>Ga0105126_1000008_pt1 | contig 166987 bp, 156 predicted proteins | sample LS_171metaG_FD_91488 | JGI IMG/M metagenome (GOLD analysis project Ga0105126, IMG submission 91488) | Switchgrass associated microbial communities from Austin, Texas, USA, to study host-microbe interactions - LS_171 metaG | ecosystem: Host-associated > Plants > Phyllosphere > Phylloplane/Leaf ...
AAACCGAGGTTTTGATGAAACAAACCCCTGGCCCGCCTCACCTGCACAATGGCAAACTCCTCACCTTTTACCGGAGGAAAAACGATGCTGATTGGCTATGTCAGGGTGTCAACAAATGACCAAAACACCGATTTGCAACGGAATGCGCTGCAGAGCGCAAATTGTGAACAGATTTTTGAGGATAAAATCAGCGGCAAGACCAGCGAGCGGCCTGGTTTAAAGCGGGCGCTGCGGACGTTAAAAGAGGGCGATACTTTGGTGGTATGGAAGCTCGATCGACTGGGCCGCAGCATGCGTCACCTGGTCATGCTCACCGAAGAGCTGCGCGAACGCGGGGTAAACTTTCGTAGCCTCACGGACAGCATCGATACCAGCACACCGATGGGCCGTTTTTTCTTTCATGTGATGGGCGCACTGGCGGAGATGGAGCGCGAATTGATTGTCGAGCGAACTCGTGCCGGCCTGACCGCTGCGCGTGAGAAAGGACGCATTGGTGGCCGCCGGCGCATTATGACACCGGAAGTCGTTGCCAGAGCGGAACGCATGATGGCGAATGGCGCCACGCTTCATCAGGTTGCACTCGTATTAGATGTTTCAACCAAAACCATTTATCGTTATATTCCAGCGCCAAAACAGCACCATTTACGCGGTTCTTCTTACTGAACGATCAGCAAACCTCAATCGAATGCATCCTTTTCACTGACCTGACACTCTGAGCACACCCACAACACGGAGTGCTACAGATGTCTGATTTTCATCACGGTGTCCGCGTCGTCGAAGTCAATGACGGTACACGCACCATTTCAACAGTTTCAACCGCCATTGTTGGCATGATCTGCACCGCAGAAGATGCTGATGCAACGGCATTTCCTCTTAACACACCTGTTCTGCTGACCAACGTGCAGGCAGCTATCGGTAAAGCCGGCACCAAAGGCACCTTAGCGGCCGCGCTGCAGGCGATTGCTGACCAGGCGAAGCCGGTAACCGTCGTGGTTCGCGTAGCAGAAGGCGCGAGCCAGGCTGAAACCACCTCTAACCTGATTGGCTCGACGGATGCGAACGGTAAATACACCGGCATGAAGGCGCTGCTCAGCGCGCAAACGCAGCTGGGTGTTAAACCGCGCATTCTTGGCGTGCCGGGTCTGGATTCGCTGGAAGTGGCGACAGCGCTGGCCAGCATTGCCCAGCAGCTGCGTGGCTTTGCCTACGTCTCTGCCTGGAACAGCAAAACCATTTCTGACGCCATGAAGTACCGCGAAAACTTCAGCCAGCGCGAGCTGATGGTGATCTGGCCAGATTTTATTGCCTGGAACACGGCAACCAATAAATCTGAAATGGCTTATGCCACCGCACGTGCGCTGGGCCTGCGCGCCAAAATTGACAACGACACCGGCTGGCATAAAACCCTGTCTAACGTGGGCGTCAATGGCGTGACGGGTATCTCTGCAGATGTTTTCTGGGATCTGCAACAGACCGGCACCGATGCCGATCTGCTGAACGAAAAATGTGTTACCACGCTGATTCGCAAGGACGGTTTCCGTTTCTGGGGCAACCGCACCTGCAGCGATGATCCACTTTTTGCCTTTGAAAACTACACCCGTTCAGCACAGGTGCTGGCCGATACCATGGCGGAAGCGCACATGTGGGCCAACGACAAACCGCTGACGCCAGTACTGGTACGCGAAATCATCGCCGGTATCAATGCCAAGTTCCGTGAGCTGGTCAGCGCCGGTTATCTGCTGGGCGCCAACTGCTGGTACGACGAAAGCGCCAACGATAAAGAGAGCCTGAAGGCGGGCAAACTGTTTATCGATTACGACTACACGCCGGTGCCGCCGCTGGAAGATCTGACCCTGCGTCAGCGCATCACCGATACCTATCTGGCGAACTTCGCCGCATCCGTAAACAGCTAAGGAGCCGGATAAATGGCACTGCCACGTAAACTCAAGGGGTTGAACCTCTTCAACGATTCAAACAGCTATCAGGGCATCGTCACCGCAGTTACGCTGCCGAAGCTGTCACGCAAGCTGGATACCTACCGCGCTGGCGGTATGAACGGTGCGGCATTCATTGATAACGGCCTGGACGATGCGGCACTCGATATGGAGTGGACGCTGGGCGGGATGGATGAGCTGGTATTAAGCCAGTGGGGCGCGATGGCGAACGTACCGTTGCGTTTCACCGGTTCTTATCAGCGTGATGACACCGGCGAAGAAATCGCCGTGGAAATCGAAGTACGCGGTAAGCACCAGTCCTTTGACTTCGGTGAAGCAAAACAGGGCGAAAACACCGAAACCAAAATCACCAGTAAAAACACCTATTTCAAACTGACCTGGAATGGCAAAGAGCTGATTGAAATCGACACCGTCAACATGGTGGAGAAGGTCAACGGCGTCGATCGTCTGGAACAGCGCCGTAAAAACCTCGGCCTGGTGTAATAACAACGGCCGGCGCGTCCTGCGCTGGCCCCTCTTGATTGGGATGGAGAAAAAATGGAACAGCTTGATAAGCCAGAACTGAAAGAAAACCTGGTGGTGCTGGAAAGCCCGATTTCACGTGGCGATGTGGTGATCGCTCAGGTTGAGCTGGTGAAACCGACCGCCGGCGCGCTGCGCGGTGTGCGGCTGGCTGATCTGGCCTCGTCCGATGTGGATGCCCTGTTGATGGTGCTGCCCCGCATCACCATGCCATCGCTGACCAAAGCAGAGTGCAACGCACTGGACCCAGTTGACCTGATTGCCCTGGGCGGCAAGGTGATTGGTTTTTTGTCAGCGAAATCGGCCGCGTAAGCTGGCCCCGCGATCTGACGGTCAATGACCTGATGGCCGATATTGCCAGCGTTTTTCACTGGCCACCCTCAGAAATGTATCCCATGTCGCTGGAAGAGTTACTCGACTGGCGGCATAGAGTGATGATCCGCAGTGGAGTAACCTCAGATGAGTAACACGCTCAAGCTGCAAGTGCTGCTGGAAGCGGTTGATCGGGCTACGCGCCCGTTCAATGCCGTACGTAAAGAAACCGAAAAGCTGTCTGCGGATATCCAGGAAACGCAGGATCGCCTGGACGAGCTCAACGCCAAATCCGCGCAGATTGAAGGGTTCCGTGAAACCCGCAAAGAACTGACGCTGACCCAACAAAATCTTAAAAATACCCGGGCAGAAGCAGCGGCACTTGCCATTCAACTTAAAAACACCCAAAACCCTACCGCAGAACAAACCCAGGCGCTGGATAAGCTGCGTCAGTCGGCTAACGCGCTGCAGCAAAAAAACCTTCTACTGCGTCAGTCGGTACAGGAGCAGCGCCAGTCCCTGAACGAGGCGGGAATTTCCACGCGCCGGTTGAGCAGCGAGCGCCAGAAGCTGAATCAACAAACAGAGCGCACGACATCCACCCTCAATGCGCAGGGTGAGTCCATGAATCTGCTAAATCAGCGTCAGGACAAGCTCAACCGCACCCGTGAACGTTACCGTGCGGGCATGGCGCTGGCAGATAACGTACAAAGCGCCAGTTCGAAAGCCAAAGACTTTGTCGACAAGGGCCGCAAAGTTATCGATTACCTGTCACCCAGCGACGCGAAAGACGGCAAGGGACGCGTTGACGGGCAGGGCGCGGGCAATATCACAGAACTCAATAAGGCGATGGCCAGTGTCGGCCCGGTGGCAAAACAGGCGGGACTGAGTGTTGGCCAGACTGCGGCCATGATGGGCGTGCTGGCGGAAAACGGTATAACGGGCAGCCAGGCAGGCGCCGGCGCCAGTGCGATGTTAACGCACGTTCAGGCGCCTGATGCCAGCGCAGATAGCGCGCTTAAAGCGTTGAATGTGCAAACCGCTGACGACCAGGGCAACAGTCAGCCCATTTTCGCGGTGCTCAGCCAGGTGCAGGCGGCGTTTGAGAAAAACAAGCTCGACGCTGCCCAGCAGGCCACTTATCTGCAGGCCATCTTTGGTGAACAGGGCGCCGCACCTGCCGCAGCATTGATGAAGGGCGCGGCCAGTGGCCGGCTGGATCAGCTGTCTCAGTCGCCCGCAGCCCAGCCGCCTGCAGCAGATGCCTCTGTGGATACTAACCTGCAAGCTATCAGTCAGGACGGCTTATCCGTTCAGTCCGTTCTGACCGGCGTCATGAATATCAATCCTCAACTTTCTGACAGCCTGCTGACGCTGGCGGCCGGTGGGCTGACCTTGGTGGATTCCCTGGCCAGCGTCGGGAACATTGCCTGGCCGGTCATTAGCGGGCTGAGCACCATCATGGCGGGCGTGGAGCTGCTGGGCGGCGCATTTGCCATCATCGGCGGCGCCATTACGGCCACGCTGGGAGCGATCACGCTGCCGGTGGTGGTGCTTGGTGCCGCTATCGCGGCGGGGGCCATGCTGGTTTATCAGTACTGGGAACCGATTAGCGCCTTTATCAGCGGCATCGCTCAGGGCTTCAGTGCGGCGATGGGGCCGATAAGCGACGCGTTCGCGCCGCTGAAGCCGGTATTTGAGTGGTTCAGCAATAAAGTGTCCGAGCTGGGGGCCTGGTTCTCAAAGCTGCTGGAACCCGTGAAGTTTTCTCAGCAGGAACTGGCCTCGGCAGGTGAGATGGGACAGCGCTTCGGCAATATGCTGGCGACGGCACTCAAATTACCCGGTGAAGCCCTGAATCAGCTGCGAGGCGGCATTGACTGGGTGCTGGGCAAGCTTGGCATCATCGATGAGAAATCTGACAAGGTGAAAGACAAGCTGCCTCCGCCCAAAATGCGTGAGCAGGATGAAGAGGATGAGGATAACGCGGATGCCCGTCCGGCCGCATCGCGCGCCAGCCTGAACAGCACGCTCAATCAGCCTTTGCCCTCGGTTAACAATTCAAACGTGGATAACCGTCAGCACACGGTCACCAACAATATCTATGCGACAGGTGAGCCTCAGGCGATTGGACAGGTCGTTGCGCAGTATTCCACTGCATCGCCATGGTCCACGTCTGACCATAGCTATAACTCCATGTTTAGTCTGGATTAATTAACCATGATGATGATATTAGGCATGATGCCGTTTGTACGGCAAACCCTTCCCTTCGACAATTTACAGCATGACATTACCTATCGCTGGGCGAAAAACAGCCGCGTGGGGCGTCGTGAGTCGACCCAGTTTTTGGGCGGCGGCGACGATAAAATCAAGCTGTCTGGCGAACTCCGGCCTGAAATCACCGGCGGCAATGTCACACTGCTGGCGCTGAAGACTATGGCCGATGAAGGGCTGGCGTGGCCGCTGATTGGCGGCAATGGCATTATTTACGGCATGTTTGTTGTGACGGATTTCTCGGCCACGCATACGGAGTTCTACAGCGACGGCAGCGCGCGCAAGATAGGCTTTACCCTCAACCTGATGCGGGTAGACGATTCACTAACCAGTATGTTCGGGGACTTAAAAAGGCAGGCGGAAGAACTGCAAAACCGGGTCAGCGACGCAGCGCAACGGGTCGGCTCTGTCATCAATAGCGCCACTTCTGCGCTGAATGGAGGGCGCTGAGATGAGCGATATCGTCCCGATTCCGGTGCCCCTGCGCGTTGCGCCTACGCCGGACTTTACTATCAAAATTGAGACGAAGGATAAAACAGAAGATATTCGCCCACGGCTGATTTCTCTGAAGTTGACGGACAACCGCGGCCTGGAGGTCGATCAGCTGGACCTGGTACTCGACGACAGTGACGGCCAGTTGGTCATGCCGCCCTTTGGCGCGAAAATAGTCTTAGAGATAGGCTGGAAGGGGCAGCCGCTTGCAGATAAAGGCTCCTACATCATTGATCAGGTCACCTACCAAGGCGCGCCGGACACGATAACGGTGGTCGCCCGAAGCGCCGATTTTAGCGGTTCGCTCGATGTTAAAATCACTGATTCGTATCCAGACATGACGGTTGGCGAGGTTGTGGAGAAAATCGCAAAACGTAACGGACTTACCTCCGACGTGCGGCCGGAGATAGCCAGAAAAAAGATTAAGCATATCGATCAGACACAGGAAACGGACGGCACGTTCATTACCCGGCTGGCAATGCTGGTTGGCGCGGTGGCGGCAATAAAAGATAAGACGCTGCTGTTCTTTGCCCCCGGGAAGGGCGTGACCGTGAGCGGACAGCCGATTCCACTTCTGAATCTGAACCGACAGGATGGCGATAAGTATGAGTACAAATTGTTTAAGCGCGACGATTACAGTGGCGTTGAAGCAAAATGGTACGATCAGAAAAAGGCGCAGCAGAAAGGGATAACCGTCAACACGATACCGCCAGCAACACCGGCGGTGAACCCTGTCCATCCGGCGGCCAAAAATATCCCCACAATCGGGCAACAAGACCCGGGAAAAACCTATGTTTTTGGCAGCAATAAGAAGCTGTTCTTACTGAATACGCACTTCAGTAGCCAGGAGGAAGCAGAGGAGGCGGCTAAAGCGAAGTGGCAGGATCTGCAACGTAACCGGGCTACGTTGAAGATCCTACTGGCACTGGGCGCTGCAAAGCTGATTCCTGAAACGCCGGTCAAAGCCCAGGGCTTTAAATCGGTCATCGATAATCAAAAATGGCTGATTACCAATATCGTGCATACCATCGATAAAAGTGGATTTACCACCTTGTTGAACCTGGAGCTGATGGTTGAAAACGTGGATTACGTCTTAGTGGAAAAACAGGATGGTTAGATTAAGTCTAATTTAAGTTGCTTTTTGTTTAGTCTTTGGCTAATGTTGTTGTATGCCAGAGAGGAGAACCACCATGATGCATTGCCCAAAATGTCAGACCGCCGCCCATACGAAAAGCAGTCGCTACGTTTCGAAAGAGACGAAAGAACGTTATCACCAGTGCCAGAACATTAACTGCAGTTGTACCTTTAAAACCCTGGAGAGCGTGTCCGGGATTATCGTCGAACCGGCGCAGATCAATACGGTGCCGATGATGGCAAAAGGCAGCAATAATCCGTCACCGCAGCTGCTGTAAGCCCAACCCGCGAAAGCGGGTTTTTTTATGGCTGCGGCCTGGATGGGATCGCAGGGAGATGAGGCTGAAGGCCAGCGAGCCGTTGACGTTTAAGGGGGCGACAGCGCCCTCTGGGAGTTCTGTTAATAACTGTACGGCGGGTAGGGCGCGCGGACCCTTGGGGACAGTGGCAATAACTGTACGGGAATGAAAAGATTCCAGGAGTGTCAGCACGACAAAATATATGTCCAGTGAATGGAGATGAATTGTGGCGGTATTTTCGGCAGAAGAAAACTCAGGGTTATAAAGCATTTTGGCACTGAGAGTGAGTCAACAGTGATATTTTAAATTTTGCATGAGAATTCCCTTCTTCCCTGCGGAAGAAGGGAAGGGTCCAAAATCAGTGAACGATATGTGTAAATTTGCTCTCAATCATCACCAGCCCCGACTCTGTTCGCACAAAGCGAGGCGCGGTTAAGTCGTCACTCATAATGTTAACCATCTGGAATAACAAGCCGGTGATATGTTTCTGCAAATCCGTCGAGGCCTGCTGATTTAGCAACACTAACGTCAATGCGCTGCAATATTGCCGCATCTCTTCCGAGTCTATCAAATCCTTGGTGCGACAGGCTTTGTCATCACCTTTCTCCAGCGTGAGGCGTTTAATCAGGTGTTCTGGCAGTGGTTTGTCTAATAGAACTTTCAAGACTTCCAGTGCAGCCAGCAGACGACCGCACAGCGCCATGCGATCTACAATATCGTTACATTCAACCAAGGAATCGACATAGCGCACGCACGTATCCAGCACCTGAAAGAGATCGTGCGTGGTGCCGAGCGGCGTTTTCAAGAGGTTTGAGATCGCAGATTCGATAACTGGTTGAATGTCCACGATTTGATGATGGGCTGTTGTGTTACTATCGGTGTTAGCCATAGCGTTGTTCCTTAACACTGAACGTTGTGGTTAAACGCTCCGGTATGTGTTGCATCACTGCCGGAGCGTTGCTCTCTTAAAAGGCCTCGTGTTAGTGTGGTCTTTTATAAGGCTAAACTGAAGGAGTAGGTAGCCACATGTCAATAATAATGCGTGAAAAAAAACCAAAAGGTGGAGGCAAGTCCCCACAATTTAAAATGCGCATTGATCCTGCCTTGAAAAAACAGCTCAATGAGGTTGCAACTGAAGAAGGAATTAGTCTGGCAAACTGGTTGAAGAATTTGGCGAGGGAGGCATTAAAGGCAAGGGGAATTGAGCCGAAGGGGTGAGTTTGTACGTGAAATATTGAGTTAATTATATGTGTGGTAAATGAAAAAAAGCTAAATTTCACTATTGTGAAGTTTTTAATGTGGCCATTACAAGTTTGATAAAATAGCTGAGGCTTTGATGGAGTTGTGAGTAAATGAAGCTTTTTATTGTATGGTTACTGCAATCTTTTTTCTGTCTTGTACCGATTATAGTCAGTGTTGTTGGTGCTTATTTTATTGTGCGATTCGTTCCATTTTACCCAATGGGGTTTGTGGTTGCCTGGGTCGGTATCGTTGCTTATTTTTATATAAGATATAGTAAGTGGGTTTAACCTCAACCGTATAATCTTTTTCATGGCGATTTTCAAAACACCATGAAGTTTCAATATTTATCTGTAATATGATGTTCAGTGAATCGGGCCTTACCCATATTGACTTGCTCAAAGTAAATAATCAGGATGTAAGATTCTTATAAATGAATGAGCAATCTAAGTTGTACGCTTACAAGATTAGCTATGAGATAACATTCAAATAAAATAAGATTGCCAGAAAGAAGAGCAGATTACGATAATGGACGAGACAGAAAAAACAGTACTCGATCTTGTTGAGACTTACAATGATCGCAGCATATTTACCTTTAAGCGGTATCCGCTCAAACATAATACCGATCTTAATGAAGATTTTCGAATGGACCCGTTAGATGCCTATGATTTACTGGAGGAATTCACAGAGAGATTTTCAATTAATTTAGATGAAATCAATTTCACTCGCTATTTTCATGAAGATAATGGCAAAGCAGAAAAGGCGTTGACCATTCAATTACTGATTGACTCGGCCCGAGCAGGTCACTGGACGGATGAAGAAAAATCAAAAACAGAAAATACCTTACCCTCAAACTCAGACAGGAAAATAATGAAAAAGGGAAAAAATAAGACGATTTATGTTTTAGCATTCATTATATTTTTTCTGATTCTCCCGGAAATAGTGGTTCGTACACTAACCCCAGAACAACTCGTCAGACTCAGCGATTTCACAAGCCTGGGCGGAATTTTTAGCCATCTCCTTTCGTTAATACTTTTTCTCGGTATAACATCGATTTTGCTGGGCATTGCCGCTATCTGTCTGGCAAAAAAAATCTACCGATATTTTGTCAGGTTAAAAAAATAGCATACCTGCAGTACGCTCTGTATGCGTTACCAACGCACTGAGAGCAAAATTTTGCCAAAGCTGAAAACGTTGAGCGAAAGCAATCCAGGAAAGCGTATAGGATCCAAGGACCTGTTTTACAGTGGCTGGTCCGCGCAAACTCATGGGGGAAATGTGAGTAGGTCAAAGTGTGCCATTCTTAGCGTAATGTGAGGTGTAATACGTTATTCCGCCCTTGCAGGATGCGGACGAGTTGGGCATCGCCATGGAGAGCGAGAAAGCGCTACTGGAGCAATGGAGAACCTACCGCGTGGAGACCTTAACGGCACCGGATATTAGTTGGCCGGGAAAGCCTAAACAGAAACATCCCCGTTACAGCGGGGACTATCAGGAAATTTTAGAGGCGGGAAGGCTTAATTTTGCCATTCAATCATCTCATCCAGCCGTTTTAAAATATCTGGGAAGTAGCTCTCATTGATGCCGAAATCACCTTTCACCTGAGCGCTGTCAGCATGCGCTTCAGGACGAAGGTCATATTCAATAATTACACCCTCTTCGCCGGTTACTTTCCTGATTATCAGATTCAGTTGATGGCACTGGCTTTGAAACACGAAAGGCTTTATCTCACGTTGAGCAATTAAAGCGTTATGGTGCGCTGCAAATTGCTCACGTAGTTCCAGTAGCTCACCTACCGTAAATTCAGTTTGAAACTGTGCTTTCAGGCCAGGAACAGAAAATTCAACAAAAGATTTTATCCAGTCCCAGCGATGATGTTCAGGGTCAATGTCGTTATCGACCACTCTTTCAAAAGGAGAAACCGTAAACGTAAATTTCTCGTCTTTAATATCAAACATTGATGCGTTCCTGTCGGTTTTTAAAAATACATAAAGTGGGTGATTGTCCAGTCGGACTCTCTTACCACAACTTCGAGTGTGTATTTTTTATACTCAGTAGTGGCCTTCTTACGATAAAGCTTGTACATCTCAATTTCGTATCTGTACAGGCCTTTAACTTTCCGGGGATCGGCCGTTCGCTTACCAAAACGAATAGCTTTTTCCTGAATATGTAAAGGAACATAACGATCCGTTTCATACATGTGCTTAGCAGCCGTTTCGGTCATTTTCAGGTTGCGTACAGATAAGCCGAGTTTAAACCGGGCGCGCAAAAATGAAATCGTTCCCTGGCCAAGCTTTGCTGTAATGGCTGTTCGCGTACCCGCTTCAAATAAAGCACGGCCAGTGCGGAGAATGCGGAAAACACCAAAAGCAATCAGTGCAATATCAGTGGGATCGAACAACGGCGTTTCAAGCGGAGCCTCTTCAAGCCGGACAAAATGGCCCTGTGCATCATAAATTTGCCAGAGGCCGGGAGCCTGAGCCACGGTGTAGCCGATACACATACCGCTTGTTTCATCAAGCACCGGCTGAGCATTGCGTGGTAGATGTTGTGGCCGAAGCTCAAAAAATTCTCCGGGGGGCAATCTTGACTCAAAAGTGTAATACCGTCCAGGTTCCTGTCTTTCTGCTCTTCCTGAGATCATTCTCGTTCCCTCTTTTTGATGATGGCTGTTCATAGTGCCACAGGAAGGCAAAGCGATCATTCCCGAGTAAATGCCCGATCATTCTTCAACAAACCCCAATTGTATAAACGGCATCGCCTGACCTGACATTCCGGGCACATCCATTTTACGGGGGGCATCAGATGTCTGATTACTGTCATGGTATCTGCATCGTCGAAATCATGGATGGCACGCGCACCATTTCCATCATCTCTACCGCGATTATTGGGCTGGTCTGTTCCGCCTGGGACGCCGACACTACCGCTGAATACGCCGGTATTGTTTGCTAACGTGTAGGGTGGTATCGCCAAAGCCGGGGCAAAATGCACGTTAGCAGGCGATTTTCGACCAGGCCAAATCGGTTAATGTCTTGGTGCGCGTTGCCGTGGGTGCGACCGAAGCGGAAATCGGCCAATAAGATTGACCCGGCTGTCGCCGCGCTGATGGCGTTCGGTACCTGGCAGACTGAGCATGAGTATTTCGAATACAGTATGACTGATAAGCACAAAGAAAAATTGAGGCTTTTTGAAGGAATATGAAGAAAGGTTGATAACGGGCGGTCAGTGACCGCCTTCTGATTCAAGCGTAAGGAAATTCTGTTTGAGTGAGTATTTCTTTTATTTTGTCTTTATTTTGGAAGAATCTTGCTATGTAGCAATCCTTATGGTGCTTGGAAATGTAATTAAAAATTGATTTGGTTATTTTTTCAATTTCCCCATCTAATCCATCCATATCGAAAGCCAATACATCCTTTGCATCTTTTCTTAAGTTTTTATTTTTCATAGCTAAAGTGCAAATTACGTAATTTCCATGTGTATGAATAGAGTTCTCTTTCCCGTTGGATCTTAATGAGACTTTTTGCAAGCGTTCATGGGTGATTCTAAATAAATTAACGCTATTAATTACGAAAACGCCACTGACACTCGGGTTGAATACCTGCCTGTATATACCGGCAGTAAGGTTGTCGTAGAATCTCCCTCTGTAAGACTTAAGTGTTGCTAACAGTCTTTCATCACAGGAGCAACATACTAGAGCTGATAATGCCTCATCAAGATCAATCACTGTTGAAACTGATGATTCACTATAGTCTTGTCTATGGATGTTATATTTATAGTTTCTTTCTACGTACACTTCATTTTGAATTCTTATTTGTTCCGGGTCTTGTGAAGCAAAATCTCTTCCAGTAACACGGTTCTGATGATTATTAGTTCGAGTTACTGTATTAGCGAAGTTTTGATTGTCTTGAGTTTTAATGAATCGTACTGGAACTTTTATTGTCTCAAGATATCCTTCGGGTAAGTTGTTGGCATTCAAACCTATGGTGCTAAAGGTTTGAGCACCATTTATGATGCTTGCATTTCTAAAAGTGAACGAACCTGCGTCTCTTACAGTTGAAACTCTAGATCTTTCTTTCTTTTGAATGTCTTCTACTAAGATTGTTATTCCGTTATTGAAATACCAGAATTTTTCAGGAGAGTTGTTTATTGTTTCTTTTATTGATGAGTTAACGTCTGTTTTGCTGCTTAGAACTCCACGGATGTTTTTCTCAAGTAACTTATCGGAATATTCGTCCCACCACTCTGCCAGCTGAATTCCTGTAATCAGACCGAATACTGCCTCGTAAGGTTCAGCTATTAGTCCATACTGCAAAAGCTCAACGCTCTCGAGTGATATATTATGAATTGATTTCTTTCTCAGATATTGAACCATATCCTCAAGACATAAAGGCAGAACATTAACTATATAAGTGTTCCTATCATCTATTGATTCAGCAGCCATGCTTTCATTAATTTCTTTCTCCCAATCGGAAATTCTTCTTTTAATGTCGTCGCTTAGTTCTTTTTTACCTGTGTATGCATAAACCAAATAAATTTTATAGTCGAAATTGGTAATGGCTTCACTTATGTCACTTGCGGATTTGTTGAGATGCTCATTGAATAAATGATATTTTTCATCAATTAATTCAATGCAAGATTCCTTAAATCTGATAAAGTCAGCTACCGCAATAGAACCGGATGCATTTTGATCATATTTCGACTGTACTATCACAAGCTTTCTTAATTGATGGTTCACATAAACAGCATCAATGCCATTGTCAGTTGCCCCATCACACACGCTATGAGAAGCTTCTAAAGCTGTACTCGGTTCACCATAAATATCAATTGCTAGGGCAGCTATGCACCGTGAGGTGATTTTTATATCTTTTTCTTTATCATGGTCAGCAATATCACCAGTATAGATGTTTGCTGCGTATGTTTCATAAACCCTGCGACCAACGCGTTTTGCTAATGTAGAAAGTGACATATGGCGATCATTCCTTTTGCATCATGCTATGTGATAGGTAATGAACTAATAACTAGTAATACTTGAACCAAGTATCCTATGGGTATCCTAGGATTGGTTTTGAATGATATTTTGTAGGTAAGTCTTTGAAAAGTGGTGGCCCCTGCTGGGTTTGAACCAGCGACCAAGCGATTATGAGTCATGTGAATAGCTTGTTTCATCATTTTCCACCTTTAATCATGCCTACCTTTTAAATAATATAAATCAGTAAGTTAACTTTGCTTCTTCGTTTCATGTTGTTCCGGGTTTTTCCTTTCAGTATCATCCTTACGTCACCTGCTACATCACCCAGAAAACGGCAGTAAAACTTTTCTCGTAAGGGCTCTCTTTTGGCAAACAATCTAACGGACTCAATGGTGCGCGGTCTTAAAGCTCGCGACTCGGCTTATCAGGTATGGGACAAAAGTGGTGAGCGAGGAGCAGGGCGTCTGGGCGTTAAAGTTGAGCCATCCGGGCAGCGGGTTTTCTACTATCGCTACTACTGGGATGCTAAGCGCCACTTTATTCAGTTGGGTCGTTACCCTGAAATGTCGTTAGCTCAGGCTCGCCAGCTTGCGAAAGGTTATGCCGGTACGCTGAAGGAAGGGAAGAATCCTAAGGTCGAAAAGGCTGAACAGGAAATCGCGCTGGAAAAGCAAAAGCGTGCCGAACAGTTAAAGGGCAGCATCAAGCAGCTTATTCAGGGCTACACCAACAAAATGCGGGAAGATGGAAAGCGGACATGGCAGCAGGTGCTGTACCGTCTGGAAAAGGAAACCTATTCCTTTATCGCCAAAGATACGAAAGCTAACGAAGTCACACCGCTACATATCAAACAGATTCTGTCCGCTATCATTCAGCGCGGGGCGAGTGTTGAAGCGAACCGTGTGCGCTCTTATCTGATGGCAGCTTTCAACTACGGGCTCAAAGCGGACAACGATCCGGCCAACCACCAGCAGAACGTGATGTTTGGACTTGAGATGAACCCGGTGAGCGTCATCCCTAAGCAGTCTGCTGCAGAGAAAGCGGGAACCAACTGGCTGAAGTTGAATGAACTGCAACAGCTGATGGGTGACTTTCCCAAAACGCCAAGTGTTGGCAGCACGGTGAGCTTGCTGCTTAATTTATGTGTTTACGCTGGTGGTCAGCGCCCGCATGAACTGGCTTCCAGTCGGTGGGATGCCGTGAACTGGGAAGAGAAAACACTGTTGATAGTTGCTGACGTCTCAAAGAACAAGCGCGACCATTTGGTGCCATTAACGGATTCATCTATAGAAATTCTGGAAAGGCTGAAGAGCGAGAACGTTAATGATAGCCCATATATTTTCCCGCAGCGATTGGATGCAGGTAAGCATCTACGGACTGACAGCTTTGCGCAGGCAATCATCTATTATCGCGAGCACTTTCCTGACAATCCGGTGTTTGTTGCGAGGGATTTACGGCGGACCTGCAAAACGCTGATGGGCGAAATCGGTATTTCGAAAGAGTTGCGCGATCGCATTCAAAACCATGCATTGCAGGATGTGAGCTCGAAGCATTATGACCGTTATGATTATCTTGTAGAGAAAAGAAGGGCATTAGAACAGTGGGAAAACAGGGTCAATCATATTGAGCGGGCCACCAGCAACGTAGTGAATTTATTCCAGAGAGGATGAGAATTGGCTAAATATAGCCTCAATTCTTTGAAGAGCATTTACGAGCCTGGTTCGTCGGATAGCGTATTGTTGAATAGATTGGGCATTATCGATGAAGCAGAAATTGATGTGTTATCAGTTTAGGCAGATGCTGGGTTACAGTCTTTTTGGCGAGCATAAAGCGTTTTAAAGGCTTTTCAGGCCGAAATCCTGACAGCTGTATGCCGATAATAAAGCTTGTTGACGATATTTGGCCGAATTAGCGAGCTAAACCGATAGCTTTTGCTTTAGCTTGATACTGCTTAATATTTTGCACAGTTCTACCCGTTTCAATAGCCGTTGAGCTAGCAACGGAGCGGCAAATTTGTTGTTTGGTGATTTTGGCGCTGGTGGCTCGACTTTGCATTGTGAGGTCCTCATTGTGCTTATCGGGTTTGTAGTGGGTGGGAGATGAGCTTACAAGATGGTTTATCAGAGGGTGTTTGCCGGGAGGTAGCCCACCATTGAGGTGGGCTAATCTGCTTAATCCTGGTACCTGGCTCTTGCTCTCACTTCTTGCATGTTCATTCCGTGATGAAAACGCTGATGTCCACACATCCAGCATGAACAAAGACATGGCGTATGATAAGCCTTACCGATATTGACGATAGTAGCACCTTCAGGCCAGCTGTAAGCCGCATTATTGTAACGACCGCGTTTAGTTTTGAGCCTTTTCATATGATGGCGACGAAACGCTCGATTTCTTGTATGCATGGGTAATCCCCGAATATACCGTCGGGGCAGCCACACCTTCGTGTGACCGCCGGAACGGGTATTCGGAGTGGAGGATTTTACGCATAGTTATGATCCTTATTAAAATCCATTCGCCTTTATGCCGGAAAATTCTACTCGTTAGTATTCCAGTTTCTGAAGTGATTTTTCAATCTTTCAACAGTGTGTCGCCACTTTGGCGTTGTCGGTTTACAAACGGTATTTTGATTACCAAAGAACCCAAGTTCATTTACTGCATCCTGTTCACTACGGGTTTCAAGCCACTTTACTGAGACAAAATACTCAGATTTATCGGGATCACCTGAGTTATCACGATAAAGGTTTCCATGCTTAAGCACGTCCATTGCGAGTTTTTCGCCAGCCTCAGTACTGATTGTAAAGCTGCTGGCTGGCTCAACGGCACTTTGTACAATACCGACGCCTACATAACCTGTTTTTGGGATGTTAACCCAGACGCGTTGACCGGGCTGAAGCTGTTTTAAGGTCTGGCTGTACCAGCTTCCGCCACCAGCACTGATAAAACCGTAACGGCGCGCCTCTTCCCAGTTACGACTATTTGAGTCACCGAACGAGACATAGAACTCTCCGTTCCAGGGTTCTTTTGATTGAGCACTCGTACCTGCGGTGGCCTGAGCAGCGTTAGTTTGCGTCTCGCTGGGATCGAGAAGCCAGGCGCGACTTAAAAACTGCTCGTCTCCGTGCTGAAAGACTTTGAAGAACAGCACGTTAATAGAAATACCATTTTTACTTAGATAGTCGACAATGCGTTCGGTGGACGGATCCAGTTCCGCCGCTACGATAATGATTTGATGCGACTGATTAATAGACTCTTCTTCTAACTCAGTATTGAAACGTTGCTTAAAGGCGTCACCCAGATTACCGCCGCCAGAGAATTTTTCATAAATTTGTGACAGGCGGTCTGCGGTTAAATCATCTACCCATGAAGCGTAATCCAGCGCCTGAGCGACTACCTCGCGCGGTGTGCGGTCGCGTTTCAGCTCTATCAGGATTAGCGAGGCATCAGGCGCTATCGCCAGCAGATCAATACGTCCCTTATCGAGCGTATTTTCCTGATGCCCGATAATCATCCACTGGTCCGAAAGAATGGTTGGGTCGTTTAAGATCATTCTTTCCAGCAAACTTTCGCTGGCCAGCTTGCTGATAGTCAGTGGCTGGGGGGTATCACCTACCCGCCAGATAGCATGATGAACCGGCATCGTCTGTTCCTTAGTTTAAGGCTGCATCAGTGAGTGCATCCGCCAGGTGAAGCTGAGTTTGCTGGGCGGATTGCAGGCGAGATTTGAGCGTGTCCAAAAGAGAAAATAAGGCTTCCACTTTGTAAACAACACGGCCGAACTCTTTGAGTGGCGGGCATGGTACAAATAGTTGGCTAAGTATCTCTAAATTAATGTTTTTTTGAGCTGTTGAGGGGGCGTATTTCTCTAGCGAGGACTTCATTGTTCTCATAAAGAAATCAAAATATTTAACAGGAATATCCGCAATGAATGGGGAATAGCCCACAACACTATCGGGGAAACAAGCATCAAACTCTAATATTCCCGAGTCTGCAATATTTGCAGCGATAGTGATACACAAAGTCCCTTTCGGCCAAATTTTACTCTGCTTAACTCCTAACTCATTATACAACGCGGTAAATGTCTTAATAAAACCATTCGAACGTGAAACATCTCCGGTTTGCACTAAAGGAAACTTACCGTCTACGTATAATGCAGGATCATTTCTAGGTCGGTGCTTAGATTTCCCTCTAGCTAATTCGCCGAGCTCAGGTAGACGACACCACTCCCAACCTTTCGGCAACTCAAACGGTTTCTCATCATCACTAATCGGTGGCAAAGGTTTTTGTTTTTTAATTTTACCTTCTTTCACCAGTTGCGCTTTTTCCTGCTCAATACGTTTAAGCAGTTCAGATGCAGGTTCATCGTTCGGATCCTGCGGCACCAGTTTACCCATCACTGCTAGTTGCAGAATGGTTTGCTTAAGCGCATCAATGCTGGCTTCGGTGGTAAACAGCGTGTCGAAATGCTGGCTGATTCGCGCCCAGTTTTCCGCCAGCCCTTCTGCGTTCTGGCTGTTGGTTAGCGTTGCCAGCAGAGTATCTACAAGCTGAGAATGTGCATCAAGACTGGTCAGGGATTGCTGTTCCAGCTGATCGCACAAGGCCATGAGTTCGCCGACCTTATTTACGATAAGATCTTGCTCATGAGAAGGAGGTATAGCAATGAGACCTGAGAAAAATTGTTTATCATTAATAGCTGGATAAGCTATTCCTGTTTGACATCCTTCTACATAAGTAATGAATGTTGATGAGCGAAGATAATAATAAATGTAATTTGAAAATATCCCTTTGAAAGGGTGGATGATGGCAAATGCAGTACTGGCAATAGGCTCTGGGTCGAATTTTTCTGAAACTGTTGCAATGTTTAATAGATATGGTCTTACAGTTGAGTAAACAACTGTACCTTCTTTTACTATCTTTCTTGCCCTGGATGGAGCATTTTCCGCCTGAACAATTTCAGGTTCACTGATAATACCTAATTCTTTATTGATTGAGCCTACATCAATATAAGTAAATTGAAGATCTGGTGTTTTTTGACCCCAATCATGCCCTATTTCAGAAATTCTGACCCACTCCCAACCAACCGGCAATTCAAATGGCTTTTCATCTTCACTGATTTCCGGCAAAGGTTTCTGTTTTTTAATCTTCCCCTGCTTCACCAGCTCGGCTTTTTCAGCGGCAATGCGTTTTAGCAACTCAGACGCAGGTTCATTATTTGGGTTCTGGGGCACCAGCTTGCCGCGCACGGCCAGTTCCAGAATCAGTTCGCGCAGTTTTTTAATGCCATAAAGATCAATCTTGCCGTTGTTGCCGCGTCCAGCCGTTGAACGTGTCTGTAAGGCAGATGTCCAGATATTGATATGTTGGGTGATCAGTTGCTCAGCAGACATCAGTTGACCTCCTTGCCCGCAAGCGCGGCACCGAGGATATCGTGTAGCTGGTGGCGCAGTTGGTTGATTTCGGTTTGCTGCTGCCGATACTGCGCCAGCAGCTCATCGGGATCATGGCTGATTGCTTCTGCCTGATGCGGATTTTTGATATCAAGGTTGAAGTTACGTGTAATGACTTCATCAATGCTGACTTTCCAGGCGTGTTCGTTTTCAACACGGCTGGCAAAGCCGTCGGCTTCATTGCCCCACCAATCGATCTCCGGCTGAAACTCTTCAACCTTCATTGGGCGGGTTTTGCTGTAGTTTTTCACGCCTTCAGGATAGGGATGTTCATAGAACCAGATGTCGTGTGTCGGCTGGCCTTTGGTGAAAAACAGCAGGTTAGTTTTGATGCCGGTATAGGGATTAAACACGCCATTCGGCAGACGTACGATGGTGTGCAGGTTGCACTCCTCTGTCAGCAGCTTTTTGATTTTGGTTTTAACACCTTCACCAAATAGCGTGCCGTCCGGCAGTACTACGGCGGCGCGTCCTTTATCCGCGAGCACTTCCACAATCAACTGCAGGAAGAGGTCAGCAGTTTCACGCGTTTGCGTTTCAGAGGGAAAGTTTTTCTCGATGCCATCTTCTTCGGTGCCGCCAAATGGCGGGTTGGTAACAATGACATCGAACTGCTTATCCCATGATGAGAGCGGCTTGCTTAACGTATTGTCATGGCGAATTTGAACCGGAACTTCAATACCGTGCAGCAGCATATTGGTGGTACAAAGCAGGTGTGGGAGCTGCTTTTTCTCTACGCCGTGAATCTGCTTCTGCAGCGTTTGGTGATCATCGGTGCTGTGAACGTAGTTGGCTTTAATATGGTCAACCGTGCAAGCTAGAAATCCACCGGTACCGCAGGCGGGATCAATCACTCGCTCGCCCAGTTTTGGATCGATACGGTTAACCATAAAGCGGGTAACGGCACGTGGCGTATAAAATTCACCAGCGTTACCGGCGCTTTGCAGGTCGCGCAGAATCTGTTCGTAGATATCGCCAAACAGATGGCGTTCGTTGCTGTCGCCGAAATTGATCTCATTCAGTTTGTTGATCACCTGACGCAGCAGCGTGCCGTTTTTCATATAGTTATAGGCATCGCTGAAAGCTTCCCGCACCACAAATCCACGAGGATTTTTATCACGAGGTGCAGGCAGGTTTTTCAGGGCAGGGAAGAGATCGTCATTGACGAACTCAAGCAGCGCGTCGCCCGTTATGCCTTCTGCATCAGCCGCCCAGTTGCGCCACAGATAACGTGCGGGAACCGGCAGACGATATTCTTCTGCATCCATTATGGCTTCCAGCTCTTCTTCCTGAGTGTCGAAAATTTTTAAAAACAACAGCCATGAAAGCTGACCCAGACGTTGCGCATCGCCGTCCACACCGGCGTCTTTACGCATAATGTCCTGTAAGGATTTGATAACTGAACTGATAGACATGTTTGTTGCAATTTCCGTAATAAAAAAGTCTGCCACCGAGCGGTCGCTACGGTGACAGACATTAAAAGGGAATCAGGCCGAGCGAGGAGGTAGTTCGTAGATTTCGTTTTCCAGTTCACTCACGGCACTCATGTAGCTTTCCTTGTCACCAAAGTTCTTTTTGATGATCTCCAAAGGGCGGCCCATGGTATCAAAAGGTCGCAGCTTCAGTACCTGAATATCTTCGATTTCCTTTACGCCCGCATCGGCGTATTTATCGAGCAGGTTGCTCAAGACGGTCTGAGCCGACTCAGAGTATTTGGTGAAGTAGTTACGCTTACGCACGTTATCGGCGCGTTCACGGCGGGTGAGCGGCGGCTGGCCGTACACGACATGGCAAAGCATATCGAAGGGATCCAGCTCTTTGCCCACCTCGTCCGTCAGCACATCCCAGATAATGCCCTGCTGTTCCAGCTCTTCGATAATGGCCTGTTTACGTTCAGCACTCTGCCAGCGCTGAACAAAATCGTTTAAGGATGCATACTCTTTCATCAGCGTACGACGGGTGTAATCCTGAAATGATTCGGTAACCAGCTTACCGTCAGCGTCATAATACTGAACGCGTTTAGATAACACGTTAACAGCAACGCCTTTAACGTAAAACTTTCTGCGTCGTTCTTCGTCAGTTTCGGGCAGTTCGCCATCAGGTTCGGTTTCTGTTGAGGTGCCAGAGGGATAATCCGACGATGGTTCTTCTGCATGGCCTGTTTGACCCGCTCCATCTGATACTTCATCTTCCAGCTGTTCATCAAAATCTGACTCTGGATCGGCGACCTCATCTTTTGTCGTCGTTATGACTTTCACCGGCAAGCCATCAAAGCGTTCATCCGCAAACAGTTCGGTGGCTTTTCGGAAATCCAGAATGGTGAACCATAGCTTGTTGTAGCGTTCATCAATACGCGTGCCGCGTCCGATGATCTGCTTAAATTTGGTCATCGACTGGATGTTTTGTTCAAGCACAACCAGCTTACAGGTTTTGGCATCCACACCCGTTGTCATCAATTCTGATGTGACGGTAATGACCGGGTAGGGCTTCTTTGGATTGATGAAGTTATCGAGCTGGTTTTTTCCCTCAGTCTCATCGCCGGTAATACGCATGATGTATTTATCATTTTCTTTCATTTGCGCTGCGTTGAGATTCACCAGGGCACGCCGCATCCGCTCTGCATGAGGGATGTCATTGCAGAAGACGATGGTTTTATCCATGGGGTTGGTGCGTTTAAGGTAATCCGTAATGGTTTCCGCCACCAGCTGAGTGCGTTCATCAATGACTAAGTTGCGATCAAAATCTTTTTGGTTGTAGATGCGATCTTCAATCAGCTCACCATTTTTATCGACTTCCCCTTTCGCTGGACGCCATCCTTGCAGGTCAACATTGATATCAACGCGTACCACTTTATAAGGCGCCAGGAAGCCATCCTCAATGCCTTGTTTAAGCGAATAGGTATAGACCGGCTCACCGAAATAGTCCGTATTTGAGACCTCATGGGTCTCTTTCGGCGTCGCCGTTAAACCGACCTGAGTCGCACTACTAAAATATTCCAGAATCTCGCGCCAGGCACTGTCTTCAGCAGCGCTGCCGCGATGGCATTCGTCAATGATGATCAGGTCGAAGAAGTCACGCGCAACCTGCTTATACGCTTTTTCATGCTCTTCGGTTCCTGTCATCGCCTGATACAGCGCCAGATGGATCTCATAAGCGGGATCGACAGTGCGTCCAGTGATTTTGGTCATTGCCTGCCCAAAAGGCTGGAAATCGTTGGTACGGGTTTGATCAACAAGAATGTTGCGATCGGCAAGGAACAGGATGCGTTTCTTGTGCCTGCCTTTCCATAACCGCCAGATAATCTGGAAGGCGGTGTAGGTTTTGCCGGTCCCGGTTGCCATCACTAATAAAATGCGGTTCTGGCCTGCTGAGATAGCCTCAAGCGTTTTATTGATTGCCTGAAGCTGATAATAACGCGGCGATTTACCGGAGCCGTCGTCATAATAGTCCTGCGTAATAACAGGCAGCTGTGCAGCTGTATAGCCTTTCCAGAGACAGAACTTCTCCCATAACTCAGCAGGCGTTGGGAACTCTTCAAGTGTAATTTCTCGTTCCAGCTGATCGGGGTTCGTTTTGTCGTGAAATACGAAGCCATCACCATTGGAGGCAAAGACGAAAGGAACCTCTAACAAGGCGGCATACCCCAGTCCCTGCTGCATCCCTTTTCCAATTTCATGCTTGTTTGCTTTAGCTTCAATGACGGCCAGCGGTAAGCCAGGCTTATGGTAGAGCACTATATCTGCTGATTTCACTTTCTGACGGGATGCCAGTTTACCCCGCACAACTACCTTACCATCACGTAACTTCACCTCCTGGCGAATCTGCGTCATGTCATCCCATCCGGCCTTCTTGACCGCAGGCAGAATAAATTTAGTTACGATGTCGGTTTCAGTCAGTTGAGCTTTGTTCACGCCAGCCATAGCATTTCCGGTCAGATAAAAGTGAAGGAAGATGGACCGATTTTTGCACAAATAAAGTGCTTCGTTAATGCCTTTAGACAACAAAATCAGCGCGGTGAGATCTTTAACCTTGCTAAGTCAAATATGCAGCTTGGTGCTTTTTGTTAAACCCGAAGCGATTCAGATGTCATGCATGGAATCACCTTGCTTATACCTGTCCCAGATAATCGCTTTCTGTTCTGGCGTGTAGTTAATCGGCTGATGCACTATAACGGCCACCGGATAGGGCATATCGCAGTTTTTCACCACCTTCAGGCCCAGCGCGGGTAAGATGCGGGCCAGTGGCCGCGCGTGGCGGCGGCCGCAGACGCTGAACCGCTATGGCTCTGCCAGCAGGCTTTCAAACCGGCAGAACATTCCCGTTTGAGATTCAGCAATCACATCTTCCCGGCTCTCACGCCGGGTTTTTAATTCCCTCTGGCTGGCCTTAATTTGCGTGAGTGCATGTCTATGCTGCATGAAAACGCACGAATAAATGCACCCTGATTTTATGTGTTCAGGCCAGAAGCGACGCGGTCTGCGGTCATTCATGCACCTGCATGAAAACCACCCGAGAAAGCGGGCAGGCGTGGTGGGGGGACGAGCGCGCACGAAAGGGGTTAATAGAAATTGATTTAACAGCCGAGAATAGAACTCTTGAAAAGTATTGAACTCATTACACGAAAAGATTTCATTTTTTTAGGTACTTACCCACAGCAAGATCAGGAACTTTGTATTTACTTTATGAAAAAGTGATTGCAATATCGATGTAAGGTTGTATATAAAAAAGTTCGTTTTAGAAAATCATTCTCAACCAGTGATTGGGTTATCGATAGTTTCTCTTCAAAATTTCATTGGAGTTGTAATGTTCTATCTTGATGATAAAAGACATTTATATGAGGCTCTCTTAAGGCATAATTATTTTCCTAATCAGAAGGGTTCAACTGGAGAAATACCACCATGTTTCTCATCAAAAACATTTACACCAGAAATTGCAGAGTTGATTGTTTCAAATAAGCCACCCAGGAGAAAACTGCAAGGGTATGATTGCGTTGAGTATTATTCAACGAGATATAATAACTTCCCTCGCACATTATCTTTAATTCATCCAAGAGCTTATTCTAACTTAGCAAAGCATATTCATGATAACTGGGATGATATTAAATTCATTAAAGAAAATGAATTTAGCATGATCAAACCAGACATTCATGCTGATGGTCGATTGATCATAATGAATTATGAAGATGCTGAAACTAAGACAGTAAGGGAGCTGAATGACGGCTTTGGTAGGAGGTTTAAGGTTAATGCAGATATATCTGGCTGTTTCACTAACATTTATTCTCATTCGATTCCGTGGGCAGTATTGGGGACTAATGCAGCTAAATTGGCCCTGAATAATACTCCTAAAAATTCTGAGAAGCATTGGAGTGATCAGCTCGATTATTTCCAACGGCAGGCTAAAAGGAATGAGACCCATGGGATTCCAATCGGACCCGCAACCTCAAGTATAGTTTGCGAAATAATACTCAGTGCCGTAGATAAGTCTTTAGGTGAAAAAGGCTTCATTTTTAGGCGGTATATTGATGACTATACCTGCTACTGTAAAACTCATGATGAGGCAAAAGAGTTTCTACACAGGCTTGGAGTCGAGCTTTCAAAATACAAGCTTTCATTAAATTTGCACAAAACAAAAATCACATCATTGCCTGGGACATTAAATGATGATTGGGTTTCTTCGGTAAATGTTAACTCCCCAACAAAAAAAAGATTTAAAGATAAGGAGCTTAATTTTCTTAGTTCATCTGAAATAATTAATTTCTTGGATTATGCAGTGCAGTTAAATCGTCAGAGTGGTGGTGGGAGTATACTAAAATATGCTATATCATTAATAATCTATCATGTAGACGAATTCAATGTATCCAAGCTGTATGATTATCTGATCAATTTGAGCTGGCATTATCCTATTTTAATCCCTTATCTCGGAGTGATAAGTGAGCATGTTTATCTTGATGATGGCGATGAATATAAGATAAAATTCAATGAGATAATTAAAATGTGCGCCGAGAACAAATACTCTGATGGTATGGCGTGGATGTTGTTTTTTTGTATCAAGTATGGTGTTGGCGTAAATGATGATGTCATAGAAGAAATCTTTAAAGTAGGTGATTGCCTAAGTATTTGTATTTTAGACTCTACTGGTTCTTATGAGCATAAAGTCAGTGAATTCGTTCAATCTATATTGGATCTAGACTATGAATATGATATTGACCGATATTGGTTATTGTTCTATCAAAGATTTTTGAAAAATAGGGGTGAAAATCCGTACGATGACCCATGCTTCGATATTATGAAACAATATGGTGTGGATTTTATGCCAGAGGATAATTATAAGACTAAGTCAGAAGCATATTGCTCAGTAGTAAACAATCCATTTAGAGATGATGGAGATAGTATAATCAGCTTTAAAGATTATATGGCAAGATAAATATTAGCCCTCATTTTAGAGGGCTAAATAATCTGCATGCCGTTGTAACTTCTCACGTCTTTTTTCAAGATAATTAGCTTGGTGACCTGCCTCCAGTATTAGATACAACCCTCAGTTAGTAATGTCGGTTGATTTTTCTTCATGTTTCCCGTTTCGCCAGTATGCTGCAAATTCAAGCGGCGTCTGGTAATTCAGCGATGAATGAGGTCTGGACTCGTTATAGTCCTGCCGCCAGTCATTAATGATTCTCCGGGCATGAAGAATATCGCTGAACCAGTGCTCATTCAGGCATTCATCCCGAATGCGTCCGTTAAAACTCTCAATAAATCCGTTCTGTGTTGGCTTACCCGGCTGGATAAGTCGCAGTTCTACGCCATGCTCAAAAGCCCACTGATCGAGCGCACGGCAGGTAAATTCCGGGCTCTGATCGGTTCTTATCGTTGCCGGATAGCCACGAAACAGCGCGATGTCGTCCAGAATACGTGCGACCTGAACGCCTGAAATACCGAAAGCGGCGGTGATCGTTAGACACTTCTTCGTGAAATCATCCACGCAGGTCAGGCACTTAATCCGGCGGCCGCTGGCTAGCGCATCCATGACAAAATCCATCGACCATGGCAGGTTCGGCGCATTCGGGCGGAGAAGTGGAAGCCGCTCAGTCGCCAGACCCTTACGGCGTCGCCTGCGTTTTAAATCCAGACCGTTAAGGTGATAGATGCGTTAAACCCGCTTGTGGTTGACGTGAAGGCCCTCCCGGCGCAATAGCTAGATACGCCGTAACCAAAGCGGCGGCGTTCAAGTGCCAGCTCTGTGATGAGCAGAGACAGTTGCGCGTCAGCAGCCGGACGCTGAGCCAAATAACGGCAGGTTGAAAGGGAAAGGCCAGCCAGCCTGCAGGCAAGGCGTTCCGACAGAACCATTGTCTCACACATGACTTCCACGGCTTCCCGCTTCTGGTCTGTCGTCAGAACTTTCGGCTCAGAGCCACCTGAAGCGCCTCCTTATCCAGCATGGCTTCAGCGAGCAGGTTCTTGAGGCGGGCGTTCTCCTCTTCAAGTGTCTTGAGCCGCTTCACTTCAGGGACTTCCATGCTGCCAAACTTCTTGCGCCAGGTGTAGAAGGTAGCGTCTGAAATAGCATGCTTGCGGCCGAGTTCCCGGGCCGAAACCTCAGCTTCTGCCTCGCGGAGAATACTGATGATCTGTTCGTCGGAAAATCGCTTCTTCATGGGGAAGTCCTCATGTGACTTCTGAAGACATTACTAACATCGCGGTGTGTTAATCGACGGGGAGCAGGTCACTTATGAAGACGCACAGTCACGCGCAAAGTCGGGCATTTCATCATCAAGCGCCTGCAGTGCTAACTGCCGCTGATTTCCAGTGCTGTTCACTAAGTTAAAACACAAGCTGTGTGTCTTTCTCACACCAGTCAAGACATGCTTGTTTTATATAAAAAGGCTGATGGAAAGGTATTCAAATTCTGATCATTGCGTTGTTTACCGTTTGACGATTTTGATCATTATTCAGTGTATAGAATTCATGATCATATCCTTCAGCGGCTGTTATAAAAAAATCACATCCAGGGTTTAATCAACCTTGGGTCAAAAAGCCCAATGGGAAAGTTAAACAGATACTGGCGGGCAGTGGTAACGTTCAAACTATAGAAATCTGCATATTCTCTAACGTTACAATGCCTCAGCCATGCATCACTGTAATAGTTATCAAAATGCTGAGCCCAGATATCACTCATTGGCTGTCGCGACAACTGACGATACGCTGTACGTTGGGGAAGCTGATGCTCAGAAATATATTCCTGAACCGTAAGCCGCTGCTGCTGGTGGAACTGTCGACGATGATAAACCCAAAACAGGACACGGATTGCCGCGCCACCGCATTTATGCAAGTTGTCATACATCACACGTTGAGGGAGCTTACGCGCTTTTGCATATTGCTGCTGCGTTATGCCACTTAATATTGCTTCACGACGATAATTTTGTTTGTGGTAAGCCCACTGGATGCGCCACGTATCGCTCCAGAAGTTGTAGTCCTTGTAATGCACGTCGCACTCTATGGCAGGCAGCAGGAAACGCTCAAACAACTCATCCAGCGTTGCAGGCAGAGCATGCAGATGCTGCTTTCTTTGCTGTCGCTGTTTATCAGTCAGCGGCACAATTTCATAACCGGTTAGCCAGTCAATGCCGCCTACATAAGTCTTCATCTTACGATTAAGAGAGTAGGGCATCGCAATTTTTGCATTGTACTTCTCTTTTATCTTTTCCATCTTAACCAGTCTTCATAGGGGCTTATAGCCAGTGTGCTAAAAGCCACGGATTAATTAAATTAGCCGGGTAGTTACACAAATAGCGGCTTGTAGTAGACGGATTTAGGTAATACCAGCGGCAATACTGTGCAACGCTGATATTGCATGGCCAGTAATAGCGGTAGTAGCACTCAAAATGACGGTGCCAGTGAGGGCTGAGTTGAGCGCTTGCCACAATGCTATTACCGTCACGAAGGCGGCCCCTGATTTTACTAAAACGCTGCAGCGCTAGTCTGAGCGCCTTCATTGGCAGTAAGGCAGCCTCATCCAATCGTTGGCTATCTTTCAGAGGCAGTGTCGCAGGCTTACCAGCAGAAGGCTCTGCAGGAGTGAAAAGCGAATCCAGCTTTCCGGGAAGAGGGCAATGCGCTTGTGCCCGATCAAAATGGGCAATCTGAGTACGTAATTGCGCAGTTTTAGTGTGTTTGGCTTTTTTTAAAAACGGGTAATGCCGGGTGCCGGAACGCGCAATGTCTTTAACAATTCCTTCCTTAGAGTGCCGCTTAGCAAAGTAACTCACCCGCAGTAGCAACGCGGCCATAGCCTCAGTGTCGTCCTTTCGAATTAAGTAGTAACCATGCTTTGGAAACCAGACCGTTCCGCCCGTTGCTATTTTCCAGCAGCTCTCCACCAGCTTGTTAATTTTAAGAGGATGACGCACGCAGTTGCCATCAACCATCAACAGGTAATGATAATGCTGCGCTGGTGCCTGATTCTGTTCTCTGACCCAAAACACCCGAGCAAAGCTTTTGGGATACTCTTTTCTTAGAGCAGGAATCAATAACTGATGAAAGCGGGTAATAACGCGGTTGTCAGCCGTGTACTGAGGCAGATGAAAATCATAACGGATTGCCAGAAAGCGAGAGCAACTGGAATAAGTTCTATCAATTGCCTTGAACAAAGAATTCATGATCTTCACATCCTGCTGACACTCTTCAGGCATGACTGGCCAGAGAACATCGTCATACAGAAACTCGCCTTTAGCCCGGATATCCGGATAAACCGTACTGCGCGCAATATTATTAATTACCGGTTTCTGATGGGCTGAATCCGGATTGCCAGTTTTGATGTTTATCATAGGGTTACGGCTGTACTAGAATCATGGATTGATAACGATTTGCTGCGCTGGTTGTTTCATATGGTTGCATCAGCAGATAAAAAGAAAGGCTGGAAATTCCAGCCCTGCTTAGAGCTTTAGCAGCAGTTATCGAGCCACTGTTCATATTGCGTGACTGTCCAGCCCATAGTTCTGCCTGCACGTTTTTTTGGCGCAGGAAACTCACCGCTGATTACCCAGCGATAAAGGGTGGTTCGGCTGCAATTCAGGAGGTCAAGCATCTCACAAATACGGATCAGACGTTGAGGGCCCGGAAGGTGACTGACAGTCGTTGATAAAGAATTGATATGTTTCATGTTAAATCTCTCGGTAGCGAATCAATATGAAACGTATCTTAAAAACCGAGAGGGTTTATGTCGTGGAGACCTTGGAAAGATACCTTGGTGACCTTTGTTATCCTACTGATTAATAATATTTAATTTTCTTGTTTTTTGCATCTGTCTCTTTTCGGCTCGCAACTGATGAAGGTCAGTCACGTCGCGTTCAAGCAGGCTAATGGCTTCCCGAAGATTTTTCAGGCATTGCTCTTCACTCATTGGAAAACACCCTTCCGCTGGCCAGAAGAGCAAGATCTTACTTTCAACCAACCTCAAAAGCTCCGGTGCTTTTGGCAGTAAATCCTTTGCAGAGGTGAGTCTGTTTTTGTCGTACAAACTGGCTATAACAGCGATGAAAAACTCTTCCCGTTTAGCTGCATAAGTTTCGGCTTTCTCTATAGGGGCAGCCAGACGTTTTTCCAGCGCCTCAATTTTTTCTTTAAGTGACAGATTTTCAGCTTTCAAGTCCAGGGTATTTTGTTCAAACATCAATGCTTCTGGCCTTGCAGTATCAAGCGGAACTCCAAGCGCGTCAGCAATTTCTGTCCGCAGAAAACCGCAATCAGCCAGCTTATCAGTATTCATGACATCATCACTTACCGCCCGCAGTGCCGCCTCGGCATTAGGATAATAGTCAGGAGCACCTATGTTTGGCGCGCCATGTTTATCCAGGAGCTGGTATGTGGCAACGGGTGGAGTGTCATACCAGCTTTCGTATCTAAACCAATACAGCGAAGGCTGATGCTCTGAACATCGAAAATTTTTCAGCGCTAAAAGGCACAGGGCGTTGTAGCTCTGATCGGGATAACGCTGTTTGAGCTGTTCAAATAGAGTCTTAACACTGATGAAGCGTTCTGTATCAGACCGGCGCGCGAGTTGCTCATTACGCAATTGCTGAATGGAATCGTCGAAACTCATGGCTTGTTTTTGTCCTGCAATCCTGGGGGCAGATAAGGCTGTCTTAATGATTGAATCTGGATGGCTGTCAGGCTTTTCGAAAAAGGAAATCAGGTTTCTGGCAACCGGCCAGCCAGGCATTTAAACCCACACTACTTACGTCACCCAGCCATTCACTTACGTCACCCACTACATCACCTGATTCGCGCCCAAAGAAAAAGGAGTCAGACGATTTCTCATCTAACTCCTTGTTTTATTTGGTGGCCCCTGCTGGGTTTGAACCAGCGACCAAGCGATTATGAGTCGCCTGCTCTAACCACTGAGCTAAGGGGCCAATGGAGCGGGGATTATAAAGTATCTGTCCGGGGCAATCCAGCGTTGTTCGGCTGGTTGCTGAAATAAGCAGCAATGTTTTACTTGCTGATAACTATGATAAAACAGATGAAAATCTCTGGCTGATGGGCGGCGGTGCAACTGACGCTGTTATCCTTAAATGTCTTTCCCCGCTTAACAATAAAAAAAGCCCACTCAGGCCAGGACGTTAACCGGCAAATGCGCTTTAATCAGTGGCAAGATTATGACGAATAAGGATGCGTGAGCGGCTGTAAGGCGCAGCGCAAAGCCAGGAGCCCCATGAGCGAACACAACATCACCGATATCATTGCAACGGATCTGAACGTGCTGTTTTGCGGTATCAATCCCGGTCAGTCGACGGCGCACACCGGCTACCATTTTGCCCATCCCGGCAACCGCTTCTGGAAGGTGATTCATCTGGCAGGGTTTACCGAGCAGCAGTTGAAGCCGGAAGAGGAGCAGCGCTTACTGGAAACCGGCTGCGGTATTACGATGCTGGTTGAGCGTCCGACCATCCAGGCGAATGAACTGGGTGGTGATGAGCTACGCGATGGCGGTCAGCGGCTGATGGATAAGGTGATACGTTATCAACCTGCCGCGCTGGCTATCCTGGGTAAGGATGCCTTTAAACGCGCGTTTCGGCAGAGCAAGGTGGAGTGGGGCGAGCAGCCGATTTACATGGGGAAAACCCAGGTTTGGGTGCTGCCGAATCCCAGCGGACTGAATCGGGCATCACTGGAAGAGATGGTGGCGATGTATCGTCAGATGTACGATGCGCTACAGGCACAAGGTTAAAGGTCAGGCGTGAAAAGTGGGGAAGGGCGGCAGATATAAAAAACCCCGGCGAACCGGGGTTTTAACTGACTTAGTCGTCGAGGAAGCTACGCAGCACTTCCGAGCGGCTCGGATGGCGCAGTTTACGCAGGGCTTTCGCTTCAATCTGACGGATACGCTCACGAGTAACGTCAAACTGTTTGCCCACTTCTTCTAACGTGTGGTCGGTGTTCATATCGATGCCGAAACGCATGCGCAGCACTTTGGCTTCACGGGCGGTCAGGCCAGCCAGCACGTCATGGGTGGCAGAACGCAGGCTCTCAGAGGTGGCAGAGTCCAGCGGCAGCTCCAGCGTGGTGTCTTCGATAAAATCACCCAGATGTGAATCTTCATCATCACCAATCGGCGTCTCCATAGAGATAGGCTCTTTGGCAATCTTCAGCACCTTGCGGATCTTATCTTCAGGCATCAACATGCGCTCAGCCAGTTCTTCTGGCGTCGGCTCGCGGCCCATCTCCTGCAGCATCTGGCGCGAGATACGGTTGAGTTTGTTGATGGTCTCAATCATATGCACCGGAATACGGATGGTACGCGCCTGGTCAGCGATAGAACGGGTAATCGCCTGACGAATCCACCATGTGGCATAAGTTGAGAACTTATAGCCGCGACGGTATTCGAACTTATCAACCGCTTTCATCAGACCGATGTTACCTTCCTGAATCAGATCCAGGAACTGCAGACCACGGTTGGTGTATTTCTTCGCGATTGAAATGACCAGACGCAGGTTAGCTTCAACCATCTCTTTCTTCGCGCGGCGGGCTTTCGCTTCACCGATCGACATACGACGGTTGATGTCTTTAACCTGCTCGATGGTCAGGCCGGTTTCTTCTTCAATCTGGGCCAGTTTCTGCAGAGAACGCATCACGTCATCCTGCACGTCCAGCAGTTTTTCAGACCACGGCTTGTTCATGGCCAGTGCGGCTTTGAACCAGCTCTCGTTAGTCTCGTTACCGGTGAACAGCGTAATGAAGTTTTTCTTCGGCATTTTGCACACTTCAATACACAGCTTCATGATCAAACGTTCCTGAGTACGGACACGCTCCATCATTTCACGCATGTTGTTCACGAGGTAGTCGAACTGCTTCGGTACCAGGCGGAACTGCTTAAAGACGTCAGACAGGTTCTGGATCTCGGCAACCGAGGCAGCATGGCTGCGTCCTTTGCTTTTGATCACGTCACGCGTGGTTTCGTACTGCGTGCGCAGGTCAGAGAACTTCTCGCGCGCCAGCTCTGGATCGATAGAGTTATCGTCGTCAGAGCTGTCGTCATCGCTCTCTTCGTCGTCATCTTCGTCGTCATTACGATCGGCTTCAGACAGCTCAGAACCCACGTGAGTGGCGGTCGGTGCCAGGTCTTCTTCAGCGTTAGGATCAACAAAGCCAGTGATTAAATCTGACAGGCGCGACTCGCCTGCTTCAACGCGATCGTACTGATCCAGCAGGTAGGTAATGGCTTCCGGGTATTCAGCAACGGAACACTGAACCTGGTTAATACCGTCTTCGATACGCTTCGCGATGTCGATTTCGCCTTCGCGGGTCAGCAGTTCAACGGTACCCATTTCACGCATGTACATGCGAACCGGGTCAGTGGTGCGGCCAATTTCAGATTCAACGCTGGATAATACCTGAGCGGCAGCTTCCGCGGCATCTTCGTCAGTATCGGAGCTGTTTTCATTCAGCATCAGATCGTCGGCGTCCGGGGCTTCTTCAACCACCTGGATGCCCATGTCGTTAATCATCTGGATGATGTCTTCGATCTGATCGGAGTCGACGATATCTTCCGGCAGATGGTCATTGACCTCAGCATAGGTCAGATAGCCTTGCTCCTTACCACGGGTGACAAGAAGCTTGAGCTGTGACTGCGGGTTTTGCTCCATAAGACGGTATCCACACTTCTGTTAATTAGATTGGTGTTGGTCGGCAGCGTGCCAACAATAACAGTGAAGGCATTTATTCTCGCCGCTGCCTTCGTCGCGGCCTGGGCTTTGCCCATCAGTAATCGGCACTTAAGCCGCAAATTTTATGTCGGGCCTGGCTTACTCGCCATTTTTGCCGCTGCCAAGTGCTCGTCATCCTCACGTACATCAGTACGCTCCGGTGACTGCGCGCTTTCAGCGACAAAACTTGCTTCGACGCCAACGGCCCGAGGGCGGAAGCTGGCTTACTCGCCATTTTTGCTGCTGCCAAGTGCTCGTCATCCTCACGTACATCAGTACGCTCCGGTGACTGCGCGCTTTCAGCGACAAAACTTGCTTCGACGCCGACGGCCCGAGGGCGGAAGCTGGCTTACTCGCCATTTTTGCCGCTGCCAAGTGCTCGTCATCCTCACGTACATCAGTACGCGCCGGTGACTGCGCGCCAACAGAAACAAAACGTGCTTCGCCCTTCAATTTTTCAGCCTGCCGCTTCGGTTAAGGGAAGCCGCAGGCCGGATAATGCGTTACTTTTTCGCGAAGGCCTGGCTCAGCGCCCAGAGCTCGCGTCGCTCGTCGGTACTGAGCCCGTGCGTACGTTCACGCGCAATCAGGAACTCCAGTCGCTCTTCCAACGCCGAGTCATAAACGCTGGCAAGGGAGTCCTGAAATACCGCCTCGCTTTCCTCATCCACTATCATGTGGTTCCAGACGGCCAGTGTTTCAAGCGTCTGGCTAAAATTTGTTCCGCGATATAACTCTAGTAGCTGACCGGTGGTCAATCCAGGATTCTCATTACAGCGCGTCACTAATTCAATAAATAACGGTAAACCGGCAATTTTCGACTCTGCAAGACCGTCCAGTGACGGCACCAGGGTTGCCAGCTGCGGATTCTGAATCAGCAGCGCCACTAAAACGCGCATTGTGGTGCGTTTAAGCGGTGGGGCGACCGGTGCGCTTCCGCCCGGGGCCTGCTTTGGCATCAGCTTTTCAAGCTGAGAGTCATCCAGAATACCTAACTTGTTACCCAGCGCCTGACGCATATAGATACGCAGTGTTTCACCGGGAATCTGTGTGATCAGCGGCAACGCCAACGTACTTAAACGTGCTTTACCGTCGCGAGAGCTCAAATCTACCTGAGGTAGCAGGCTGTCGAACAGAAACGAAGAGAGCGGCATCGCCTGCTCCATCCTCGCCTCAAATGCGGCTTTACCCTCCTGGCGAACCAGCGTATCCGGGTCTTCGCCGTCGGGTAGAAACATAAAGCGTAGTTGACGACCGTCATTCATGTAAGGCAATGCGGTTTCAAGTGCACGCCATGCTGCCTCACGTCCAGCCCGATCGCCGTCATAACAGCAGATCACGTTGTCCGTGCTGCGAAACAGCAGCTGAATATGTTCAGCCGTGGTTGATGTCCCCAGTGACGCAACCGCGTAATCCACGCCGAATTGCGCCAGGGCAACCACATCCATATAGCCTTCCACCACTAACAGGCGTTTAGGTTCAGGATGATTTTTTAACGCTTCATACAGGCCATAGAGCTGACGGCCTTTATGAAAAACTGGCGTTTCCGGTGAGTTCAGATACTTAGGCGTATCATTACCCAGCACGCGGCCACCAAAACCGATGACGCGGCCTCGCTTATCGCGAATCGGGAACATCACGCGCTCGCGAAAGCGGTCATAAACCCGGCCTTTGTCGTTACTGACCAGCATCCCCGCTTCCATCAACGATTCACGATCTTCAGGCTGCTTGCCGAAGCGTTTCAGGACGTTGTCCCAACCGGCGGGCGCATAGCCAATCGAAAAATGGTTGATGATGTCGGCGCTCAGACCACGATGTTCAAGATAATCGCGTGCTGACTGGGCGCTGGACTGCTGCAAACTCTGCTGATAAAAACCGTTCAGGTTCTCCATCAGCTGGTACAGGCTCTGGCGCTGATGGCGTTCCATCTGGCTTGGCCCATTGCCCGCTTCGTAAGGTACGTCTAAACCATGGGAAGTGGCTAACTCTTCAATACTTTCAACAAACTCAAGACGATCATAGTTCATCAGAAAGTCGATTGCGTTACCGTGAGCGCCGCAACCAAAGCAGTGATAAAACTGCTTTTCGCCATTTACGGTAAAAGAGGGCGTTTTCTCATTATGGAAAGGACAACACGCATGATAATTTTTCCCCTGCTTTTTCAGCTTAACGCGGGCATCGATTAACTCCACGATGTCCGTGCGGGCAAGTAAGTCATTGATAAATACGCGTGGAATACGTCCTGCCATAAGCCCCGTTTTTTCAGCTCATAAACGACAACAAGCCGCGCTTCCTTTCGGAAAGCACGGCCTTTTACTTGACTCGGTCTGCGTTTATCACGCTGTGGAGGCGAACCTCCGGGAAATTAGTACAGACGAGTGCGGCGTGCGTTTTCGCGAGCCAGTTTTTTGGCATGACGCTTAACTGCAGATGCTTTAGCGCGCTTACGTTCGGTCGTTGGTTTTTCATAGAACTCACGACGACGAACTTCAGCCAGAACGCCTGCTTTCTCGCAGGAACGCTTAAAGCGACGCAGTGCTACGTCGAACGGCTCGTTTTCACGTACTTTAATTACCGGCATGTAACTCTCACCTCAATAAAATTCGGTTTTGCTGCTGACTGCGGCGCCAGCACATTTCAAAATGGTGCAGCATTTTACTCCAACTCGCGTCGGCTTGTAAAGCACCATGGATAATTTAGAACCAACAGGAGCGTTTGCCTGTGCGGCTGCCGGTTTTTTCCAGGGGCGGGAGTATAGCGCACTCTTTAGGCAGCAGAAAATGACTTTTTGCGTGGATTGCATCCTCTTTTCGTGCAAGGGCTATGCTAAACTGCGCGCCGCAAGAATGAGGTGAAGCAATGCGAATTCTGGGTATTGAAACATCGTGCGATGAAACTGGCATCGCAATCTATGATGACGAGGCTGGCCTGGTGGCTAACCAACTGTACAGCCAGGTAAAACTGCATGCCGATTACGGCGGCGTGGTGCCGGAACTGGCATCGCGCGATCACGTGCGTAAAACGGTGCCGCTGATCCAGGCGGCCCTGAAGCAGGCCAACCTGGCACCGCAGCAAATTGATGCGGTCGCCTATACCGCCGGACCGGGCCTGGTGGGCGCGTTGCTGGTGGGCGCAACGGTTGGACGCGCGCTGGCCTTTGCGTGGAAGGTACCTGCGGTGCCGGTGCACCATATGGAAGGTCATCTGCTGGCACCGATGCTGGAAGATAATCCGCCCGCGTTCCCGTTTGTCGCATTGCTGGTTTCAGGCGGTCACACGCAGTTAATCAGCGTCACCGGTATTGGCGAATACACACTGCTGGGCGAGTCGATTGACGATGCTGCAGGTGAAGCCTTCGATAAAACCGCCAAACTGCTGGGGCTGGATTATCCTGGCGGCCCGATGCTTTCGAAAATGGCGCAGCAGGGCACCGCCGGGCGGTTCACCTTCCCGCGCCCGATGACGGATCGTCCGGGGCTGGATTTTAGTTTCTCAGGGCTGAAAACCTTTGCCGCGAATACCATTCGTGGCAATGACGATGACGCGCAAACCCGCGCCGATATCGCCCGGGCGTTTGAAGATGCGGTTGTCGATACGCTGGCGATTAAATGCAAACGCGCGCTGGATCATACGGGTTTTAAACGTCTGGTCATTGCGGGCGGCGTCAGCGCTAACCGCACCCTGCGTGAACAGATGGCCGTGATGATGCAAAAGCGGGGCGGTGAGGTGTTCTATGCCCGTCCTGAATTTTGTACCGATAACGGGGCCATGATTGCCTACGCGGGCATGGTGCGCCTTAAAGGCGGCACGCGGGGAGAACTGGGCGTGAGCGTCAGGCCGCGCTGGCCCTTGTCGGAACTGCCCGCGATCTGAGATCAAAAAAGCCGGTTAACCGGCTTTTTTTACGCTTACTTTTTCTTTTTTCGCTTCCAGATTTTGCTTTCCTGGCCGCGCCACAGGCGCTGAATGTTGTCATGATGACGCAGTAAAATCAGGCAGGAGAGCATGGAAACCGGAAACGTAAACTGTGGCTTAAACCACCAGACATAAAACGGCGCGATAAGCGCGCTGACAATCGCGCCAAGCGATGAGTAGCCGCTCAGCAGCACGGTCAGTAGCCACGTTCCCGTCATGAGTCCGGTCAGGTCCCAGCCAATGGGGGCGATTGCACCAAACGCCGTCGCCACGCCTTTCCCGCCACGAAAGCGAAAAAACACCGGATAAATATGGCCCAGACAGGCAGCAATGGCGGTTAAGCCCAGATAAAGCGGGGGCACATGAAACAGATAGGCCAGCCACACGGGCAGCATACCTTTCACAATATCGAACACCAGCACAGACGCAGCCGCCAGTTTGCCGCCGATACGCAGTACGTTGGTTGCGCCCGGGTTGCCTGAACCGTGGGTGCGGGGATCGGGTAAACCGGCGAGTTTGCAAACCAGAATCGCACTGGAAATTGAACCGCACAGATACGCGAAAATAATCATACCAAGCGCGAAAGCACTCATAACACCGTCCCGTTTCCTTTGGGGTCGTTTTGATCACGTCTACCATGGATAATACGCACAATCTGCCGGAAGTGGTATCCGGCGCGACCAAAAACAGAGAGCATCATCATGGATATCGTCTTTATAGAACAACTCACCGTCTTCACCACGATAGGCGTTTATGACTGGGAGCAGGGGATTCAGCAGAAGCTGGTGATCGATGTAGAAATGGCGTGGGATAACCGTCAGGCTGCCGCCAGCGACGATGTGAAAGACTGCCTGAGCTATGCGGATGTCTCAGAAGCGATTCTGTCGCATCTGACGGGACAGCGTTTTGCGTTGGTGGAGCGCGTAGCGGAAGAAATTGCGGATCTGTTGATGAACCGTTTCAATTCACCTGGCGTGCGCATCAGGGTAGCAAAACCGGGCGCGGTGGCTCAGGCAGCGCAGGTTGGCGTGCGAATTGAGCGCGGGACTATTCCTAAATAATTACGATGTGATTGCCATCACAATGAAACCAAACCAAATTACTGTTTGTCTCAGCACGTGCCGTTTCGTTACGACAGACTAAACGGCAGTTGAGCTTAAGGTTTTACTCAGACTTAAGCAGATAAGATTTAAGGCGATAGCGCAACAGCTAGCGCCTTTTTCATGATTTTAAAACGGACAGAGGGAATACATTGATGGCAGATCTTCATCAGCTGTGGGTAGCTGCAATCCTGGGCGTGGTAGAAGGGTTAACCGAGTTCTTACCGGTCTCTTCTACCGGGCACATGATTATAGTGGGGCACCTGCTGGGCTTTGAGGGCGACAAAGCAGAAACCTTTGAAGTGGTCATTCAGTTAGGTTCCATTCTTGCCGTCGTCGTGATGTTCTGGCGGCGTTTGTTTGGATTGATCGGCATTCACTTTGGTGAAGTTAAACATGAAGGTGTCGGGACAGGTCGGTTAACCCTGATCCATATCCTGTTGGGCATGATCCCTGCGGTGGTGGTTGGTCTGGCGCTGCACGATCAGATTAAAACGTTGTTTAATCCGATTAACGTCATGTATGCGCTGGTGGTCGGGGGCTTACTGCTGCTGGCAGCGGAATTCCTGAAACCGAAACAGCCAAAATCGCCAGGTATTGATGATATCACCTATCGTCAGGCGTTTATGATTGGCTGCTTCCAGTGTCTGGCGCTGTGGCCGGGCTTCTCGCGTTCGGGCGCCACCATTTCAGGCGGGATGCTGATGGGCGTGAGCCGCTATGCCGCATCCGAGTTCTCGTTTATCCTGGCCGTACCGATGATGATCGGGGCGACAGGGCTGGATATCTATAAAAGCCTCGGCTTCCTGACGATGGCCGACTTCCCGATGTTTGCGGTGGGCTTTATCACCGCATTCGTTGTCGCGTTGCTGGCCATCAAAGTGTTCCTGGAGCTGATCAAACGCATCTCTTTCGTGTCATTTGCCATCTACCGCTTTATCGTGGCGGGCGCGGTGTACATGATTTTCATGTAAGCCACAGGGTAACGCGGTCGGGCAACTGGCCGCGTTACGCTAAGCCCTGTTCGACAGCCTCAATACGACGTCGCGTGAGCTCTTCCCGCACCTCTATCCCTTTAAATCCCGCCTCCACGACCGCCTTAGATGACACGGCCTGAGCCAGGGCAAACGCACGTCGCAGGTAGTTGCCCTGGGGATAAGGCATGTTGGCAAGGCCACCGCGTCCGCGGGCATCCGCTTCGCTGCACAGCGCCAGTTGGTTAACCCGCTCGGGTTTGCGCCAGGCGTCAAGACGGTCAAATAAGCCAATCAACGCGTCGGCAGGGCGCTGCTCAATGGTATGCATCATGTCGTGAAACTCCGTGACCAGCAGCGCCAGATCACGGATCGCATTCGGCACGCGTAGCCGTTGACACAGCGCGGCGACCAGCGGAACGCCTGCCGGGCCATGTCCGTGATGGCTGGGCCATCTTTCAACCGGCGTTAAGGCTTTACCGACATCGTGAAACAGCGTCGCAAAGCGCACGTCAATCGCTTCCGACAGGCCAGCAGACAGGGTTAACGCCATCAGCGTGTGAACCCCGGTATCAATTTCCGGGTGCCATCGGGCGGGCGCCGGCACGCCGAACAGGTTATCGATTTCCGGAAACAGCCCCTGCAATGCGCCGCAGTCGCGCAGTACCTGGAAGTAAACCTGGGGATTATGGGAGGACAGGGCTTTTTCGGTCTCTTTCCAGACGCGTTCGGCCGTGAGATCGGCCAGCTCGCCGCTCTCTGCCATTTGTCGCATCAGCGCCTGCGTTTCGTCGGCAATACGAAAATTAAGGTGGGCGAAGCGCGCGGCAAAACGCGCGACGCGCAGGACGCGCAGGGGATCTTCACTAAAGGCATCGGAAACGTGGCGCAGCTGCCGGTCGGCAATATCCTTTTGTCCGTGGTAGGGATCGTAAAGCTCGCCTTGATCGTCGCGGGCAATGGCGTTAATCGTCAAATCGCGGCGCTGTAAATCCTGCTCCAGCGTGACGTCTGGCGCCGACCAGGTCGTGAACCCGGTGTAGCCTTTGCCGTTCTTCCGTTCGGTACGCGCCAGCGCATACTCTTCCCGGCTGTCGGGATGCAGAAACACGGGGAAGTCGCGGCCGACCTGCTGGTAGCCTTGTTCCAGCATGGCTTCCGGGGTCGCGCCTACCACCACCCAGTCTTTGTCTTTAACCGGCAACTTCAACAGCGCATCGCGCACTGCACCGCCAACAAGAAACGTCTTCACGCACAACTCCAGAGATAAATAAGTGATCTGCGCGTCTGTGGGCTTCCGGCACCTGAATCCAGACGGGCACAAACTCTATTGTTGCACAAATTCGACATATTGCAGACAGGCCAAAAGGGGCATCTTACGATCCCCTGATAGCGAGCGGTGGTAAAACTAGTTCATCCAGCGATCGTTTTTCTTACGGCGCGGCACCATGTGCGGCAACAGTAGCCCCAGCAGCAGGCCGACGCCTAGCACGCCGCCACCATACATAAACCACTGCATGATGATCGTACGCTGTTTGTCATCCAACTGAACGTTAGCGGCGCTGACTTTCTTCTGCGCCACGATCAGTTCGTTTTTCAGCTTCTGATTTTGCTCTTTTAAGCCGTTGATCACGCTGTCGCTGCTGGCCACTTTGTTCTGCATTTCGGCGGTGCGCTGATTCCAGCTGTTATCAATATTGGCTAACTTGGCGGTCAGGTCTTTAACCTGTTGTTCCAGCTGCGGTACCCGGGTGCGCAGGCTGGGATTTTCACTCAGCTGCGACAGGGGGATCCAGACGGTGCGGCCTTCGGCATCGCGTACCTGGCCATATTTGGTGGCATCATTGGTCTGCAGCAGCTGTACCTGTTCACCCGCATTCAGCTTGCCCAGCAGGCGAAACTGGTCGCCGGGACCGCTACGAACCCAGGTGGATAATTCGTCAGAAACGTAACGTTTTTCATCGGCGTGAGCAGGTGCAAGGGTGCTGAGGGCCAGCAAAGTGATTCCAGCGAGTGTGATTTTTTTCATTAGATTTCGTTTTGCTTAAAAATTAAAGATAATTTACCGGCACAGTCTGTAGAGGCTTCGCGTAAATCTGAATGAGAACTATCCTGGTCTCATGACAGTGCGAAAAGGGTAGCGAAAGCACAAAGAAAGCAGAGACAGTCCGGCTTCTGTGCATTACTCTTCGCCTGAAAACCCTAACCTTCAGCTCAGTGGATGCAGCAGAAGATAACCTTAAACAGGCAGGGAATATATCCTTAAGTGCCAGCGGCGTTAGTGAATAAAAAAATATGACCATCGAAATCGAACTTAAGTTCATTGCTAAACCCAATGCTGCCGGGAAACTGGCAGAACGGCTGGCGGCGTTTCCGCATCAGCACCAGGCTGCCCGTCAGCTGACCAATATCTATTTTGAAACCGACGATAATCAGTTACGTCGTTGGAATATGGGATTGCGCATTCGGGGCGTTGATCAACGCTACGAAATGACGCTGAAAACCGCCGGCAAAACGCTGGGTGGGCTACATCAGCGCGGCGAATACAACGTTGACCTCACTGAGCCAACGCTGGACATCAGCCTTCTGCCCGCAGACATCTGGCCGGAAGGAACGGATGTAGCAGCGCTACAGCAGCGCCTGCAGCCGCTGTTCAGTACCCATTTTGAACGAGAGATCTGGGTAGTCACGGCGGGCAGTAGTGAAATAGAAATTGCCTGCGATCGGGGCGACGTGACGGCGGGAGAGTTGAGCGAACCTTTGTCAGAGGTTGAGCTTGAGCTAAAAGGTGGCCAGCGCAGCGAGTTGCTGACGTTTGCTCAGCAGTTAGTGGCCGTGGGCGACCTGCGGATGGGCAGCCTGAGCAAGGCGGCGCGCGGCTATCAGTTAGCCAAAGGTAATCCCTCGCGTGAGGTAACCGCCTTTCCGCTGTTAAAAGCCGGGGCGAAAGCCACGGTTGAAGAGGGCATGACGGCGGCCATGGCGGCAGGCCTTCACCACTGGCAATATCATGAAGAAGTGTGGCTGCGTGGCAATAAGCGCGCCAGAGAAGCGGTTCGTGAGGCGCTGGATGTTCTGCGTCAGGCGTTTGCGCTGTTTGGGGCGGTAGTCCCGCGCAAGGCCAGTAGCGAGCTGCGTCAGAAGCTGACCACGCTGGAAGAAACGCTGCTAAATGAAGATGTCGATGCCGACAGCTTCTGTTTTTCGGCTCTCTCGGTAGAGGCCCAGTTAGCACTTACTCACTGGTTAGCCGAGGCCCATTGGCGGCAGTGGATTGATGAAAAGGGGCAAACCAAGCTCAACGGTTCCTTTAAACGCTTTGGCGATATCATGCTGGGCCGCATCAATGCCGATCTGAAAGAAACCTTCAGCACCGTCCATCAGGTGAATGAGTATCAGGACAAGGCCACGCGTCTGGATCGACAGCTGCTGGCGGTGCATTTGCTGGCGGGCGCTTACTCGCCGGATGCCGTTCACGACTGGCTGGCGCCGTGGCAGCAGCTGCAGCGCGCAATCAGGGAACAGCAGCACGCCAGCCTGGACTGGTTAACGGCGCAGGCGATGAAACAGTCACCCTTTTGGTTAACCAGCGGTTCGCCACGCTAAGTCATACAGCACGCTATCAGGGAGAGAACATGTTGCCATCCTTACCCACCGTATTGCGCACCCAGGCCGCGCGGGCAGTTGAACAGCTCGGTCTTGCGGATACCGCTCTCAGCGAGGCGCAGCTTGCCGGTCTGGCCTTCAGCGACTTTGTGCTGGATAACCTGCAGCAGAATCCGCACTGGTGGCAGGAGATTGCCGCACAGTCGCCCGAGGCCGACGAGTGGCAGCAGTATACGCAGTGGCTGGGCAGAGACATGGCGGCGGTGGACAGTGAAGCCAGCCTGATGCGCGTGCTGCGCCTGTTTCGCCGTCGCATGCTGGTTCGCATTGCCTGGATGCAGTGCTTGCAGCTTGCCACGACAGAGCAGACGCTGCAGCAGCTGAGCGTATTAGCCGAGGTGCTGATCGACGCCGCGCGCCACTGGGTTTATCAGGACTGCTGTCGCGAATTCGGCACGCCCTGCAATGCCGCGGGTGAACCACAGCCGCTGCTGATCCTCGGAATGGGCAAGCTGGGCGGCGGCGAGCTGAATTTCTCCTCCGATATCGATCTGATTTTTGCCTGGCCGGAAAACGGCACCACGCGCGGCGGTCGCCGCGAACTCGACAATGCGCAGTTTTTTACCCGCATGGGCCAGCGCCTGATCAAAGTACTCGATCAGCCCACGGCCGACGGCTTTGTTTACCGGGTCGATATGCGCCTGCGCCCGTTTGGCGACAGCGGGCCGCTGGTCATGAGTTTTGCCGCCCTGGAAGATTATTACCAGGAGCAGGGCCGCGACTGGGAGCGCTACGCCATGGTGAAGGCGCGGCTGATGGGCGATGAGCAGGATCGCTGGAGCCAGGAACTGCAGCAGATGCTGCGGCCCTTTGTTTATCGCCGCTACATCGATTTCAGCGTCATCCAGTCGTTACGCAATATGAAAGCGATGATCGCGCGTGAAGTGCGTCGCCGCGGGCTGAAAAACAACATCAAGCTGGGCGCGGGCGGGATTCGCGAAACAGAATTTATCGTGCAGGTTTTTCAGTTGATTCGTGGTGGACGTGAGCGCTCGCTTCAGCTCCGGGCCTTGATACCTACGCTGTCTGCTATTGAATCTCTGGCGTTACTGCCACCCGAGCAGGTTGCGGCATTGCGCGCGGCTTATCTGTTTCTGCGTCGGCTGGAAAACCTGTTGCAAAGTCTGGCGGACGAACAAACGCAAACGCTGCCGGAAGAGGCGTTACCCCGCGCCCGGCTGGCGTGGGCGATGGGCTGTGATGACTGGGCTGCGCTGAGCGCCCGGCTGGAAACGCATATGGCCGCCGTGCGTGCCATCTTCGATGAGTTAATCGGTGAGGATACGCCGGATGTGGGCGATCGCCCCGAACTGGCCGACTTTAACATGCTGTGGCACGACAGCCTGGAGGACACTGAGCTGGCCCCGCTGGTGCCACAACTGGATACCACGCAGTGTCATGCTCTTAATCAGGCGCTGGAAGCGTTTCGGCAGGATATCGGTCACCGCACTATCGGCCCGCGCGGCCGTCAGGCGCTGGATCAGCTGATGCCTCAACTGCTGAGTGAAGTCTGTTCACGCAGCGATGCCGCGGTGACCTTCAGTCGCCTGGCGCCGTTGCTGCTGAGCGTTCTGACCCGCAGTACCTACCTTGAGCTGCTCACCGAGTATCACGGCGCGTTGCGTCACCTGATTCGTCTTTGCGCAGCCTCACCGATGGTGGCCAGCCAGCTGGCACGTTATCCGCTGTTACTGGATGAGCTGCTTGATCCCGCCACGCTCTATCAGCCAACCGCTACGGATGCCTACCGGGATGAGCTGCGTCAGTACCTGATGCGCATTCCTGCGGATGATGAAGAGCAGCAGCTTGAAGCATTACGCCAGTTTAAACAGGCACAGTTATTACGCATCGCGGCGGCGGATATTGCGGGAACGCTGCCGGTGATGAAAGTGAGCGATCACTTAACCTGGCTGGCCGAGGCCATTATCGAATCGGTGGTGCAGCAGGCATGGAATATGATGGTGCAGCGCTATGGCCGACCGTCGCACCTTGTGCATGAACACGAACGGGGCTTCACGGTATTGGGCTATGGCAAGCTGGGCGGATGGGAACTGGGCTACAGCTCCGATCTCGATCTGGTTTTCCTGCACGACTGCCCGATGGAAGCCGTCACGCAGGGCGAGCGCAGCATAGACGGACGGCAGTTTTACCTGCGGCTGGCGCAGCGCATCATGCATCTGTTCAGCACCCGTACGTCGTCCGGCATTTTGTACGAAGTGGATGCGCGACTGCGGCCTTCGGGCGCGGCTGGCATGCTGGTCAGTACTTTTGAAGCCTTCGACGACTATCAGCGCAACGAAGCCTGGACGTGGGAGCATCAGGCGCTGGTCCGCGCCCGCGTGGTGTTCGGTGAGCCCGATCTGAGCGCGCGTTTTAGCGCCATTCGCCGTGCCATCCTCTGTCTGCCGCGCGATGCGGCAGCGTTGCAAACGGAAGTCAGAGAGATGCGTGACAAAATGCGCGCGCACCTGAGCAACAAGCACAAGGGCCGCTGGGAGATCAAAACGGACGAAGGCGGCATTACGGATATTGAATTCATCGCCCAGTACCTGGTGCTGCGCTATGCGGCGGAGCAGCCCGACCTGACGCGCTGGTCAGACAATGTGCGGATTTTTGAACGGATGGCAATCCACCACAAAATGTCTGACGAGGAAGCGGCAGCGCTCACGCATGCTTATGTCACGCTGCGCGATGCGCTGCATCATCTGGCGCTTCAGGAGCAGCCCGGGCATGTTGAACCTGACGCCTTTGCGCAGGAAAAAGAGTCGGTGAACACCAGCTGGCAGCGATGGCTACAGTCACCACACTCTCTCACGGCGTGATGCTGATAGCACCTGTCGCAACTGTGTTATCATCCGCGCACTATTTTGAATGCAGTCTGGAGTGTCTGGAATGAAAGTTACTCTGCCCGCGTTCGGCCAGGCCTCGGTGCTGGTCGTTGGCGATGTCATGTTGGATCGTTACTGGTACGGCCCCACCAGCCGTATTTCGCCTGAAGCGCCGGTGCCGGTGGTCAAGGTGGAAACCGTTGAAGAACGCCCAGGCGGCGCCGCTAACGTGGCAATGAACATTGCTGCGCTGGGGGCGGGTTCCCGTCTGATCGGACTGACCGGGGAAGACGATGCGGCTCAGGTACTGAGTAAAACGCTGAAGGATGTTCGTGTTGACTGCGATTTTGTCACCTTAAAAAGCCATCCCACCATTACCAAACTGCGTGTCCTCTCTCGCAACCAACAGCTCATCCGTCTGGACTTCGAAGAGGGATTTGAGCAGGTGGACGCCGCCCCGATGCACGAAAAAATGCGCCAGTCACTGTCCCGTAGCGGTGCGGTGGTGCTGTCGGATTACGGCAAAGGCGCACTGGACAGCGTTCAGCAGATGATCGCGCTGGCACGCGAGGCGAATGTACCGGTGCTGATCGATCCTAAAGGCACGGATTTTGCGCGCTACCGCGGGGCGACGCTGCTGACGCCCAACCTTTCTGAGTTCGAAGCCGTGGTGGGCAAATGCAAGACAGAGAATGAGATTGTGGAACGTGGCATGAAGCTGATCGCCGACTGCGACCTTTCCGCCCTGCTGGTCACGCGGTCTGAAAACGGCATGTCGCTGCTGCAGCCGGGTAAAGCGCCCCTGCATTTGCCGACCCAGGCGCAGGAAGTGTTTGACGTGACCGGCGCCGGGGATACCGTCATTGGCGTGCTGGCCGCTGCTTTAGCCGCAGGGGATTCGCTGGAAGAAGCCTGTTTTCTGGCTAACGCCGCTGCAGGCGTGGTGGTTGGGAAGTTGGGGACATCAACCGTCAGCATCGTGGAGCTGGAAAATGCCATTCGTGCGCGTCCAGAGCGCGGTTTTGGCATCATGACTGAATCCGAGCTGAAAGAGGCCGTCGCCATGGCGCGTCAGCGCGGCGAAAAAGTGGTGATGACCAACGGCGTCTTCGACATTCTGCATGCCGGCCATGTTTCCTACCTTGCCAACGCGCGCAAGCTGGGCGATCGCCTGATTGTCGCGGTAAACAGCGATGCGTCCACCAAACGCCTCAAAGGCGACAGCCGTCCGGTGAACCCGCAGGAAAACCGTATGATCGTGCTGGGTGCGCTGGAAGCGGTGGACTGGGTCGTGCTGTTTGAAGAAGACACGCCACAGCGCTTAATCGCCAGCGTATTGCCCGATCTGTTGGTAAAAGGCGGGGATTACAAACCGGAAGATATCGCGGGCAGCCAGGAAGTCTGGGCCAATGGCGGTGACGTGCGGGTGCTGAACTTTGAAGATGGCATCTCGACCACCAATATCATCAAAACCATTCGCGGCGACTGAGTCATGGCGGCGGGAGCCCGGGCTCCCGCCCGCCCTTTATTTAGCCGGTTTGTCAGCAGGATGTGCGGCTGGCACGATGGCCGGTGCCGGGCCAGGTGTGCTGGTGGCAGCGGGCGCGGCAGACGCTGAACTCTTGCTTTCCAGCTGAGCGAGACGCTGTTCCAGCGCCGCCAGTTTTTCACGCGTACGCAGTAAAACCTGAGTCTGGACATCAAACTCTTCACGGTTGACCAGATCCATGCGGGTCATTTGTGCCTGCAGCGTCTGCCGGATTTTCTTCTCGACATCATCGCCAAATTCACGAACTCCCTTCGGCAGCGCGTCATGAACCTGACGGGCCATTTGTTCAATTTTTTTCGTGTCGATCATGATGGTTTCCTGGTTACGGGTTGCTATGGCAGCATTGTACCAACGCTAGAGTCACTTAAGTGTAATGCCTGAATTGAAAAGGTTAAACCTGAAATCCTTAGCGCAAAAAATGCTAAAGCAATAATGGCTTTGTGGATTGCCGCCCCGAATAGGAAGCGTTATAGTTAAAACGCTTATTCTCAGGGCGGGGCGAAATTCCCCACCGGCGGTAAATCAGCCCAGGCTGACAGCCCGCGAGCGCTTCACTATGATGGTGAAGGTCAGCAGATCCGGTGAAATTCCGGGGCCGACGGTTAAAGTCCGGATGGGAGAGGGTAACGACATCTGTCAGGCATTATGTCTGTTTTGCGTCATTGCTACGTCTATACGGCGTCACTCCTAAGCTTGCCCTGATTCTGGTAACCCAATACATTTAAAAGGTTTTATTACCATGAATCAGACTCTACTTTCTGAATTTGGCACGCCGAAACAGCGTGTAGAACGTGCTATCGCCGCACTCCGTGAAGGACGCGGTGTGATGGTGCTCGACGATGAAGATCGTGAAAACGAAGGCGATATGATTTTCGCTGCCGAAACCATGACCGTCGAGCAGATGGCTCTCACCATTCGCCACGGCAGCGGTATCGTGTGTCTCTGCCTGACCGAAGAACGCCGCCAGCAGCTGGCATTACCGATGATGGTGGAAAACAACACCAGCGCCTATGGCACAGGGTTTACCGTGACCATCGAAGCGGCGAAGGGCGTCACCACCGGCGTATCCGCGCAGGATCGCATCACTACCATTCGCACGGCGATTGCCGATAACGCCAAACCCGAAGATCTGAACCGTCCGGGCCACGTTTTTCCCCTGCGTGCCCATGATGGTGGTGTTCTGACCCGCGGCGGTCATACTGAAGCGACCATCGATCTGGTCACGCTGGCGGGCTTTAAACCTGCAGGCGTCCTGTGTGAACTGACCAACGACGACGGCTCTATGGCGCATGCGCCTGAAGTGATCCTGTTCGCGAAACAGCATGCGATGCCGGTCGTGACGATTGAAGATCTGGTTGCCTATCGTCGCGAGCACGAAACGCGTCAGGCCAGCTAAGCGGCTTACTGTCAGGCCAGAAATACTGGCCTGATTGTTTCACCTCTTCCCCCATCCTTCCTGCTTATCTGACTCATCTTTTTCGTTCAAATTTCCTGACAGAGAACATCATGCTTATCCGCGTGATAACCCCTGCAAACAGCGTATCGTAGTGCTCATAGAGTGAACACATTAAGGATCGCTATGAGCCAGTTACGTATGCCAGCACTGTTTTTGGGACACGGCAGCCCAATGAATGCGTTAGAAGAAAACCGCTACACCGAAGCCTGGCGTAAAGCCGGTGCTACGCTGCCACGACCGCGGGCCATCCTGGCCATTTCGGCTCACTGGTACACCCAGGGAACGGCGGTCACAGCGATGGAAAACCCGCGCACCATTCATGACTTTGGCGGTTTTCCGCAGGCGCTTTTTGATACCCGCTATCCCGCGCCGGGTTCGCCTGAACTGGCAAATGAAATTGCTGAGATTTTATCGCCTGTGCCGGTTTATCAGGACCATGCATGGGGATTCGATCACGGCTCGTGGGGCGTACTCATTAAAATGTATCCTGAGGCGGATATTCCGGTAGTCCAGCTTAGTATCGACAGCGGCAAGCCTGCGGCCTGGCATTTTGAAATAGGGCAAAAACTGTCTGCCTTGCGCGATCGCGGCGTGATGATCGTCGCCAGCGGCAATGTGGTACACAACCTGCGTAAGGTGCTGTGGGGCGGCGGAAACGCTTATGACTGGGCGACCGGATTCAACAACTATGTGCGCGATAATCTGGCGGTTCAGGCTGAGGCGGATGCACATCCGTTGGTGAATTTTATGCAGCATCCGGATGCGGCGTTATCCAATCCCACGCCGGAGCACTTCCTGCCGTTGCTGTACGTGCTGGGGTCCCGTCAGCAAGGTGAGGCCGTAACCGTCCCTGTTGAAGGTATGGAAATGGGCGCAATCAGTATGCTGTCGGTACAGGTCGGCTAGCGGGAAACCAGGCCAGCGTACTGGCCTGGAGGAAAGCGCTACTCGATAAACGCGTGCGGATAGAAACGCGAAAGATCCTGGGTGATCAGGTCGCGATCTTCGCGCAGGCCGATGCCCGCAGGCTGATCGTCAATCAACCAGCTACCAATCAGGGTATAGCTGTCGCCAAATTTCGGTAGCGGATGGAACTGCTGGACGATCATGCCTTCTTCGCCGTAAGGACCGTCCACACGGGCGATCTCTTTGCCGTTTTCCACAATACGAATGTTGGCCCCTTCGCGCGAGAACAGTGGCTTAACCACGTATTTCTCCATCGGTGGCACATCGTCTTCGGCAAACCAGGCGGGCAACAGGTTAGGATGATTGGGGAACATCTCCCACAGCAGCGGCAGCAACGCTTTGTTTGACAGGATGCTCTTCCATGCCGGCTCCAGCCAGCGTACGCCCGCATCGGCCAGCTTGGTAGAAAACATCTCGCGCAGCATGAATTCCCACGGATAAAGCTTAAACAGATTACTGATGACCTGATCCTGGGCGTCAGTAAACTGGCCCTTTTCCCCCAGCCCTATCTCATCAATGTAGAGAAATTCGCTCGGCAGCCCGGCTTCCGTGGCGCAGTCCTGCAAGTATTGCACCGTCCCACGATCTTCATCGGTATCACGACAGCAGGCGAAATGCAGCCAGTTAAACCCCTGTTGCTGATGAAGCACCGTAAAGCGTTCAATGAGTTTCTCTTGCAGGCTGTTGAATTGATCGCTGCCCTGCGGCAGCTGACCGGCATTGAGCTGGTCTTCGAGCCACAGCCACTGGAAAAACGCCGCCTCATACAGCGACGTCGGCGTGTCGGCGTTGTTCTCCAGCAGTTTGGCATCGCTTTTGCCGTCCCATGCGAGGTCGAGGCGCGAATAAAGCGAGGGCTGACGCTGTTGCCATGAATCACGCACGAAGTCCCAGGTATGCTTAGGAATGCGAAATTTGGTGAGCAGCGCTTCGCTGTTCACCACTTTTTCCACGACCTGCAGGCACATCTGATGAAGCTCGGCGGTGACGTCCTCAAGATAATCAATCTGCGCCAGCGTAAACTGATAGTAAGCCTCTTCACACCAGTAGGGCTCACCGTGCATGGTGTGAAAACGAAAACCAAACTCCGTGGCTTTTTCCCGCCAGCCCGGGCGCTCTGAAATCGCGATGCGTTGCATAAGCGGGGTTAGCCTCCCAGCGAACGGCTGGAGGTGCCGGACGCGCTGCTGCTACGCTGCATGCTGTTTTGCTTCGCGACCGTTTCACCAAAGCCACCTCGCGTAATCGTTGAGGTGGTGGTCGGTTTAGGCGCCATGGCGGTTTTAGGAACCGTCATGGTTTTACCTGAGGTGGCGTTGCCATAGTTACGGCCGGACGCATCAACGAACTGACCGTTAGCCGGGCTGTTTGGCGTTTTGGGTGAGAACAGCGGCTGCTGCGCAAAACCCGCGCCGCCGCCCATCATGCGGCCCATCATATAGCCCGCCATCAGCGGCATCCAGAAGCTGCCACTTTGCTGCGACTCGGCATCAGTGCTGCCCACGCCAGCCTGTGCAGGCGCCTGCTGACACTGGTTTTCACCAAATTCTGCCACGCAGTCTTCACGTGTGGCGTATTTCGGTGCGGTGCGTTCCGCTTCCTTTTTGGCGTTGTTAAACGCGGTGGTGCATTGCGCACTCTGGCCGGGATTGGCTTTCGTACAATCATCGGCGTTCTGATAGAGCGAGACGGTTTCGTCGTTTTGTTCACAGCCTGCCAGCATAAATACCGCTGATACAGCGATAGCAACAGGCGTTAAGTGTCTTGCTTGCCAGCTCTTACGAAAGGCGGCATAGCGGATCGTTTTAGTCCGTTTCATTATAAATATCCTGTGCCCAAAGGTAGCGCATAGAATAGGGGATGAGTGGCGAGAAATGAAGCTAACGGCCAGGCAGGACGGGGATCTTTACTTAGTTATACGTTTTTAAGAGAAGCGGGCCGCAAAGCGGCCCGCAGGGCGATCAGTTAGCGAAAGGGTTACGGCTGCTTTTATGAGCGGCCGGGCGCACTGGCGCCGTCGCGGTTTCAGAAGAACTCGCGATGTGATCTTCACCCAGTACCTGCTGAACGTTCTGGGGCTGAACGGTTTCCGGTGAGGTGGAGATCTCTTTGCCTAACTGGCTGTTGAGAATGCCCAGACTCTGCTCGTTCAGCGTGCCGAGCGCATAGCTGATATTTAGCTGATTAATCAGATAGCTGTAACGTGCATCGGACAACTGCTGTTTCGCGTTATACAGGGTTGAGGTGGCGTTCAACACGTCAACGATGGTACGCGTACCGACCTGATAACCGGCTTCCATGGCGTCTAATGAACTCTGCGCAGAGACCACGGCTTGCTTGTACGCCGCAATGCTGCTCGCGGACGCGTTCACGTTGTTGTAAGAAGAATGTACCGTCTGAACCGCAGAGCGGTGAGCCGCTTCCAGCTGTTCGCTGGCGCTGACAAAGTTATATTGCGCCTGCTTCACCTGTGAGGTCACGCTGCCACCGCTGTAAAGCGGAAGCGTGAAGCTCAGGCCGACTTTACTGTTTCCTGTAATCGAGTCTGTTGAGTTTGCACTCTGTTCCGCGCGGCTTCCGCCGTATTTGCTGTTAGACAGACCGGTAGACGCGGTCAGATCGAGCGTTGGCAGGTGGCCTGATTCCGCAGAACGAATCTGTTCACGAGCTAAATCCTGATTCAGACGGGCAGAAAGCAGATTAAGGTTACGGCTTTCTGCCTGCTTGAGCAGCGCGTTAACGTCATCAGGTTTGGTGGTTTTAAAGCGATCGATGTTCAGTGAGGCCAGTGCCAGATAGTCCATGCCGGTGATCTGACGCAAAGACTCCACCGAGTTATCCAGATTGTTACGCGCCGTGACTTCATTGGCCAGCACGCTGTCATACTGGGCGCGGGCGTTCTGCACGTCGGTAATGGCCACCAGGCCCACGTTAAAGCGCTGAGTGGTTTGATCCAGCTCGCGGTAGATGGACATCTTCTGTGCTTCGACGTAAGAAAGCGTATCAATGGCTTTCAGCACGTTGAAATAGGCCGTCGCGGTATTCAGAATCAAATCCTGCTGGGCAACCTGATAGGTGACGTCCTGAATACCTGCGGTTTTTTCCTGCAGGGTCAGCGCGCGCCATTTTGACATGTCGAAAATGGTTTGCGTCAATTGCAGTGTGCCACTGGTCGTGTTGGAATGAATACCGCTACTATCACGATAGCCATTTGCATAGCTGTAATCTGCACCCAAACCCAGTTGTGGTAATAAAGGGCTGCGCGCTTCGTTGATTTTCTCAAACGCAGCATCGCGAGTGGCAGCGGAGCTCCGCAGGTCCGGGTTGCTTAAACGCGCTTGTTGGTAAACCTGAAGCAGGTTTTCTGCCTGACTGGCGACGCTGAAACCGCCCAGGCTCAGCCCAATAAATAATGGGAGCAGTTTTTTCATTTGCATTCCTTTTGTTGCAGCAAATCGCAATGATAGTGCCGCCGGTAAGCCAAAAATTATCGCAGATTCTAGCAGAGGGCAACTGTGAGATAAGGTGGCTGAACGTGCCATATTTGCGTGTTTCAGGTAAATAACTCTGTAATGACTGTTTAGATAGTGCCCGGGCTTGTGTTTTATCTGTGTCATCCCAATCTGCAAAAGGAACCAAACGATGAAGGACAATAAAACATCACCTGTGACTTTCACAAAAAATGATGTAGAAATTATTGCACGTGAAACGGCCTACGACGGTTTTTTTTCCATCGTTCGCTACCGTTTTCGCCATCGTCTGTTTAAAGGCGGCATGAGCGGAGAAGTGACGCGTGAAGTTTTTGAGCGCGGCCATGCTGCCGTCCTGCTACCTTATGATCCCATCCGTGATGAAGTGGTGCTGATTGAGCAGATCCGCATTCCGGCCTTCGACTGCAGCCCAACGCCCTGGCTGCTGGAAATGATTGCGGGCATTATTGAACCCGGTGAAACTCCGGAACAGGTGGGGCGCCGTGAAGCATCAGAAGAAGCCGGTCTGACCGTTGGCCGGGTGAAGCCCGTGTTGAACTATCTTGCCAGCCCGGGCGGCACCAGCGAACGTTTATCGGTTATGGTGGGAGAAGTGGATGCCGGCCTGGCAACAGGATGCCATGGCCTGGAGGAAGAGAATGAGGATATTCTTGTGCATGTCGTAAGCCGTGAACAGGCTTACCACTGGGTGGAACAGGGGATTATTGATAACGCGGCATCTGTCATCGCCTTGCAATGGCTGGCACTGCACCATAAAGAACTTCGAGAAGAGTGGACGCAAAAATGAAACAGCGCTATATCCCTGATTTCCCCGAGATGATGCGGCTGTGCGAAACCAATTTCGCCCAGTTACGCCGTCTGCTCCCGCGCGATGACGAGGCAGGCGCATCGGTTAGCTATCAGGTGAGCGGCGCCCGCTATCAGTTAACAATCGAAGAATCAACACGTTACACTACTCTGGTTGAAATTCGCCAGACGGCACCGGCGGTGAGTTACTGGAGCCTGCCTTCCATGTCTGTCAGGCTGTATCATGACGCCATGGTCGCTGAAGTGTGTTCAACACAGCAGATCTATCGGTTTAAAGCGCGTTATGATTACCCGAATAAAAAGATGAATCAGCGTGATGAAAAGCATCAAATCAATCAGTTCCTCGCTGACTGGTTACGCTACTGTCTGACGCATGGCGCCATGGCAGTACCGGCTTGCTGATACGTATAATGCATTGAACGGCGTAGAGACGAAGGAAACGCTTTGGATAGCCTGCTAACTCTTCCTGCGGCAACAGAATCTGGGGTGCGGATTCTGCAAGTGACGGACACGCATTTGTTCGCAGGAAAACACGAATCGCTGCTGGGAGTGAATACCTGGTCGAGTTATGACGCCGTGCTGGATGCGATCATCGCACAACAGCGCGACTATGATCTCATTGTGGCCACCGGCGATCTCTCTCAGGATCACTCGGTCGAAGCCTATCAGCATTTTGTTGAGGGCATTTCGCGCCTGCCAAAACCCTGCGTCTGGCTGCCGGGTAATCATGATTTCCAGCCCGCAATGGTGGATACGCTGGCCAGGGCCGGCATCAACGCGCATAAGCATGTGCTGGTGGGCGAACACTGGCAGGTCGTGCTGCTGGACAGTCAGGTCTTCGGCGTGCCTCATGGCATGTTAAGCGACTATCAGCTCGACTGGCTTGATAACGCCCTCGCGCGCTTTCCCCTGCGTCATACGCTGGTGCTGCTGCACCACCATCCGCTTGCTTCAGGCTGCACCTGGCTTGATCAACACAGTTTGCGCAATCCCCATCAGCTTGATGCCGTGTTACAGCACTATCCGCTGGCAAAGACACTGGTGTGCGGCCATATCCATCAGGAAATGGATGTGGCGTGGCACGGTCGCCGCGTGCTGGCCACGCCTTCCACCTGCGTGCAGTTCAAACCGCACTGCACCAGCTTTACCATTGATACCCTTGCGCCAGGCTGGCGCTGGTTTACGCTGCACAATGACGGTCAGCTTGATACAGAAGTGAACCGGCTCAGCACTCAGGCGTTTTGCCCCGATCTTGATGCCGAAGGATACTGACGGATGAAGGCGCTGCTTTACCTGCACGGCTTTAACAGCTCCCCGCGCTCAGCGAAAGCGACGCTGTTCAAACAGTGGCTGAGTCACAATCATCCCGACATAGAGATGATTGTGCCGCAGCTTCCCACTTTTCCGGCCGAGGCCGCGGCGATGCTGGAAGACATCGTGTTAAGTCACAGCGGGCGTGAAATGGGCCTGGTGGGCTCCTCGCTGGGCGGTTACTACGCGACGTGGCTGTCCCAGTGCTTTATGTTGCCTGCAGTGGTCGTCAACCCTGCCGTGCGGCCGTTCGAGTTGCTGGTGGATTTTTTAGGGGAGAATCAGAATCCCTACACCGGTCAGCAATATGTGTTAGAGTCTCGCCACATTTACGATCTGAAAGTGATGCAGATTGAACCGCTGGAAGCACCTGATTTGTTGTGGTTGCTGCAACAAACCGGCGATGAAGTGCTCGATTACCGCCAGGCGCTCGACTACTACAGCGCGTGCCGTCATACGGTGGAAGAGGGCGGAAATCATGCATTTACTGGATTCGAACGCCATTTCCCGCAAATTCTGGACTTTCTGGGCCTGAATTACGCTTGAGTAACGCGGAAATCGCAACCATTTTCTTCTTCTAATCAGACAGTTACCATGAGTCAATCAAGCTATAATGCGGGTGACATTGAGGTCCTGACTGGCCTTGAGCCGGTTCGCCGTCGCCCGGGAATGTATACCGATACGACGCGCCCTAACCACTTGGGTCAGGAAGTGATTGATAACAGTGTCGATGAGGCACTGGCGGGCCATGCCAGGCGCGTAGAAGTGATTTTACATGCCGATCAGTCGTTAGAAGTGACTGACGACGGACGCGGCATGCCGGTGGATATCCATCCGGAAGAAGGCGTCCCGGCCGTTGAGCTCATCCTGTGCCGGCTGCACGCGGGGGGGAAATTCTCTAATAAAAACTACCAGTTTTCCGGTGGCCTGCACGGCGTCGGCATTTCGGTGGTCAATGCCCTCTCTAAGCGTGTTGAAGTCAACGTGCGACGTAATGGTGAGATCTACAGTATCGCCTTCGAAAACGGTGAAAAAGTGCAGGATCTGACCGTCACGGGCACGGTTGCGAAGCGCAACACCGGCACCAGCGTCCATTTCTGGCCGGATGAGCACTTCTTTGACAGCCCGCGCTTCTCGGTGTCCCGCTTATCACACCTGCTTAAGGCGAAAGCCGTGCTGTGTCCAGGGGTGGAAATTGTCTTCAAAGACAAGCTGAACAATACCGAACAGCGCTGGTGCTACGAAGATGGTCTGACAGATTACCTGTGCGAAGCCGTCAACGGCCTGCCAACCCTGCCAGAGAAGCCCTTCGTCGGAACCTTTGCCGGTGATATCGAAGCGGTGGACTGGGCATTACTGTGGCTGCCGGAAGGCGGTGAGCTGCTGACCGAAAGCTATGTGAACCTGATTCCCACCATGCAGGGCGGTACCCATGTCAACGGTCTGCGTCAGGGATTGCTGGATGCCATGCGTGAGTTTTGTGAATACCGCAATATTCTGCCGCGCGGCGTCAAACTGTCCGCAGAGGATATCTGGGATCGCTGCGCCTATGTGCTGTCAGTGAAAATGCAGGATCCGCAGTTTGCAGGCCAGACAAAAGAGCGTTTATCCTCGCGCCAGTGCGCCGCCTTTGTGTCTGCCGTAGTAAAAGATGCCTTTAGCCTGTGGCTGAATCAGAACGTGCAGGCGGCAGAACAGCTGGCGGAGCTGGCGATCTCCAGCGCCCAGCGCCGTATGCGCGCAGCCAAAAAAGTGGTGCGTAAAAAACTGACCAGCGGCCCGGCACTACCAGGTAAGCTGGCAGACTGCACCGCGCAGGATCTGAATAAAACCGAACTCTTCCTGGTGGAAGGGGATTCGGCGGGCGGATCGGCCAAGCAGGCGCGCGATCGCGAATATCAGGCGATCATGCCGCTTAAAGGTAAGATCCTCAATACTTGGGAAGTCTCGTCCGATGAAGTGCTGGCCTCGCAGGAGGTGCACGATATTTCGGTGGCGATCGGTATCGATCCCGATAGCGAAGATCTCTCACAGCTGCGCTACGGCAAAATCTGTATCCTTGCTGATGCGGACTCGGATGGGCTGCACATCGCCACATTGCTGTGTGCGCTGTTTGTGAAGCACTTCCGTACCCTGGTAAAAAATGGCCACGTCTATGTCGCCATGCCGCCGCTGTATCGCATCGATCTGGGCAAAGAAGTGTATTACGCGCTGGATGAAGACGAGAAAGAGGGCGTACTGGAGCAGCTGAAGCGCAAGAAGGGCAAGCCAAACGTGCAGCGCTTTAAAGGGCTGGGTGAAATGAACCCGCTGCAGCTGCGCGAAACCACGCTCGATCCCAACACGCGCCGTCTGGTGCAGCTCACCGTCAGTGACGATGACATTGAACAGACTTTGCGGGTAATGGATATGCTGCTGGCGAAAAAGCGATCCGAAGATCGTCGTAACTGGCTGCAGGAAAAAGGCGATAAAGCGGATATTGAAGTGTAATCCGCAGCCTGATGGAAAAAGCCCCTGAACGGGGCTTTTTTTGTGCGTGTTCCGCCAGGATTATTTACCCGGCTCCAGCACCAGAATTTTCACGTCAGTCACATAGTCTTTAATCGCCGTACGATGGGCTTCCATATGCGGCATCTGCTGATGCTGATCAAGATGGCGCAGGGTTTCCCACTGCTCCAGCATGAAAATCGAATCAGGTGAATTGTGTTTCCAGGGCACCTGCGCCTGGTGATCGACCAGAGGACTGTACTGATGGCAGCCTTCTTCTTCCAGCACGGTAGGGATCACCTGGTGAAACGCATCCAGTACTTTCTGGCGACAGCCTGGCTTAACACAAATTTCAGCAACGACGGTTAACATTTACGTTTCCTCTTTCTGGGTGAAACGCTATTTAAGCAAAAATTTTGCTGAGATGCGTGCGATAACGTGCAATATCACGTGGAACATCCGGCTGTTTCATCACGTCGTTGCAGATAAAGGTCGGCAATGCTTCCATGCCCAGGAACTGATTCGCCTTATGGAAATGCAGATAAAGTCCGTCAACGCCCACGCCTTCAAAGAACTGCTCAGGGTCGGTAAAGGCCTCCAGTGGTGCGTTCCAGGTCAGGGACAGCATATATTTTTTGCCCTGAATCAGTCCGCCTGAACCATATTTTTTTGCGCCGTCGGCACGGGTGCGGCCATCGCTGGCATACAGCTTACCGTGGCCGTCGGTGAAAACCTCATCGATGTAACGTTTCACGGTCCAGGGTTCACCCATCCACCAGCCCGGCATTTGATAAATCACCACGTCGCTGTCGAGATATTTTTGCACCTCATCGGCCACAACATACGCGTGGTCGGCAACGGTGATCGTGACCTCATGGCCCAGATCACGCAGCTGGCTGGCGGCCACCTCGGTCAGCGTATGATTCAGCTCGCCTTGCGAATGGGCGAAGGTTTTACCGCCATCGATAATTAAAATGTTACTCATTAAGCTTGTCTCCCGTATGCGTCAATGGGGGGTAGCTTAGGCCGCGATGCGCGGGAGAAAAATGCGAGAATGATCACAACACTTTTGCGAATAGCGCAATAACCCCCGAGGTTATGTCACCATACCAGCGCAAACTCACTGCCGAAAAAATACAATGATGAAAAAAACACTCGTAATCACGTTACTGCTGGTGGCTGGCGGTGCGCAGGCCCAGTCGCGTCTGGACAGCGTTCTTAACACCAAAACTCTGAAAGTCTGTACTACCGGGGACTACAAACCTTACAGCTTCCTGAAACCGGATGGCAGCTATGAAGGGCTGGATATCAGCATGGCTGAATCCCTGGCCGCGTCACTGGGGGCGAAGGTGCAATGGGTACCCACTACCTGGAAAACCCTGATGCAGGACTTTATCGCGAAGCAGTGCGATATCGCCTTGGGTGGCGTATCGGTCACGCTGAAGCGCCAGCAAACGGCCTGGTTTGCGCAGCCGTTAGGCGTGGACGGTAAAATTCCGCTGGTGCGATGCGCCGATAAGGCGAAGTACCAGACGGTCGAACAGATGAACCAGCCCAGCGTGCGTCTGGTTGAGCCAGCAGGGGGCACGAACGAGGCGTTTGTTCACAGCCACTTACCTCAGGCTGCGTTAACGCTGTTTCACGATAACGTGACCATCTTCCAGCAGCTGGTGGATAATAAAGCCGATGTGATGATCACCGATGCCTCCGAGGCGCTGTATCAGCAGAAACGCTTTCCTACGTTATGTGCGCTCAACCCGGATAAACCGCTCCAGTACGGTGAAAAGGCTTACATGATTCCGCGTGATGATATGAGCTGGAAGCAGTATGTCGATCAGTGGCTGCATCTGAGCACCGCGACCGGGGAATATGCGCAGATCGCCCAGCAGTGGATGGGTGTGATGAAGTAAGGCGAAAGCAGGGGGTTTACCTGATGTGTTAACGCCGGGCTTCAAAACTGCAGATAGCCGTCCGAAACGGCGCACATGCGTCACTGTGCCCACCGCCACGGGAGCGGAACAGACAATTCGCAGCGCTGAGCAGAGCGAGGAAGCCAGAATTTGCCCGCAGGACGCGGGCAAAAAGCGGAGCCGGTACAGGAAGTACCGTCTCCGCTGGTTCGTCAGGTTGACGAACGCCGCGAAGGCACCGCGTTAGCGGCGCGAGGACGTCAGATCCGATACCGTGGCGGTGGGAACCGCACGGAACACCCACCACACATTTTTACCCTTCAGTACTCAATACAGCGACGCTTTTCCCAGTCCGCCAAACAAATTCATTTTGTAGCGGATCACCGCTTTAGCGGCTTCAATCGCTTCGGGATAAATCACGTTTGGATCCCACCAAGTTTCGCGGGTTAAGACTTCGCGCACCTTCTGGAAATAGGCATATTTCATATCGCTGGAGATATTGATTTTACCCACGCCCAGCGTAACCGCCTCCGCCACTTCGGCATCGGGATTCGCCGAACCGCCGTGCAAGACCAGCGGAATGGAAACGCGTTGCGAGATATCCCGCAGAATATGCATTTGCAGTTCGGGCTTCATATCTTTGGGATAGATACCGTGCGCCGTGCCTATTGCCACCGCTAAGGTATCCACGCCGGTGCGCTGCACAAAGTCTTCCGCCTGCGCGGGATCGGTGTAAATCACTTTACTGACGCCGCCCTCTACCGAGGTGCCGGTATCGCCAATGGTCCCCAGTTCGCCCTCGACAGATACGCCCACCGCATGCGCCAGCTTCACTACCTCTTTAGTCAGCGCCACGTTTTCTTCATAGGGCAGCAGCGAGCCGTCAATCATGACCGATGTAAAGCCACACTGAATAGCGCGCAGCACGTGGGCAACCGAAGCACCGTGATCCAGATGCAGGGTAAAGGGCACGGTACTTTTCAGGGTTCGCTCCCGAACATAGCCAAAAAACGCATCCGTCACGAACGCCAGTTCGCTGGGATGAATAGAGATAATGGCCGGAGTTTTTGTGGCTTCGGCTTCTTCCACCACCGCGCGGATAAAACAGCTGTCGGCCACGTTAAATGCGCCTATAGCAAAGCGGTGTTGGCGGGTGGGGCTTAACATCTCTTTCATTGAAATCAACATGTTAAATCTTCCTCAGCTTGTTTTACGACAAAGGGATGCCCTGCGCTGACGTTCAGAGACGCGCACCGGGTTACAGCAGAAAAAAATCAGATCTGATTAGCGGAGCCGGAACAGCTCAGATAGTCATGTACGACTTCGCAGCAGGCGGCCTCCATCAGCGCCAGCAGATCAGGCAGCTCAGCAGCGGGATGCTGCTTAAGCGCCTGATGGAGCGCCTGCTTGCCTGCATCAAAGACCGCCGCGCCAACGTTAATCTTGGCGACGCCGTGCTGGCTGACGCGTCGAATATCGTCGGCTGGCGTGCCGCTGCCGCCGTGCAGCGCCAGGGGAACCGGCGAAACCCCATGCAGCGCAGCCAGACGCTCAAAGTCGATTTGCGGTTTGACGCCAGCGGGATAGAGCCCGTGCGCGGTCCCAACCGACACCGCTAACAGATCGATGCCCGTCTGTTGCAGAAAGGGCACCACGTCCGCCACCTGGGTCATTTTCACCGCAGCGTCTGCCAGCGCATAGGTTGGGGCATCGGCGATATGCCCCAGTTCGCCCTCCACACAAACCCCGGCGGTATGCGCCATCTCGACCACTTTTGCCGTCTGGCGAATATTTTCTGCCAGCGGCTCGGAGGAGGCATCGATCATCAGTCCGGTAAACCCGGCCCGAAAGGCCTGTCCAATCAGCGGAAAGGCTTTTCCGTGGTCAAGCGCCAGCGCGATCGGCACGCTGGCATTCGCTGCCAGCGCCTGAACCAAGGGCACGGCGACAGCGGGCGGGAAATGGCGGCTGTGACCCTGATAAACATTCAGGATCAGGGGCGCGCGTTGCTCCTCCGCCGCCTTCACTGCCGCACGTGCGCTCTCCAGATTGAAACAGTTGATGGCCAGTACCGCATACTGGTTACGGGCAGCCCGTGCGATCAGGTCGTTCATTGCCGCGTACATACGCACTCCTTATTCCAGTGTGAATTTAATGTCGTCGTCGCGAACGCTGTGGTCTTCCACGTCGTCAAACTCTTCGTCGGCTTCGGTCACCGGCTTTTTCAGCAGCGATAGCATCACGCCACAGATCGTGCTGCCGATACCGAGCGCCAGGCAGAACAGCCAGGGTTTGGTGAAGAGGGGCACTACGAACATGCCGCCGTGAGGCACGGGCGCTTCGACGCCCCAGACCATAATCAGCCCGCCGGCGACGGCGGAAGCCACCACACAGCTGCCGACGACACGAAGCAGATCGCGGGCGGCAATCGGGATCACACCTTCAGTGATCATGCAGATCCCCATGGGAAAGGCCGCCTTCAGCGCCTCTTTTTCCGCGCGGGTGTACTTATGGCGGGTTAACAGCCAGGAAAGGGTGATACCAAAGGGCGGGATCATCGAACCGACAAATTTCACTGCTTCCGGTCCGTAAATGCCGTCGACCAGCATGCCATCCGCGAACAGCGACATGGTTTTATTGACCGGCCCGCCAAAGTCGAAGGTGGCCATCGCCCCCAGAATGGCGCCCATAACGAACTTTGAACCGCCCTGCATGGATTCCAACAGCGCAATCAGCGCCTTCTGCAACCAGACGATGGGCTGGCCGATGAAGGTCATCATCAAAAGCCCGGCGATAATGGTGCTCAGCACCGGTAACACCATGATCGGCATCAGGCCCTGCATCGACTGCGGCAGCCGAATGCTGCGGCGCAACAGAATCACCGTATAACCCACCAGGAAGCCGCCAAGGATGCCGCCGATAAAACCCGTGCCGATCTGGCCGCAGATAAAGCCCACGATTAAGCCAGGCGCAAAGCCCGGCCTGTCGGCAATCGAGTAGGCGATGGCGGCGCTAATCAACGGCACGATCAATCCCATGCCCCAACCGCCCATCTGGTTCAGCATCCAGGCAATCGTGCCGGGATGTTTGCCTACGTCCGGACCACCGATGACCTGGCCCAGCGCGATACAGATCCCGGCGGCGACAATCAGCGGGATCATCCAGGAGATCCCCGTCAACAGATGACCTTTGATCTCCTGTCCGTACTGTCTTTTGTTATCGTTCATTGTGGATCTCCTCAGGCACGCGCCAGTGAATCCGCCACTTTTTCCAGGAACTTAATCGGCGACTTGATCACCACTTCAGTTTTCACCCTGACGATCGGTTTGCCGCGAAAGCGTTCCTCACCGTTGATCTTGACATCCACCGCCAGAATGACGACATCGGCGGCGGCGATGGTTTCCGTATCGAGGGCGTTTTCAGTACCAATGGTGCCCTGCGTTTCCACGTGGATGGTGTGACCAAGGGCATGGGCTCCCTTGATCAGTTTTTCGCGCGCAATGTAGGTATGCGCGATACCCGCCGTGCAGGCGGCAACACAGACAATGTTCATGGTCTACCTCAGACGTGTAGGATTAACAGAGGTCGGTTTCGGCGTACTGACTGAACAGCCGAATGATTTCGCTGGGGTCGTTTTCCACCAGCAACTGCGCAATCACCTCATCATCGGCCAGCGCACTGGCCACCTGGGACAGCAGGCGAATATGGGGGGTATTTTGATCTTCAAGGCGAACGGCAAACAGGATGATACAGCGCACCTGGCTGCCATCCAGCGTTTCCCAGGGAATATCCTGCTGGCTGCGCCCAATGGCTAACGTGGTCTGTTTCACGGCTGACGATTTCCCGTGGGGAATGGCAATGTGATTTTCAAACCCTGTCGAACCCTCTGCCTCGCGTAGCCAGACATCCTTGATAAAGGCCTGTTTATCGCTAATCGCACCGTCACTGAACAGCAAATCGGTCAGTTCAATGATGGCCTCCTCTTTACTGCTGGCTTGCAGGTTGAGATTGACGCGGCGTGGCGTAAGAATGCGAGAAATATCCATCAGTCAGACCTCATTCAGTTAATGTTCTGCCAGGGCGCTGTTAACGGCCTTCGGCAGTTGGCTGCCAATCATGGCGTCAGTCACACGGCGAATATCGTCGTCATTGAAAAACGCGGTCACATACACGGTAGGAAACAGCGAGGTGTCGAGGTGAATAGTCGAGATCACCAGATCCACCGGCTCCTGTTGGCAAAAATCGCCGAGGTTACTGGCCGAAATGACGCCCGCAATAATCCAGTCCGGGAATGCGCGCAGAATACGGCTCTTCAGGAGATGCGAGGTGCCGACGCCGCTGGAACAGACCAGCAAAATGCGTTTATGGGCGATTTGCCGTTCCAGCGCGGCCTGAAAATGGACACATAAATAGCCCACTTCGTCGTCAGCAATCGACCCGTAATGAAAACGCGCGGCGGTAAGCTGCATGGCCCGCTGAGTCAGCGTAAAAATTTCACTCAGCTCCGTTTTAATATCATCGAGCAATGGATTACGAATGCTAATATGATATTTCAGCCGGTTAAGTAATGGCTTAATATGGAAAAGTAAACCTTCAAATAATAAAGGATCGGCAGTGAGGTCCTGTTGAATCAGTTCTGAGAAGCAGCGAATTAATTCAACCGTAATATTACGCGACGCTTCATTCGATAATTGATATTGCGGCAACATATCGCTGCCGCGTTCTTCAACCACAATGCCCGACGAAATAATGTACTGATAAATAAATCCGACTTCATCCGCCGGCACTGACTGGTCTAAACGTTGTTCAACCTGTCGCACCATCTGACGGGCAATCTTCAGAATGCGATTATCCATTTCCTGAGCGCTCAGCGCTAAGGGCAGAGATAAAGCCTTACCCTGCGACATGCGGTGGATCATAATCAGGATGTGGGTGGACAGATTGATGTAGTACGCATCGCTCAGTGGATAGCCAAGCTGCTGCTCCATCTGCTGCAGTAAGGTCTGCACAAACGCCACATCCTCCTCGCCAAAATAGTGGATCAGCGCCTGGTAACTGCCCGGGTCCAGCCGCGGTAGCGCCGTGTTACTGCCACCGTTATGCTGCATAACATCGTTAATCAGCGATACCATCGCCTGACGTAATGCCTGCTCACTGCCTTCGACATGCGTACCGCTCTGACTTCTGACCAGCGCCAGCGCCAGCGGTTGTAGCCACTCTTCAATGACCTTTAAATCGTTGACGATAGAAGCGTGACTAATGAAATAGCGTTCAGATAACTTACTGATGGAGGTTTCACGCGGCGCATCCCTCAGCAGCTGTGACAGAATTTTCACCCGGCGTGCATTGTTGCTTAAACCTTCAGACCAGTTCTCTTCACTGGCCAGATGCTGCTGTAATCGCAGGCGTTGCGCGATATCCTCGGTTTGCAGTATCACGCTGCGACCGGGCAGCTTGATCAACTGCGCCTGCCAGGCGCCCAGCCAGATTTCCAGGCTTTGCAAATCGCGATAAATACTTTTTTCAGAAACGGTCAGCTGCTGGGCTAATTGCGTTAAAGCCAGCGGCGTACCCGCCTGCAGCAGTAATTTCAGTAACCGGTGTTGTCGTGAAGTCAGATTCTGCATTCAGTCACCTGTCTATTATTTCGTTAGCGGTGCTTAAGTGGAAATTCGTTAAATCCAACCTGGAAAAAAATAAAAGTGTGTAACAGCGTTAAAATTGAATGTAGGGCGTGGAAGGCGAATCAACAATACTAAATGTTGTCCCCGAAACGGGACAGGATTAATACGCTATAACGTCGCCGGTAATTAATTGCGAGCGCGGTCACAAACTATTATAAATAAGACATTCGGCATTTTGTCCTGAGGCGGATTTTCGGCGATAGGTCAACCGGGAAAAAACCCCAGGCCTGACTGCGTCTGGCCTGTGACTAACACCCACGAATAAGGTACTATCCTCGCCAAACAACCGCCGGGTGATCCGCCGTTGCGGGTCACGATGTGAGGATGAGGACTTAATGAGCGAATTGACGCAGGATGGTGCAGAGCGTCTTGCCCTGCATACGTTTACTGAGAATGCGTACTTAAATTACTCCATGTACGTCATCATGGACCGCGCGCTGCCTTATATTGGCGACGGTTTAAAGCCCGTGCAGCGCCGCATTGTCTATGCCATGTCAGAGCTGGGGCTGAACGCCACCGCCAAATTTAAAAAATCCGCCCGTACCGTCGGTGACGTGCTGGGTAAATACCATCCTCATGGCGACAGCGCCTGCTATGAAGCCATGGTGCTGATGGCACAGCCGTTCTCCTACCGCTATCCGCTGGTCGATGGTCAGGGAAACTGGGGCGCGCCGGACGATCCTAAATCTTTCGCCGCCATGCGTTACACCGAGTCGCGCCTGTCAAAGTATGCCGAAGTGCTGCTGGGCGAGCTGGGGCAGGGCACGGCTGACTGGGTGCCGAACTTTGACGGCACGATGCAGGAGCCCAAGATGCTGCCGGCGCGGCTGCCGAACATCCTGCTGAACGGCACCACCGGCATTGCGGTGGGCATGGCAACGGATATTCCGCCGCACAACCTGCGTGAAGTGGCGCAGGCCGCTATCGCCCTGATTGACGATCCGAAAACCAGCCTGGATGCGCTGCTGGAAATCGTGCAGGGCCCGGATTTCCCGACTGAAGCCGAGATCATCACGCCTCGTGACGAGATTCGCAAAATCTATCAGAACGGACGCGGTTCGGTGCGTCAGCGCGCGGTGTGGAAAAAAGAAGACGGCGAAGTGGTGATCACCGCGCTGCCGCATCAGGTATCCGGTGCGCGCGTGCTGGAGCAGATCGCCAACCAGATGCGCAACAAAAAGCTGCCGATGGTAGAGGATCTTCGTGACGAATCCGATCACGAAAACCCCACCCGGCTGGTGATCGTGCCGCGATCCAATCGCGTCGATCTTGAGCAGGTCATGAACCACCTGTTCGCCACCACCGATCTGGAAAAAAGCTACCGCATCAACCTCAATATGATCGGCCTGGATAACCGTCCGGCGGTGAAAAACCTGCTGGAGATCCTGTCTGAATGGTTAGTGTTCCGTCGTGACACCGTGCGCCGCCGTCTGAACTACCGTTTAGATCGCGTGCTGCGCCGTTTGCATATCCTTGACGGTTTGCTGGTGGCGTTCCTCAATATTGATGAAGTGATTCATATCATCCGTACCGAGGACGAGCCGAAACCGGTACTGATGTCGCGCTTTGACATTAGCGAAACCCAGGCTGAAGCGATCCTTGAACTCAAGCTGCGTCATTTGGCCAAGCTGGAAGAGATGAAGATTCGCGGCGAGCAGAGCGAGCTGGAAAAAGAGCGCGATCAGCTGCAGGCGATTCTGGCGTCCGAACGCAAAATGAATACGCTGCTGAAAAAAGAGCTGCAGGCAGACAGCAACAATTTTGGCGACGACCGCCGTTCACCGCTGCGTGAGCGTGAAGAAGCGAAAGCGCTGAGTGAAACCGAGCTGGTGCCGTCCGAGCCAGTCACCATTGTGCTGTCGCAGATGGGCTGGGTGCGCAGTGCTAAAGGACATGACATCGACCCGGCAGGGCTGAGCTACAAAGCGGGCGACAGCTATCTGGCGGCGGCGCGCGGCAAGAGTAACCAACCTGTGGCCTTTATCGATTCCACCGGACGCAGCTATACGCTGGATCCCACCTCGCTGCCGTCGGCGCGCGGGCAGGGCGAGCCGCTGACCGGTAAGCTGACGCCACCGCCGGGTGCCGTTATGGAGCAGGTGCTGATGGAGCCGGAAGAGCAGCGTTTGCTGATGGCGTCTGATGCCGGATACGGTTTCATCTGTACCTTCAACGATCTGATTTCGCGCAACCGTGCGGGTAAAGCGCTGCTGACGCTGCCTGAAAATGCCCGCGTGATGACGCCCATGGCTGTCCATCACGAAGATGACATGCTGCTGGCCATTACGCAGGCGGGCAGGATGTTGATGTTCCCGGTCGGCGAACTGCCGCAGATGTCAAAGGGCAAGGGCAACAAGATTATCTCGATTCCGTCTGCGGATGCCGCGTCGGGAGCGGATAAACTGGCCTGGCTGATGATCCTGCCACCGGGCAGTGCGATTACGCTGCACGTGGGCAAACGCAAGCTGCTGTTACGCAGTGAAGAGTTGCAGAAGTTCCGTGCCGATCGCGGCCGTCGTGGCACACTGCTGCCGCGCGGCCTGCAAAAAATTGATCGGGTCGAACTGGATGCGCCGGCACGTCCCGGCAGCGCGGACAGCGACGCGTAATTCACCCGGCTGGCCCCGGCCAGCCGTGTCACATTGAGGAAAATATGTTACTGATATTACGCACTATTATCGTAGTGATTTATTCAATATTGCTGAGTTTTTTTGGCTGTATCTGGTGCCTGTTCTCGCCACGTAATCCGCGCCACGTTGCGACCTTTGGTCACCTGTTTGGCAAATTATCGACGCTGTTTGGGCTTAAAGTTGAGCTTCGTCGGCCCGAAGGCGCGGATAACTACGGCAACGCGATTTACATCGCTAACCACCAGAACAACTACGATATGGTCACCGCAGCCAAGATTGTGCAGCCAACAACGGTCACCGTCGGTAAAAAAAGCCTGTTGTGGATACCTTTTTTTGGTCAGCTTTACTGGCTGACCGGCAACCTGCTGATCGATCGTGACAACCGCGCCAAAGCACACGGGACGATCGGTGAGCTGGTGGATCAGTTTAATAAAAAACGCATCTCCTTCTGGATGTTCCCGGAGGGCACGCGCAGCCGTGGTCGTGGGTTGTTACCCTTTAAAACCGGGGCATTTCATGCCGCCGTTGCCGCAGGCGTGCCGATCATTCCGATTGTAGTATCGAATACTCACGGCAAGATTAACCTCAACCGCCTGAAAAACGGACTGGTGATTGTGGAAATGCTGCCGCCGGTGGACGTGAAACAATTTGAATCCTCTTCGGTGCGCAAGCTGGCGACTCACTGCCGGGAATTGATGGCGGCCAAGCTGGAAGAGCTGAACGCCGAAGTCGAAGAACGCGAAAAAAACGGTAAAATCTAACCGATTAGCCCTTTATCGGACTATTCTGCATGGATGCCCCACGGCGAGTCGGCATGACGTTGCTCGCCGTGCACGCAGCACAGCAATGACAGCAATAAAAACAGAGTTGGCGGTTCAGCGCCACGCGTAAAAGGTCTGAAATTCAATGTCTTTCAGCAGACGTCAGTTTATCCAGCTTTCTGCCGGTGCGGCGCTCAGTGCCGCGCTTGTGCCTCATGCGGCGCGTGCCGCTTCTGCGGGCGGTGATACGCCCCTGCCTGTCCCGCCGCTACTGGAATCTCGCCGCGGTCAGCCGCTGTTTCTGACCCTGCAGCGCAGCCACTGGTCGTTTAACGGCGATAACAATAAAGTCCCGGTCTGGGGCATCAACGGCATGTACCTCGGCCCCACGGTGCGCGTGTACAGCGGTGATGATGTCAAACTGATTTACAGCAACCGCCTCAATGAACCCGTTTCAATGACGGTCAGCGGCCTGCAGGTGCCGGGCGCACTGATGGGCGGCGCGCCGCGCATGATGTCAGCCGGGGTCGACTGGGCGCCGGTTTTACCCATTCGCCAGAGTGCCGCGACCTGCTGGTATCACGCCAACACGCCAAATCGCATGGCTCCGCACGTGTACAACGGCCTGGCGGGCATGTGGCTGATTGAGGATGACATCAGCAAGCAGCTACCTTTGCCGAAACACTATGGCGTGGATGATTTTCCCCTGATTATTCAGGATAAACGGCTGGATAACTTTGCCACGCCGGTTTATGACCCACCGGGCGACGGCGGTTTTCTCGGCGATACGCTGCTGGTTAACGGTGTGCGTAACCCTTTTGTCGAGGTATCACGTGGCTGGGTCCGTCTGCGGTTACTCAACGCCTCCAATGCGCGGCGTTATGAACTGAGCCTCAGTGACAACCGGCCCTTCACGGTGATTGCCAGCGATCAGGGCTTTCTGCCGTCACCCGTCGCCGTACAGCGCTTAACTCTGGCGCCGGGCGAACGGCGTGAAGTCTTAGTGGATATGTCGCAAGGGGATGAAGTCTCCATCACGGCAGGCACGGCGGCGGGCATTATGGATCGTTTGCGCGGTTTCTTTGAGCCCTCCACGATCCTGACCTCAACGCTGGTGCTTACGCTGCGGCCTACCGGCCTGCTGCCGCTGGTGACGGATAACCTGCCGATGCGTTTGCTGGCCGATCAGATTCTGGATGGCGCCTCGGTACGCACGCGTGAGTTCCGCATTGGCGACAGCCTGCCGGGCATCAATGGCGCCGTCTGGGATATGAATCGCATTGATTCTACCGCACAGCAGGGCACGTTCGAACGCTGGATTATTCGCGCCGATCGTCCGCAATCTTTCCACATCCAGGGCGTCATGTTCCTGATTAAGAGCGTAAACGGCGCTCAGCCCATGGGCGAAGATCGCGGCTGGAAGGACACGGTCTGGGTGGACGGGGATGTAGAGCTGCTGGTGAGCTTTACGCAAAGTTCTTCTGAGCATTTTCCGTTTGTCTATCACAGCCAGACGCTGGAACTGGCGGATCGCGGCACAGCAGGTCAGCTGCTGACGCAACCTACGCTGTCTTAGCGGCACGCGTGCTTCAACAGGGCAGGAGAGCCTCTCCTGCCCGTGCCCTTCGGAGATTAAAACCGAAGAAGCTGCAGCATCAGCTGGGGCATCTGGTTGGCCTGAGCCAGCATCGCTACGCCGGCCTGCTGTAAAATCTGCGCCTGTGACAGCGCCGATACTTCTGTCGCGTAATCAACATCCTCTATCCGGCTCCGTGCGGCAGTGAGATTGGTTACCATGCTCCCCAGGTTGGCGATAGCGGACTGAAAGCGGTTCTGGTCTGCCCCCATCATGCTGCGTTGCGCGTCAACAAACTGAATCGCCCGGTCAATATCAGTCAGAGGCGAGTTCCCCGTCGCTGTCCCGTTCGCTCCGCCAGTCACTGCGCCTTTCAGAACGTCAAAACCCTCTGCGGCAACCGTACGTGCGGCCCCGTTAACGGTATCACCTGATGTCATCTGACGGACGTTGAGCGCGGTGCCGGTTGTTCCCGCTTTTAGCAGGTTGTACCGGTCACTCGAGTCAATATCGATGCTGATGGTTTCACCGTCTTCCGCACCGACCTGAAAGCGATACTCGGACGCACCCGATCCGGTATTCAGCACCTTAATGCCATTGAAATCCGTTTGCGCCGTAATGCGGTTAATTTCCTCCATGCGCTGGTTCACTTCGGTCTGAATCGAGTCGATATCCGCAGCGGAGTTGCTTCCATTTTGTGCCTGTACCGTGAGGTCGCGTATACGTTGCAGGTTGTTGTTTATTTCATCGAGCGCGCCCTCAGCGGTTTGTGACAGCGAAATACCCTCACCGGCGTTTCGGGTGGCAACCGTCATTCCGTTGATCCTTGAGGTCAGACGGTTAGCTATCGCCATCCCGGCAGCATCATCTTTAGCGCTGTTAATGCGGAGTCCGGAAGAGAGGCGTTCAATGGCCGTCGACATCGCGTTTTGCGAAAGGAAAAGGTCATTCTGAACGATCAATGACAGGATATTGGTATTGATAACCGACATGACAGGCTCCTGGGTTGATAACGTTACGCTTTACTTCACTGCGCCTTAATGCCGCGAACCCTTGAACGGGGGTGGGCGGGCAGCAGAGCCAGGCTAAAAGATCATAACGTTAATCATTATCACCCCGGTTATCAGACCGGCACAGTCAGTCAGCCCGGCGGTGTGTTGCAAAGCGTGACGCGCTAACAGGAAACGGAGCCACCAGCAGGCTGAGCCCGTTTTTAAACGGCACAGATAACCGTATTGCTGGCGGATAAGGCAAGGTTTTAGAGGGGGGATTTGACTTAACGAGGCGCAGGATGTGGCGATGTGCTGGCGAGCCGCTCATCTTGTGCCGGAGAAGACGAATGCGTCTGACGCAGGCTGATCATCAATGATGTCCTTTGACACAGATTTTAAAAAATCTTAAAACTCCCCGTTCCCGCGCAGCCATAAAAAAAGCCTCCCCCAGCCGGGAGAGGCGATGCGTACCCATTCTCTTGTTAAGTCGAGGCAGGCGATGGTCAGCCGTTGAACGTATCCGGGTCAGGACCCAGGCGATTACCGCTGTCCAGCTTCGCAATCTCGCTCATTTCTGTCTTATCCAGACGGAAATCAAACACCTTGAAATTTTCTTCAATGCGCGCAGGCGTGACGGATTTAGGGATCACCACCAGGCCGCTGTCCAGGTGCCAGCGGATGACGATTTGCGCCGGGGTTTTACCGTATTTTTTCGCCAGCGATTTGATGATGTCCTGATCGAATACGCCTTCACCGCCCTGGGCCAGCGGACTCCAGGATTCAGTCTGAATCTGGTGCATGGCGTTCCAGGCATGGAGCGTGCGCTGTTGCAGCATGGGATGCAGCTCGATCTGGTTGATGACCGGAGTCACGCCCGTCTCTTCCAGCAGTCGCTTCAGGTGCGGCTGATTAAAGTTGCACACGCCGATGCTCTTCACCAGGCCCTGCTGCTGCAGTGCGATCATGTGTTTCCAGGCTTCAACGTAGTGATCATTCTCAGGACACGGCCAGTGCATCAGATAGAGGTCAACCTGATCCAGCTTGAGTTTTTCCAGGCTGGTTTCCAGCGCCTGCTGAACGTTTTGCTGGTCGCTGTTCCACAGCTTGGTCGTGACAAAGATATCGTCACGCGCGACCTCCGTTTCCTGTAGCGCCTGACCTATGGCTTCTTCATTTTTATACGCGGCGGCGGTATCAATTGAGCGATAGCCGACCTCCAGCGCTTTCAGCACGGCATGACGGGCATCTTCGACGCTGGCTTGCCACACGCCAAGTCCCAGTTGCGGCATCATGTTACCATCGTGCAGTTTGATAATGGGTTGGTCTGCCATAACATGCTCCTTACATTTGCAGTAAACCAGTGAATCCTCGCTGTGCTTAAGTCTAGCTAACAATTTTCAGGCTGCCTGTGAACCGCACAGGATAACCCTGCCTGATCCTGTAAACTTCTTGCCTGATTCTCCATTTTGCTGGCGAATTAACCAGGCGCGCGGCAAACTGCTGTTTTATTTTCTGGAGTGATTATGCCTCACGACGCATTGTGCCAACGTCTGGCTCAGCAGGTGGTCACGCTAATGACACATGGCCGTCACCAGCGCTGTCCGGTAGAAAATGTTTCTCTGATCTACGCCGATCAGTATCGTCCGCGCACGCCCATCATGTATCAGCCGGGCATTGTCATTCTGTTTCAGGGCGGTAAAACCGGCTATCTCGGCAGTACGGTTTTTCAGTACGACGCCACAAAATATTTAATGCTGACCGTGCCCTTGCCGGTCGAATGCGAAACCTGGGCCTCACCGGAGCAGCCGTTGGCCGGAATGTGTTTACGCGTGGACACGGCCAGTCTGCAGGATCTGCTGATGGATATAGGTGACGACGAAGGGTTTCAGCCACAGCCGCTCACCTCCGGTATTCACTCCGGCTGGTTAACCGAGCCCATGTTGTGTGCCGCAGAACGCCTGCTGGATGTGATGACGCAGCCGCGCGATGCGCGCGTGCTGGGGCCGCATATTGTGCGGGAGATTATTTATTACGTGCTGACCGGGCCGATAGGCGGCGCGCTGCTCTCGCTGGTGAGTCGGCAGACGCAGTTCAGCCAGATCGCTCGCGCGCTGCGCCGCATTGAGAATCACTATGCCGATAACCTCAGCGTGGATGCGCTGGCGGCGGAAGTGAACATGAGCGTGTCGGCGTTTCACCATAACTTTAAGGCCGTCACGCAGACGTCGCCGTTACAGTACCTTAAACGTTATCGTCTGCATCAGGCGCGGTTGCTGATGTTGCACGATGGCCTGAAAGCCAGCGTGGCGGCCGTGCGGGTTGGCTATGAAAGTCCGTCGCAATTTTCGCGTGAGTTTAAACGCTATTTTGGCGTGACGCCGGGAGAGGAAGTGAATCGGGTGCGCCAGACGGTGGCCGAACCGCCCGCCTGACGCAACCCGCTGTCAGGCGTGTTTCTGGCGACGTTTTTTCCAGATCACGATGACGCTGCCGACCAGGCCGACCACCAGTAACACCATCGGCAGTATCATCAGGATCGCCATGACCTGATCTTCATGACGTTTGATAAAGGGCACCTGGCTGATACCGTAACCCAGCGTGACCACGATGCCGACCCAGAGCAGGCCGCTGAGCCAGTTAAACAGCTGGAAACGGGCATTAGACAGTCCGGAAATGCCCGCCATGGTAGGCAACAGGGTACGAATAAACGCCAGGAAGCGGCCAACCAGAAGCGCCATCAGACCATGGCGGTTGAACATATTCCAGGCGCGTTGATGATATTGCGCCGGCAGCTGCATCAGCCAGCTCTTCACCAGCTTCGTGTTGCCCAGCCAGCGCCCCTGCAGATAACTCAGCCAGCAGCCCAGACTGGCGGCGACCGTGAGTATCACCAGCGTCGGGAAAAAGTCCATCACGCCTTTAGCCACCATGGCACCGGCCAGTAGCAAGAGGCTGTCGCCAGGCAAAAAAGAGGCAGGTAACAAACCATTTTCCAGGAATAGCGTCATAAACATTACGCTGTAAACGATCCAGACCACTTCTGGATTGGCCAGCGCGGCAAAGTCCTGATGCCAAAGCGCGTGCACAATCTCGTGTAAAACACCCATTAGCTATCCCATTACGTCAAAATGAAACTCAATTGTTCTGTTCAGACCTGGCTGACCTCTTACTTCCCACCACAGCATTGCGCGGTGAAGGGGTAAAATGTTGCGGTTCTTCTGCTGACTGAACACTTTTTTATAGATCGAATGTTAACAGCTAACCAGCCATGACCGGGTGTAATATCACGACGGTCGGCGCCTGGTTTATATCATGTTTACTATTTTAGCGCGTCAGGCGATCAAAGCCTGCCTCAAGATCGACCAGCAGGTCATCGACATGCTCAAGACCAATGTGGAGCCGTATCAGCGTCCCCTCAAAGTCAACGCCACCGGCCGGGCGAATGGCCGCTAACTCTTCGGGCTGGTTGGCTAAAATCAGTGACTCATATCCACCCCAGGAATAAGCCATGCTGAAGTGATGAAAATGGTCGAGATAATTCGCCAGCTGTTCACGGCTCAGTTTTTGCCGCAGCACGAATGAAAATAAACCGCTGCTGCCGGTGAAGTCACGCTGCCAGAATGCATGCCCGCGGCACGAGGGCAGCGCCGGATGGTTAACCCGCGCCACTTCAGGGCGCGCAGAAAGCCACTCTGCGACCTGCAGCGCACTCTCTTCATGCTGGCGCAGGCGCACGCCCAGCGTACGTAAGCCACGGCTTGCCATGTAAGCCGTATCGGCATCCACCATCTGGCCCATCAGGTAGCTGTTTTCGCGCAGTTGGTCCCAGCAGCGGGCGTTGGCGACAGCGGTGCCAATCATGGCGTCACTGTGGCCGATCAGGTATTTCGTTCCAGCCTGAATAGAAATATCCACGCCCAGGGCCAGCGGGCTGAACAGCACGCCTGCCGCCCAGGTGTTGTCGATCATAATGATGGCGTCTGGCGCTTTAGCGCGTATCGCCGCAACGATAGCCGGCACGTCCTGCACTTCCATGGTGATGGAGGCAGGAGATTCCAGGAAAACCACGCGGGTGTTAGGCTGAACCAGCGCGGCGATGTCGTGACCAATACAGTGATCAAACCAGGTGGTCGAGACCTGGAGCTTGCTGAGTATTTTTGTGCAGAAGTCCTGAGTCGGTTCGTAAACGGCGCCGCTCATTAAAATGTGGTCGCCCGCTTCGACAAACGCGAGGATGGCATTGGAGACGGCTGCCGCGCCGCAAGGATAGAGAACACAGCCCGCGCCGCCTTCCAGCTCCGTCATGGCATCCTGCAAGGCGAAATGCGTCAGGGTGCCGCGACGGCCGTAAAACAGTTCGCCTTTCGCGCGCCCTGCGGTGGCCCGTTTTTTCTCTGCAACGCTATCGAAAACCAGTGAAGAGGCTCGCTGAATGACCGCATTCACCGAGCCTTGGGTATAACGCTTGTTGCGTCCAGCGCTGACGAGGGTGGTATCAATTTTTTTCGTGGTCATAACTCTCTACTTTGCCGCTTGCAACTCAGCCTTCACGTTACCACGAATTTTGCAGCGACGTTGAGGGGCAAAACAGATTATTGACGCAGCAGCAGGGAGATTTCCCGGGCCGCCTCCTGCAGCAGCGGCAAATGGTGCTGGCGCAGCGTATCGGCAGAAACCTGCCCGGCATGCACGCCCACGTTGAGCGCGGCCACTATTCGGCCCCCCGGCGCGCTGAGCGGCACGGCGAGAGATCGCAGCCCGATTTCCAGTTCCTGATCGTTAATGGCGTAGCCCTGCTGCCTGACGCGCGCCAGTTCTTCACGCAGCGCGCTGCTGCTTACCAGCGTATGACTGGTATAACGCAGCTGGGTCAAGCGCGCCAGGTAATCGTTAAGCGGTTCACTGGCCAGGCCGCTTAACAGCACTCTTCCCATGGAGGTGGTGCTGGCAGGCAGGCGGCTGCCGATGTGCAGGTCAATCGTCATAATGCGCGATGCCGACGCACGGGCGATGTAGAGAATGTCGTCCCCGTCCAGTACCGCCATCGAACAGGACTCGTTCAGCGTCTGGCTGAGCTGACGCAAAACCGGCTGCGAGGCGCTGGCAAGCGGCGTTGCGCCTAACCAGTTGTGGCCGAGAGAGAGCACGCGCGGACGCAGTTCAAAGTTTTTGCCATCCTCCGCATACACAAACCCCAGCTTGCTCAGCGTATACAGACAGCGCCGCACGGCCGCACGGGGAATGCCCGTACGCTGACTGATTTGCGACACGGACATCAGGCGGCGCTGTGGCGTAAACGCCTGTAGCACTTCCAGTCCCCGCGCCAGGGAGGCCATAAAATTGGGATCGCCTTTCCAGGGATCGCTGTTACCGCGCAGTCGTTGTTGTTCATCCGTCATGGTTTTCTCCTGTCAGTGGCTTGATGCGCGCACGCCTGTGTGCGCGATCACAATGTCCTGTTTTATCCCGTCAGTGACCGATAATCGCACACTATTTCGATTATCGGTATTGTTTGCTGTCACAGAGCGATCTACTTTTTGGCTATTCACGACAAGCCGGCCTGTGCCGGGCGAAAGGAAGAGCAGATGATCGATAAAAGTGTGGCAACGCTGGCAGAGGCCGTTGCGGTGATACCGGACGGGGCCAGCATCATGATTGGCGGATTTGGACCCGCAGGCCAGCCCCTGGAGCTGATTGATGCGCTGATTGACCATGGCGTGCGCGGGCTGACGGTGATCAGCAACAACGCGGGCAACGGCGAAAGTGGCCTGGCCGCGCTGCTGAAGGCCGGCTGTGTTGAGAAGATGATTTGCTCTTTTCCCCGCCAGGTCGATTCCTGGGTGTTCGACGAACGCTATCGCCGGGGAGAAATTGCACTGGAGCTGGTGCCGCAGGGCAACCTTGCCGCCAGAATGCAGGCGGCAGGGAGCGGGCTGGGGGGGATTTTCACGCCAACCGCCTTTGGTACACCGCTGGCGGAGGGCAAAGAAACCCGTGAAATCGACGGTCGTCATTACGTATTTGAAAAGCCGCTCAAGGCTGATTTTGCCCTGATCAAAGCGCATCAGGGCGACCGCTGGGGCAACCTTGTTTACCGCAAAGCGGCACGAAATTTTGGTCCGGTGATGGCGATGGCCGCTACGACCACGATTGCGCAGGTGGCAGAACTGGTGCCGCTCGGCCAGCTCGATCCTGAAAACGTCGTCACGCCGGGCATTTTTGTGCAGCGGCTGGTGGCCGTGGCTAATCCCGTAACCCTGACCCTTTCCGCCTGAGGAGTAGGCTATGCAAAAACTCACCCGAGACCAACTGGCACAGCGCGTGGCGCGCGATATTCCTGAGGGCGCCTACGTCAATCTGGGCATCGGCCTGCCCACCCGCATTGCCAACTATCTGCCTGCAGATAAAGAGATTTTCCTGCACAGCGAGAATGGGCTCCTCGGCATGGGGCCCGCTCCCGTCGCCGGAGAGGAGGATCCGGAGCTGATCAACGCCGGGAAAGAGCAGGTAACGCTGCTGCCTGGCGGCTGTTTTTTCCACCACGGCGACTCGTTTGCCATGATGCGCGGCGGGCATCTGGATATCTGCGTGATGGGGGCCTATCAGGTGTCTGTCGGCGGCGATCTGGCTAACTGGAGCACCGGCGCGCAAGACGCGATTCCTGCCGTAGGCGGGGCGATGGATCTCGCCATCGGCGCGCGCAAAGTCTATGTGATGATGGATTACCTGACCAAAAAAGGGGAGTGCAAGCTGGTCAAACAGTGCAGCTATCCGCTTACCGGTCTGGGCTGCGTCAGTCGCCTCTATACCGATATGGCCGTGATCGATATTACCCCACAGGGCCCGCTGGTGGTGGAGTGCTGCCCCGGGCTGAGTTTTGATGCGCTGCAGGCGTTAACGCCGGTGCGTTTATTGCAACCTGAACTGGCTACCGCCTGAGGAGAAGCTGATGCAACAGGCGTTTATCTGCGATGCACTCCGTACGCCCTTTGGCCGTTACGCGGGCGCGCTTGCCAGCCTGCGTGCTGACGATCTGGCTGCTTTACCCTTAGCGGCGCTGTTAGCCCGCCAGCCGGCTTCGGTGGCGCAGGCTATTGACGATGTGATTTACGGCTGCGCAAATCAGGCGGGAGAAGACAACCGTAACGTGGCGCGCATGGCGCTGTTACTGGCCGGGCTGCCGTCCAGCGTGCCGGGCACCACGCTCAACCGTTTGTGCGGCTCGGGGCTGGATGCCATCGGCACGGCCGCCCGGGCGATCAAATGCGGTGAGGCCGAAATAATGATAGCGGGCGGCGTGGAGAGCATGTCGCGCGCGCCCTTTGTGACCGGCAAAGCAGACAGCGCGTTTAGCCGTTCCCTGAAAATGGAAGACACAACGATGGGATGGCGCTTCATCAACCCGCAGATGCGCGCTCGCTTTGGTGTCGAAACCATGCCGGAAACGGCAGAAAACGTAGCGCGTGATTTCGCTATCAGCCGCGCCGATCAGGATGCTTTTGCCCTACGTAGTCAGTTGCGTACCGCCCGGGCGCAGGAAATGGGGCTGTTTAGTGACGAACTGATGGCGGTGAGCATCCCGCAGCGCAAAGGCGAAGCCCTGAACGTCACCTGTGACGAGCATCCGCGCAGCACCTCGCTGGCGGCGCTGGCGGGCTTAAAAGGCGTGGTCAGCCCGGACGGCAGCGTGACGGCGGGTAACGCATCGGGCATTAACGATGGGGCCTGCGCCTTGCTGCTGGCGAGCGAGAACGCGGCGGCAGAACATGGACTCACGCCACTGGTGCGGATTGTGGCGATGGCGGCCTGTGGCGTGGAGCCGCGCATTATGGGCTATGGTCCGGTGCCTGCCGTGCGTAAAGTGCTGGCTCAAAGTGGCCTGACGCTGGCGCAAATGGACGTGATCGAATTAAATGAGGCTTTCGCTGCCCAGGCGCTGGCGGTGACGCGCGCACTGGGACTGGCCGATGATGCTGCCCATGTGAATCCCAACGGCGGCGCGATTGCGCTGGGACATCCGCTGGGCGCGTCAGGCGGCAGGCTGGCCATGACCGCAGCGTATCAGCTGCGGCGCACGGGCGGCCGTTACGCGCTGTGCACCATGTGCGTGGGCGTGGGGCAAGGCATCGCACTCATTCTGGAACGGGTATAACCAATGTCTCTTTACCGCGCCATGTTTATGGCCTCTCCCCTTGACGACTGCTTTAGCGATACGGCGTTGTTACAGGGAATGCTGGATTTCGAAGCCGGGCTGGCACAGGCGCTGGCCACGGCAGGCGTGATCGATCACGCCGCCGCTCACTGTATTCAGGCCTGTTGCCAGGCGCAGGCGATCGATACGGCGGCGCTGACGCAGGCGGCGGGCCTGGCGGGCAACCTGGCGATTCCGCTGGTTAAACAGCTCACTGCCGTGGTTGCGGCGGCGTCGCCCGAGGCCGCGCGCTATGTGCACTGGGGCGCAACCAGTCAGGATGCCATCGACAGCGGACTGATGCTGCAACTGCGCACCGCGCTTAACGACACGGCTTCGCTGCTGGATCGGCTGATTGCCGCCCTGACGATTCAGTGCGAGCGGCACAGCACGACGCTGATGGTCGGCCGGACCTGGCTGCAGCACGCGCTGCCGGTGACGTTAGGCCTGAAGCTGGCGGGCACGCTGGATGCGCTGGTGCGTTTTCGTGCGCGACTGACGGCCATGCGGCCGCGGGTGCTGGTGCTGCAGTTTGGCGGGGCGGCGGGCACGCTGGCGTCCCTGGGGGAAAAGGGCGAACGCGTCGAGCAGGCGTTGTCTGATGTGCTGGCGCTGCCGCGAAGCGCTACGCCCTGGCATGCGCAGCGCGACAGAATCACCGAGCTGGCGGGCTGGTATGCCGGTCTTACCGGTACGCTGGGCAAGCTGGCCCGGGACATGTCGCTTCTGATGCAGAGCGAAGTCGGCGAGGTCAGTGAACCCCTGGCGCCGGGGCGCGGGGGATCCTCTACCATGCCGCACAAACGGAACCCGGTGCTCTGCGCGGCGATTCTCAGCGCGGCCAACCGGGTGCCGGCCCTGATGTCAGGTCTGTATGCCGGTCAGGTTCAGGAGCACGAGCGTGCGCTGGGCGGCTGGCAGGCCGAGTGGCAGAGCCTGCCGCAGCTGATTATGCTCAGCGGCGCGGCGCTGGTACACAGCACAGAGCTGATCGACGGACTGGAAGTCCATGAAGAAGCCATGCAACGCAATCTCGGCCTGACACAGGGGCTCATCATGGCGGAAGCGGTCACGCTGGCGCTGGCAGACGCGCTGGGACGGCAGCAGGCCCATCATCATATTGAACAGTGCTGCCGTCGGGCGCTGGCGACGCAGCAGCGTTTGCTGACCGTCCTGTGCGCGGATGAAACCGTTGCCTCGCACCTGAGTCGGCCCGAACTGGAGAGGCTGCTCGATCCGGCGAACGCCACGGGCAGCGCGTCACGCTTTATTCACCAGGTTTTAGCGGCTGCGAGGGCCACATGATGTTGCATTACGTACTTGAGGGGCCAGACGATGCCCCGGTGATTTTATTCAGTAACTCCTTAGGCACAACGTCCGAGATGTGGCAGCCGCAGCGTGATGCGCTGATAGGGACGTATCGCCTTTTGCGTTACGACGTTCCCGGCCACGGTGCTTCGGCACCGAACGGACAAACCCGCTCGCTGGAACAGCTGGGGATGGCGGTCCTGTCGCTGCTGGACCAACTGGGCATCGACAGGGTGCACTTCTGCGGCATTTCAATGGGCGGGCTGACCGGACTCTGGCTGGCGCGTTTTCATCCGCAACGCCTGATCACGCTCACGATCGCCAACAGCGCGGCAAAGATCGGCGAGTCGGCTGCCTGGCGAGAGCGGGCCGCGCAGGCTCGTCAGTACGGCATGGCCGCCATTGCAGAGGGCGCGGCGGCACGCTGGTTTACCCCGGCCTTCTGTGAACGTGCGCCTGCGACGGTAAACCATCTGGTATCCCAGCTCAGTGCCTGTGACGCCGACAGTTACGCTGACTGTTGTGAAGCCCTGGCGACAGCCGATTTGCGCCACGAACTGGCGGCGATTTCATTACCCGTGCTGGTGATTGCCGGGCGTGACGACAGGGTAACGACACTGGCCGATGCTGACAGCATGGCTGAACAGATCCCGGGCGCGCAGCGTGTCGTGCTGCCCGCCTCGCACTTGTCCAGCGTCGAGGTCTGGCTGGCGTTTAACCGCGCGCTGCAGCCTTTTATTGACGCACAGCTGACCCAGCAGCAGCGCTACCAGCAGGGCATGACCGTGCGCCGGGCGGTGCTCGGCGACGCCCACGTTGAGCGGACGCTCGAAAACCTGTCGCCGCTGAATGATGAGTTTCAGAACTTTATCAGCCGCTACGCCTGGGGCGAGATATGGACCCGGCCCGGCCTGACTCGCCACACGCGCAGCCTGATCACCATCGGCATGCTGATTGCGCTCAACCGCGAAGCGGAGCTGAAGATGCACCTGCGGGCCGCGTTCAATAACGGCGTCAGCCGGGATGAAATCAAAGAGTTGCTGATGCATGCTGCGCTCTACTGCGGCCTGCCAGCATCCAACGCCGCGTTCCATCTGGCGCAGAGCGTTTTCGATGAGCAGGACAGCGCCCAGTAAACTGCGCTGTCAGACAGGCACGTCCAGCACCCGTTGCCGCAAGGCCGCCACCAGCTGCAGCTGCTCGGGTGGTGGCGCGTGCTGCTGGCGGGTCAGGATGCCGACCGCCTCAGCCATCCCCTGGCTGGGAAGCGGCAACGTGCGTAGCTGGTTGCTGGTCAGGTCGTCGCGCACCGCGCCGTAGGGCACCAGCCAGACGTAGCCGTGGCTCAGCGTCAGACGGCGCGCCAGCGTGGTTGACAGGGTTTCCACTGCGCCATCCGGTAATCTCAGGCCATGGCTGGTCATCAGCGATTCGGCATTCTGGCGCGGCACCGTGCCGCGTGGAGACAGGATCAGCGGCCAGCTCAGGGCTTCAGCCAGCGTTACGCCAGCATGCAGCAGAGGATGATGTGGGGCCACAACCAGACGCAGGGTTTCCAGATACAGCAGCTCGAAGTTCAGGCCATCCATCAATACGGGTTCGGCCATGCGCCCAATCCCCAGCGCCATCTGCCCTGATTTTATCCCCATCAGCAACGCATCATTCGCCAGCGTGCTGACCTGAATGCGCCAGCCCGGATAGTGCTGCTGCAGGCCAGCTAGTACCGGCGCCACCACGCTGACAATGGCGGTAGGCAGTGCGCCAATGTGCATCGGTCCGGGCTGCGGCGCACTGCCGGGACGCATCACCTGGTCCACAATATTCAGCGCATCGAGAATACGGATGGCATCGTGCAGGAATCGCGTGCCGCTGGCGGTGAGTTCCGTCCCCTGGCGGCTGCGCAGCAACAGCGGCTCACCGGCAAGGTATTCGAGTTCGTTGAGGGTCTTGGACAGGGCGGGCTGGGTAATCCCCAGATGGAGCGCGGCGCGCCCCAGCGTCCCCTGCTGTGCAGTGGCCACAAAAGCGTGAAGATGGCGCACGCGCACGCGCTGACTAAACCGGGAAACCCTATCCATGACTCATGTTATGAATTTGCCGCCGAAGCGGCAAGGACATTGTCGTGGGCAGATTAAGGTTCAGACATCAAAGAACACGGTTTCGTTTTCACCCTGCAGCCAGATATCGAACCGGTAGACCGTCTCGTCGCCGCGCTGTTCACGCCGCGCCAGCAAGGTGCGACGTCGCTTCTCCCATTCGATCACATTCAGTACCGGATCGGCGTCATTTGCCGCCTGTTCTTCGGCGAAGTAGAGCCGGGTGTTCAGTCCGATGTTAATGCCGCGCGCCACAATCCACAGGTTAAGATGCGGCGCCATGGGGCGACCGTCGCGCCCGGTCACGCTACCGGGTTTGATCGTTTTGATACGCCAGATCCCGCTGTCGAAGTCGGAGCAGGTCCGTCCCCAGCCACGAAACGCCGGGTCCAGCGGCTTATCGTGCTGCCGATCGGCGGGATGGTTGTAACGCCCTTCGGCATTCGCCTGCCACACTTCAATCAGCACGTCGCGCACCGGCGTGCCGGAACCGTCGTAAACGCAGCCTTCTACCACAATGCGCTCGCCGCGCGTTTCCGGTTGGGTCAGCACCTCACTGAAGTTGTTTTCAAAAATGTCGAAGCCCGCCGCATGGGGCGCCAGACCAATGTGCACATAAGGTCCGGCGGTTTGTGACGCCGTTTCGGCAAGATAGCGTTTCATGATGCCGCCCCCTGAGTGCGGTTTTCGAACCAGGTTGCGCGGTGCCCGCGCAGGACCAGGTCAAAGCGGTAGGCCAGGCAGTCCAGTGGCACGGCAGAGTGGGTATCCAGCTCGGCAATCAGCGTGCGCACGGCCGCTTCGCTGCCGACTGACTGAACAATGGGACAGCGGCCGATCAGCGGATCGCCCTCGAAATACATCTGGGTAATCAGGCGCTGGGCAAAGGCTTCGCCAGAGAGTGAGAAATGAATATGCGCCGGACGCCAGTCACTCACCTGATTCCGCCACGGGTAGGGACCGGGCTTAATGGTGCGGAAGCAGTAGTAGCCGTTATCGTCGGTCAGCATGCGACCGCACCCGCCAAAATTTGGATCGATGGGCGCAAGATACTGATCTTTTTTGTGACGATAGCGCCCCCCGGCATTGGCCTGCCATACCTCAACCAGCGCGTTGCGCACCGGCTGACCAAATGCATCCCGCACGTAGCCATGCACAATAATCCGTTCGCCGATGGGTAAACCCTCTTTGGCGTAATTGAGGATAAGGTCACTGTCTCGTGGTCCGAGTTCCTGCTGGGTGAACACCGGTGCCGTGATTTCGGATAGCGAATTCTGCAAAGAAATCAGCGCGTTGCGTGGCGAGCGTAGCAGACTTGTTTTATACAAAGGCGCAAGCGCCGGTGGGTGATCACGATAGTCACGATGAACCAGTTCGCGGGCGGGCCAGTCATTTTTCATCCAGGCATCCTTATTATTTTCGGTACAGAGCGGGAAGTGTAGGAAGCGCAACTTGTAAAAGAAAAGTGAAAAATCGTCGGCTTTGTCATAACCAAAAATCATGACCAGTTACACATTGACGAAATGTTCCAACTGGTTCATAACAATTGCCAATCTCCGTTAGCAGAATGCCTCGCTGCTGACCGGCTGCTTTAAGGTCACCCCGTGACCGCTTATCAGGAGGCAACAATGAAACGTTCTGTCGCAACGGTCTCGGTATCGGGCACGCTGCCGGAAAAACTGCGAGCAATTGCCGCCGCAGGCTTCGATGGCGTTGAAATTTTCGATAACGATCTGGTCTATTATCCCGGCTCACCCGTGGAAATCCGCCAGCTGTGTGAAGCGCTCGGGCTGGAAATCTTGCTGTTTCAACCTTTCCGCGACTTCGAAGGCGGCCCCCGTGACAGGCTGGCGCAAAACCTGGCGCGCGCGGCGCGCAAGTTTGAGGTCATGCAACAGCTGGGCTGTCAGCGGATGCTGGTCTGCAGCAATGTCTCACCGGACTGCAGTGACGACTTCGCCACACAGGTCAGCGATCTCACCGCTCTGGCAGAGCTGGCGGCTGAGCACGGTATTACTCTCGGTTATGAGGCGCTGGCCTGGGGACGACACGTCAGCCTGTGGCGCGACGCCTGGGCCCGCGTCAAGGCCGTCAACCATCCCGCGCTGGGGATCGTGCTCGACAGTTTTCATATTCTGTCGCGCGGCGACAGCCTGGACGGGCTGGAAGCGGTCCCGACGGAGAAAATTGTGTTCGTACAGCTGGCGGATGCACCGCTGCTAAAAATGGATGTGCTGTCGTGGAGTCGCCACTTCCGCTGTTTTCCCGGCCAGGGCGAATTCAATCTGACTCAGTTTATGACGCAACTGTCGGCGCATGGCTACCGGGATGCCTGGTCGCTGGAAATTTTCAACGATGGATTCCGCGCCTCACCGGTGGTGCCTACCGCGCAGGATGGTTATCGATCGCTGCTGTGGCTGGAGGAGCAAACCCGTGACTGGCTGGTTGGACAGCCGCTGCTGCCGAGCGCGCTGGCCTCCCTGGCCGGGGAAGGGCTGTTCCACTCTGCGCCCCAGCCGCCGCTGTTGTCGCTGGAGTTCATCGAGTTTGCCGTCAGCCACAATGACGCTTTGGCACTCGGACAGTGGCTGACGCAGCTTGGGCTGGTTCATGCGGGCGATCATCGCTCCAAGCAGGTGTCGCTGTATCGTAACGGCAAGGTGCATGTGATTCTGAATGCGCAGCCGGAGAGCCAGGCCAGCGGGTATTATCATCAGCACGGTATTTCGCTCTGTGCGGTGGCCTGGCGGGTTCGCGGGGTCGATAAGCTGATCGCGCGCGCGCAGGATTACGGTTACGCCATCTGGCAGGGGGAAACCGGCCCCAACGAACGCCAGATCCCGGCGTTATGTGCGCCTGACGGCAGCCTGATTTATCTGGTGGAAGATGAGCCTGCCGGTCAGGACGGCTACCACAGCGACTTCCACTTAACGCACCGCGCCGCGCCCCAGCCTGCGATGCAGACCATCGACCATCTGGCGATTGCCCTGCCGGATGATACGCGCGATAACTGGATTATGTTCCTGCGTAGCGTGCCGGGTTTTGTGCAGGATACCGAGTGGGAACTGCCCGATCCGCTGGGGCTGGTGCGTAGCCGCGTGCTGCGAAGCCCCAACGATGCGATTCGCCTGCCGCTAAACATGTCGGTCAGTCGGGAAACCCAGATAGCCCGCGCTTTAACGACCTATCAGGGCGCAGGGTTGCAGCACGTCGCCTTTGGCTGTGACGATCTGTTCAGTGCGGTAAAGGCCGCGCGCGAACGTGGGCTGAAAACCTTGCACATTCCCGATAACTATTATCAGGACCTGATGGCGCGTTTCGATCTCGACGCCGATTTTCTGGCGCAGCTCCAGCGTTACGATGTGCTGTACGATCGAGACGAACAGGGCGGGGAGCTGCTGCACGTCTATACGCTTCCCTATGAAAAGGGCCGCTTCTTCTTTGAGCTGCTGGAACGACGTGGCGGCTATCGTGGCTTTGGCGCGGCCAATGCTCCCGTGCGGCTGACCGCCATGCGGTAAGACGTTAATGGGCCAGTTTCGCTGGCCCGCTATCCTGCTCAGACCGCTTTTCTGCCTGTTCTCGCCCGCTCAAATCCGCCCGATCCCGCTCACAATCCTTTGCCGATAACGGAACCCATGCTGCCAGAAAAATTGTCTTTTTTAACAATCTATTAACGCAGGGTTGGCGTTTAATTCGCGCATAATCGTGCGATAAACGCACAAAATTTCGATTATCGCCGTTTAACGCATTACAGCGCCTGCATATAGTAACCCCACATTACGTATTTCACCGGAGAGTCACCGTGGCGGAAAGCAAAGCAATTGATGTTCGGGCGTTAATCGACAGCCGCCCGCTGGGGATGTGGCAAAAAATGGTGGTGCTGTTTGGCTTCTGCATCATCGCTCTCGATGGGTTTGATATTGCCATCATGGGGTTCATTGCACCTGAACTAAAAGCGGACTGGGGCATCACCAATCGCGAACTGGGGCTGATCATCAGCGCTGCCCTGGTGGGGCTGGCGCTGGGCGCAATGCTCTCCGGCCCGCTGTCAGACAGGCTGGGTCGCAAAGTCGTGATTATTAACAGCGTGTTCTTTTTTGGCGCCTGGACGCTGATAACCGCCTTTTCGCAAAATATGGAACAGATGATCCTGTTCCGTTTTCTGACCGGTCTGGGGTTAGGCGCGGCGATGCCCAACGTGGGCACGCTGGTGGCCGAGTTTGCTCCTGCCAGACGACGGGCATTCCTTATCACCGTGGTGTTTTGTGGCTTCACGTTTGGCGCAGCGCTGGGTGGCTTTGCCGCCTCCTGGCTGATGCCGCACTTCGGCTGGCATTCTGTCCTGATGCTGGGCGGGATCCTGCCAATGCTGTTCGTGCCGTTACTGCTCTGGGCGCTGCCGGAATCGGTGTGCTTTTTAGTGGTAAGGCGTGCCGCCAGCAAAAAAATTCACCGTATTCTGGCTAAGCTGGCACCGGATCTGGATCTGCAGCAGTGCAGCGTCGAACTGCCGCCGGTCAGCAAGGCCAGGGCGCAGCCGGTAAAAGTCGTACTTAACGACCAGTACCGGTTTGGCAGCCTGATGCTGTGGGGCGCCTATTTTACCGCACTGTTTTTATTCTATACCCTGGGCAGCTGGCTCCCCATGCTGATCAAGGATAACGGTTTTGACGTGGTGCAGGCCGCCATTATCACGGCTCTGTTCCAGGCGGGCGGAACCTGCGGTTCGCTGTTTTCGGGCTGGCTGATGGACAGGATTGAATCGCACCGGGCGCTGTCGATGATTTACGGCGCGGGCGCGCTGTTCACGGTGGGGATGGGATTTTCGCTGGCGCACCCGGTGCTGCTGGGCGGTTGCGCCATGATGATCGGCTTCTGCATCGGTGGCGCTAACACGGGAATGAATGCGCTTTCGGCCAGCTTTTATCCCACCGAGGCGCGTGCAACGGGCTCCAGCTGGATGCACGGCGTAGGGCGCATTGGGGCCATTCTCAGCGCGCTGGTGGGGGCAGAGATGCTGGCGCTGGGCTGGGGGTTCGCCACTATTTTCGCCGTGCTGGCCATCCCGGCCCTGTTAACGGTGGCGATGATAACGGCCAAGGGGCGCAGTCAGCAGCGCCAGGCGGGCGAAAGAAGCACGCCTTCCCGCTGGGGGATAAGCCCTGGCGATATCCGCTAATCACCCGCCACTGGGCCAGGCTTTGTGGACGTGTCGCCTGCTCAGGGCTGACAGCCCGGGGATGCCGCCAGCGGGTTCTGCGGCGGCGTGATCAACGCAGGAGCGGCGTTGTAGCGCGGAGTGGTACAGGGCGGTAACGATTGCGCCTGCGGCGACCTGAGCAAGGCATCCGGTGAAAACAGAGAGGGCTCTGCCGGGCTGACATGGATGGCTGAGTCCGATTCGGGAGCCGCACGGAACGGCGGGCGCACGTTGCGCCTTCGCGTTTTATCCGACTGATGACCGTAGTGAAAACGCTTTAGTCTGCCCGGCGGTGCCGCATTGCGTGAGGCGTGGATAAAACGAATCAGGGCCACGCTGCGCAACTGGCGACTGAAACACTTCACGATGCCGGATGAGGGTTTATCTGACTCATAACAGCGCCTGAAAAAGTGCAGGGTGATCAGCGTGTTGGTCGCCGCATAACAGGCACCAGAGCAGGATGAAATCATGTTTGAACCCGGCAGCAGTAGCGACACAAATAACAGGCAGCGGGATAGCCACAGCAGCATCGTCCGGTCTGGCGTCGTGATGGGAAGCGGTGACGAGCCGTCTGCAGAACGGGCGGGCGCAGTAAGCGGCCCTGTGGCGTCAGCGCGATGGCCGTCAGGACCAGGCAATATCGAAGCGTGCGCTGCGCGTGATGAGTGATCTTGCGCGCGTGCACGGTTAAAGCCTATACGGCGATCCCGTAATAAGCGCTGCTGTCGTTTCCGACGTAAAAGTGACGTTAGGCTGGTTATGATTGTGTTGCTCATAGGCTGTTTATCGTTATGTTTGCGCACCCACCGTTCGCAGAGGCTAACCGCTGCGCCCGAAAGCGATTTTTCACATACTCGCTTCTCTGACAATCAAAATGCCGATTTATGCCGACTCTCGTGTAATTAATTGGCCCGATAATAAAATACGCTGCCTTGGGCGCTCAGGGTCTTGTAGCTGACGCAGGATAAGCTCAGCCGCCTGGCGGCCGGTTTCTTCACTGGCGGAGGAAACATAGGTAAAAGAGGGCGAGGTGAGGTTCACGTGCAGCATGTCCTCAAAGCCCATCAGAGCGACCTGTTGGGTCAGAAACACGTCTTTACCCACGGTGCGACCGGTGTGATGAATACCGGACATCGCCCCGATTATCGCATCCGGAGAGTGACAGAGCAGCGCGGTAATGGTGTTGTTTTGCTCCAGTAACTGACGCGTGGCAAAGGCGGCTGAGTGGGTATCGTCATGGCAGGATGGCGTAAATCCTTCCCTTACGGCCAGCCCGTGTTGAGTCAGGGCGCTGCGAAACCCCAGTAAGCGCTGCTGACGGATCAGGTCCCCTTCAATTCCCCCAATATAGGCAATATTGCGGTGACCGCGTTCAATCAGATAGCGGGTCGCCAGGTGGGCGGCCTGGTGGTTGTCACGCATGACCAGATTACACTTCTCCGCCAGCAGCGACTGGGACACCACCACCATGGGTAAAGGGCAGTGGAGAAGCTGCGACGGCAGGCTGGCATTTCGCCTGTCTGACGCCAGACAGACAACGCCAGCGACGCCCTGCTGTTTAAAGGAGAGCAGGCAGCGCGTCAGCGATTCGCCGTCGTCAGTGGGCTGCCCCAAAAACACCATATAGCCCTGCTTTTCCAGCTGCTGCACAAGGCTTGCCATGACCTTCACGGAGAAACTGTCGCTGAAATCACGCAGAATCAGACCGATAAGGTTAGAGGTGCTGGCGCGCAGGTTGGCGGCTGCCACATTCTGAACGTAGTCGAGCGCATCAATGGCGGCGTGAACTTTCCTGATGGTGGCATCGGATATTTTTCCTTTTTGACGCAGCACCAGCGAGACGGTCGAAACCGACACGCCGGCGTGTTTAGCCACATCAGTAATGCTGACTCTCTTCAAACCTGCTCCCTGAAATTCACCTGCTCAGCCTGTTATCGCCTTGCCCGCCATCGTCAGAAAGCCAGGCCTGCATCAGCCTGTCATCCCGGACAGCGTCTGGGCAATAAATTGCGCTCTGGCGCCAAAAATAATTTGTATACCGTTATCGCCGACAAAAACCACGCCGCGTGCGCCAAGATTATTCAGCCCTTCACGGTCAACGTCATGGCTGTTGACGACTTCAAGCCGTAAGCGCGTGATACAGGCGCCCACCGAGCGGATGTTTTTCTCACCTCCCAGCAGGACGATGATTTCGCTAGCCAGCTCTGCATCGGTTTTATCATCGGTCGTCGCCGTGACGTCCGTTCGTCCCGGTGTTTTTACATTAAACCGACGAATAACGAAGCGGAAGGTGAAATAGTAAATCAATGCCATCGGTACGCCCACGATAACCGCGCTGAGATAGTGAGTCTGGTATCCGTTGAGCGAGGGCACAATGCCAAAGCTAATGTAGTCAATCAATCCGGCGGAAAAAGATTTAGCGATATGGGCATGCAGTAAATACATGGTCATATAGGCCAGGCCCGCCATGATGGCATTAAAGACATAAAGCAGGGGTGCGACAAAGATAAAGGTAAACTCCACTGGCTCGGTGATGCCGGTCAAAAAGCAGGTCAACGCCGCTGAAAACAGGATACCGAACGCGATCTTTTTATTCCTGGTATGGGCTTCGTGGTACATCGCCAGACAGGCGGCAGGCAGGGCGAAAAGCATAAGCGGATACTCACCTTGCATAAACTTGCCCGCATTTTGGTAGCCGTTGCTGCTAAAGGATTTCACGCCTTCCTCCAGCATTTTGAACCAGATGGTTTGATCGCCATGAATCACCTGGCCGGTTTTGGTGACGTAATCACCGAAGGAGTACCAGAACGAGGGATACCAGATGTGGTGCAAGCCAAGCGGGATCAGGGCGCGCTCCACCAGCCCAAAAATAAAGGTGGAGGCCGCCTGATTATCGCCGTTGACGATCACCGAAAGTGCATCGATGCCCGCCTGAATATGTTGCCAGACATAGGGCATCAGCAGGCCGAGCAGAAAGGATAAAAATGCCGTCGCAATGGCAACAAAACGCTTACCCGAGAAGAAACCCAGGAACTCAGGGAGCTGCAGGGTATGGAAGCGGTTGTAGCACCAGGCAGCGAGAATGCCGCAGATAAGGCCGCCGAATACGCCCATCTGTAGCGTCGGAATGCCGACGACCATGGCATATTTTCCTCCCTGGGCCGCCATTTCCGGAGTGATATGCAGCATGGTGCCAATGGTGATGTTGGTGACAAAGACGGAAACCGCGGCGGAAAGTGCGGCTATCCCGGATTCGGCGGCCAGTCCCACAGCTGAGCCAATCGCAAACAGCATCGGCAGGTTATCAAAAATCACCCCACCAGCGTTCATCATCAGCGGTAACTCGAACTTATTACCAAATGCCAGGAGTAAGCCAGCGGCAGGCAGCAACGAAATAGGCAGCATGAGCGCCCGACCAATCATTGATAACTTCGATAACGATTTAACCAACCCTGATAGCAGTGTCATACCGAGTTTTCCCGATGTTGCGCCCCTATTGGCGTTTTTATTGTAAGTAGAACGTTTTAGTAGAACGTTCTACTTATCCTGCTGTAGGCGGTTTTTAGCTGCAACATAATTTTCACATTCATCGAAACGAAAAAGTTATTTTATGAGAGCGATCGCTAATTAACCGTTTTGGGGCAGGATGCCGCCAACAGGGGCGAAACGATCAACGCCAGGCATCCCGACAGGATTGGACTAAAGAAACGGCAGGGCAGACGCGGCTTATTCAGGTGCTGGCTCACCGTCATTAGTGGCTGCAAGATTGTAAATACTAATGAGAACCACTATCAATTCGATTGTTTTTTGCTATCATCGGCACTTCATTCCGCACCCATGTAGTAGATGAAGTTGGAGAAGCAGCGTGGTAGCCAGTGACTTAATGCAAGCAGACCTTTCCGTATGGGGCATGTACCAGCATGCCGATATCGTGGTAAAGGTGGTCATGATTGGTCTGTTATTGGCCTCGGTCGTGACCTGGGCAATTTTCTTCGGTAAATATGCTGAGCTGAGCGCGGCCAAACGTCGCCTCAAGCGCGAGCAGCTGGCGTTAGGTGAAGCCCGCAACCTGAATGATGCCGCGCGCGCTGCCCAGCAGTTCAAAACCGCCAGCCACAGTGCGGTACTTCTTAACGATGCGCAAAATGAGCTGGAACTTTCTGCTGGCGTTGAAGATACCGCTGGGATCAAAGAGCGTACCGCTTTCCGTCTTGAACGTCGGGTGGCTGCCTTCTGCCGTCACGCGGGCCGCGGTAACGGTTTCCTGGCCACGATTGGTTCGGTCGCGCCGTTTGTCGGCTTGTTCGGCACCGTCTGGGGCATCATGAACAGCTTCATTGGTATCGCCAAAACGCAAACCACGAATCTTGCCGTGGTTGCCCCCGGCATTGCCGAAGCCTTGCTGGCTACCGCTATTGGCCTGGTCGCCGCCATTCCAGCCGTGGTGATCTACAACGTGTTTGCTCGCATGATCGCCAACTACAAAGCCTCGCTGGGCGATGTGGCCGCGCAAATCATGCTGCTGCAAAGCCGCGATATCGACCTGGGAAACCTGGCCCAGCCTGACGTTAACCGCCCGGCAGCCGCACAAAAACTGCGTCTGGGGTAAGCGTTATGGCGATGCGATTAAACGACCAGGCCGAAACAGATGGCGAAATGCACGAAATCAACGTCACGCCGTTTATCGACGTGATGCTGGTGTTGTTGATCATCTTTATGGTTGCAGCGCCGCTGGCGACCGTTGATGTCCGTGTTAACCTTCCGGCTTCCACCAGTGCGCCCCAACCGCGTCCGGAAAAACCGGTTTACCTTTCGATCAAAGCCGACAAGCAGTTGTACGTGGGTAACGAGGTGGTGAATAAAGCGTCGTTGATCAACGTGCTGACCCAGCAGACGGAAGGCAACAAGGACACCACGATCTTCTTCCAGGCGGACAAGTCTGTCGATTATGAAACCCTGATGAGCGTGATGGACGAACTGCGCACGGCCGGGTATTTAAAAATCGGCTTGATGGGAATGGAAACGGTCAAGAAATAGCGATTGGAGCCGGTCGGGCTTTCCCGCTTAACGCTCAACGCATTCAGCCAACATTCGGGGCCTTCAGGCGTGGTAAACGCGCCTCGTCGATACGCTATCACGGCTAAAAAGCGCGCATTCCGCCGCGCTTTTTTTATGTCTGTTTTCACAGAATCTTCTTCTGCTCATTCCGCCTGATAACAGGCAAAGATGCTGCTGTAACTCTCCTGTTAATTTCTTGTTACGGAAACTTATAGACTTGTAAACTGCAATGGTGATCGGTGTCACATTAATCTGGCTTGTCGCAGGCTAAAACGGATAAAAAACCAAGGAAGCCGTGATGAACCCGAGTGAAACTTTACAAAAGCCGCCAGCCAGCGCGGCCAGAACCATTTTCAACGTTACCAGTGGTAACTTCCTTGAGATGTACGATTTCATGGTGTTTGGCTACTACGCCACGGCCATCGCCAAAACCTTCTTTCCCGGTGACGATCCGTTCTCTTCCCTGATGCTGACGTTGATGACCTTCGGTGCGGGCTTCCTGATGCGTCCGCTGGGGGCCATTATTCTGGGGGCTTACATCGACCACCATGGTCGTCGCAAAGGGCTGCTGTTAACGCTTGGCCTGATGGCGCTGGGCACGCTCACGATTGCACTGGTACCGGGTTATGCCACGCTGGGCGCGGCGGCACCGGTTCTGATTCTGCTGGGGCGTTTGCTGCAGGGCTTTTCAGCCGGTGTGGAACTGGGTGGCGTGTCGGTCTATCTGGCCGAAGTCGCACCGAAAGGCCGCAAAGGCTTCTTTGTCAGCTGGCAATCCGGAAGTCAGCAGATTGCGGTGATATTCGCTGCGCTGCTGGGACTGGGCCTGAACCATCTGCTTTCTCATGATGACGTCACCGAGTGGGGCTGGCGCATTCCCTTCGTGGTGGGCTGCCTGATCGTGCCCTTCCTGTTTTATATCCGCCGTATGCTGGAAGAAACCGAAGCCTTCAGTCAGCGTAAACACCACCCGGCCATGACCGAAATTATGCGTTCGGTGGCCAGCAACTGGGCGCTGGTGCTGGCAGGTATGCTGATGGTCGTCACTACCACCGTGATGTTCTATATGATTACCGCCTTTACGCCCACCTTCGGCAAAACGGTGTTGATGATGAGCGACACCCAGGCGTTTATGGTGACGCTGTTTGTCGGGATTTCGAACCTGTTCTGGCTACCGGTGATGGGCGCGCTCTCCGATCGCATTGGTCGTCGCCCGCTGCTGCTGACGTTTACCGTGCTGATGATTGCCACCGCCTGGCCGGTGCTGCACTGGATGGTGGGCTCGCCCAGCTTCGCGCATCTGGTCGAGGCGGAATTATGGCTCTCCTTTCTCTACGCAAGCTATAACGGCGCCATGGTGGTTTATCTGGCGGAAATTATGCCAGCGGAAGTGCGCGCCGCGGGCTTCTCTATGGCCTACAGCCTGGCAACGGCGCTGTTTGGCGGCTTTACGCCAGCAGTATCCAGCTATCTGATTCACGCCACAGGTGACAAGGCGATGCCGGGCGTGTGGCTGACCTTTGCGGCCGTCTGTGGCCTGTTTGGTACGCTGCTCATTGGTCGCATGGTTAAGCAGTATCGCGCTCGTCACGGCAGCACGCCGGTCAGCACATCCCTTTAAAACGCAATATCCACCACCACGCTGTCGCTGTAGTTTCCCGCAGGCGGCGTGTTTTGTGTGGTGAGGACGCGCGCAGTGTAGTTATAGCTGCGCGTCAGTCCATCGGTGCTGACGGTATTGGCCGCCGCACTGCCCACCCGTTCTGTGCCACTCGGCCCCCAGCGATCGCTACTGGTTCCTTTGTAGATTTCGTAACTCAAACGGTTGGTTCCGCTCGCCATATTCCGCACGCTGCCTGATGCGTTGTTGCCATTGCTTAAGCCCACGGTATAGGTACTGCCTTTACTGCATAACACACTGATGGTTTGCGAAATTGCCCCAAAGCTGGCGACCAGCGGCGCGCTGCCAAAGCTAATGTTGGGGGCGGTAATCGCTGTACAGTCATTGCTCAGAACGACGGTCACGGTAATGGGGATCACGCCGCTGCCGGTCTGCGGGGTCAGACAAGCGCCCAGGGCGGAAACAGAGGTGCAGATGTTATAGGTGACGGTCATGTTCAGGGTGAGCGTATAGCTGCCCGCCGCCACGGTTTGCCCGGCGACGGTGCGTAAATACACCGGAATTGCGAAGTTCAGGCTGCCGAGTAATCCCGCCAGGTTGATCAATGTGGCCGAGTTATACACAAAAGCCGATCCGCCAATGGTCAGCTCATTAGCGCAGGCGCTGTCGGTACACAGCCGCACCGGGATATTGTCGCTACCGGTATCGCCGCTTCGCTTGAGCGTGCCGCGCGTGCCGTTGGTGTTGCTGGCGCTGGTCAGCTGAAACGTAATCTGATTATTACTCAGCAGAGTCAGGGCCGTGCCTGATCCGCAGTTAACGTTAGCGTTGGTGGAGGTCGTGCTGACGCTGTTATTAGCAACAAACGTGGTTTGTGTGCCAAAGCTGGCGCTGGACGCGGGAAGGGTACAGGCGGCATAGCCCAGCGAGGGTAGCAGCAGCAGGCAAAGCAGCATCAGGTTTTTCATGGTGTTATTCCGGCTGTCGCGTTTTCGGGGTTGGGTACCGGTGCGCCGTCGGGCAGCGGCGGCAGGGGACAGGTCAGCGGACCGTAGGTTTTCAATGCCTGCGGCTGGCCACCCGCTAGGGTCAGTTCGGTTTTACAGGTTCGGCCGTCAGGCGCGATGACCTTAATTGGGTTGTGTTCGCTGAGATCGTCCAGCCAGGCGATACCGTCCCAGCCAACGTAGCCCGTTGCCTGGCCGGGACGGATCACCTGGCTGGATACCGGCAACGGCTGGTTATGGCTGTCATACAGAATCACGCTGGCGGCGCGTAAACGCTCAACCGGAAAATTCAGCAAAAATCCACTCTGGCGCTTCACGGCAAAACGCTGCTCGACTTTGGGCGTGGTCATGTCGGCGGGCAGGTCGAGCGTATCGATATCGTATTTGGCCGCGTAATAGCTGCTGATGGAGGGCACCAGCAGATAGCCCTTGCTGTCGGTACGTCCCATCGACTGGTTTTCATAGCGGACATTGACGTCCGGGTAGTTGGTTTTCACCACCACAAAGGCATCATTGATCGTGTTTGCGGCAAAGACCTGGTTATCCATTAACACCAGCGCGCCGGATAAATCTGCCCACTGCGTAGTGTTGTCATCATCCCCGTAGAATCCGCCAGACGTATCGATTTTATTGTTACGGTAGCGCAGGCTGCCCTGCCGGTAATCACCGCTATTCCCGCCCTGGTTGGCCCAGGAGGCGTCCCAGGCAAAACCGCCGTCGCTGGGCATGGCGCGGGACAGATAAGCCCGTTGATTGTGTCGACCTTGCTGATCGCGCTCAACGCTCAGTGAGGCATTGCTGTTTTCACCAAACGGAATGACCAGCGAGACGGCGCCGCTCCATTCGCCCTGTTGCCTGTCACGGCTGGCGGAAACGTACAGGCTGGCATTGCCCCACAGGTTTTTACTCCAGGAGAGGTTCCACAGGCTGGTACGTTGGTTATCGCCGCCGGAAATATCAATATAGGCTGCACCCAGGCTGCCATAACGGTTGAGCGATATGCTGGCGCTGTACTGCGCCGTTCGCCGCGCCAGGCTGTAACGGTAATCCGAACCGCCGTTGCGCTGGTTGCTCAGCAGGGCCAGATTACCAAAGCCGGCATTGCGCACCTGGTGCTGCGTACCCAGGCTAAAGCGACTGTTGTTGTACTGATAGCCCCAGCTGTACTGCGCGCCAGACTGCCCGTCCATTTGGCTCTGCGCGGCTGCGCCGTTGATCACGCCCCAACTGCCCACTTTAAACTGCGCGCCTGCTCCGCCCATGCCCAGGTGGTTACTGCCCTCCCCATGGGTTTCCAGGGTGAGCCAGTCTGTCATGCCATAGCGCCATGAGCCGCTCATCGCTGCCGCACCGTAATCCGCGTTTTTAATGCCGTAGTTTTGCCGCATCGCACCGGCGGAAAAGGCGTAATCGGACAGGCCAGGCTTAAGCAGATTACTGGAAACATAAAACGGCAGCGTGGTGACCACCTGACGCCCGACGGCATCCGTGGTGGTAATCACCGCGTTGCCCGCGCCGTTTACAAAGGGCACGTTCGTGAGCGACCAGGGACCGGGCTGAACGTTGGCCTGAGTGGAGCGGTAGCCGTTAACAAACAGATCGACCGTTGAGGGCACCGCCGCCTGACCGGAAAACGCGGGCAGGGGATAGGTCACCAGATCCGGACGTACGCTGAAGTCCCGCGCAACCTGAATGCCGCCAAGCCGGACGCTGCTGGTCCATGCCAGCGCATCGGTCGTGAGGTCGCCGACCCGCCAGCTCAGGATGGCGTTTTCGTTTTCATTGCTCCACCAGGTGTCGTAGCGGATATAGCCATCATCCTGGTAGCGATTTTGTCCTTCCATCTGCTGTTGCCAGACGCCGTTGCTGGAGATGTGTCCGGCATCACCAAACAGGCGCAGTTCGTTCCAGGCCGCCAGACGTGTACCCGCAACGTCGGTGCGCGTGGCGTAGAGATCGTAATTTATCAGCGCCCCAGGGCTGACGCGTCCGGGAAAGCGCGGTCCGGTGTTGCTCTCACCAATCGTCTGTTCGGGCAGCCAGCCGGGCGGTACCGTCAGCAGCAGGCGCTGGCGACGATCGTCATAGTCCACTTTCACCTCTGCGAGCTGATTGACATCAACCTGTTGTTGTCCCTGATACTTTTCCGGCGGGATCCCCGCACGCTGCAGATCGCCTGCCCGCACCAGAAAGTGACCGTTTTGTTGCTCTACCGGCACGATATCGCCCCGTGCCTGCTGATTCACCACCAGCTCTAACATGTAGCGCTGACCGGCGGCGCTGTTGTCCACGGCGGGCGGCGGCGGGAGCGACGTAAAGGTTTCAGCCCAGACAGAACCGGGTGTCAGGCAGCACAGCCCCGCGATAGCCAGCGCAACGGGATGCGGCGAAAACGGCATCATTAAACTTTACTGAGCCGCAGCGCTGCGCCACTGCCCGTGGTTGGTTTCTGCGCGCAGTTCACCGCTGACCGCGGCTCTCAGAGGAAAACGCTGGGTGCTGTTAGCCAGCACATAACCGTAAAGTCCGTTTCCGAGTCGCTGACCGCCCACGGTGACATTACTGAGACGTGCGTGGCCGTTACCGCGATTAGTCAGCTCCAGATAACGCTGACCGCCAGTGTTGACCTGGCGCCAGCTCAGTACAGACCTGGCGTCATCGCGAACCAGTCCGTTGCCGTAGACAAACAGGGGAACCGAATAGCGCATCTGAAAATTCAGTCCGGCCTGATTATCGCCGACCGACCGTGGGGTGGGGATCTCATCCAGCACGACGCGGTAGGCCATCTCTTTACCTGCCACGGGCGGGACTTGTTTAATCAGGCGAACGAGCTGCTTTTGCCCGGGTTCGATGCGTATCAGCGGCGGGCTGGCGACAACCTGCTGCTGGGTCTGATACTGCTCCTGATTGTGCGTCTGCTGCCAGGCGAAGATGCGCACCTGCATCAGGGTGGTGCTGCTGCCACGGTTTTCCAGCCACAGCTCGCTGGCTTTTTCCTCCGGGTTAATCGCCGGATCGATGGGCCAAATCATGACGGAGTTAGCGCCCTGAGCCTGAGGCAACAGCAGAAATGTGAACAGAAAAAACAGGGCGCGCAGGGATGGCATGGTAAAGCTCCTTTGTCCTTTTATCACCAGGTCAGCGTGACGCTGAGGGTGTCCGAATAAACCCCGGCGCGCGTCGGGCCGGGTAACTGCAGCGAGCCATATATTGGTAACGTGATGTTATTCGCATTGCTGTAGCTCAACGGCACTGCCGTGTTCACCGGAATCGGCGTGGTACGTGCAGCATTGCTGTAGAGGTAATAGGGAACCGTGTTGGTGTTGTTAGCCAGCTTCAGATTACGGGTCGAGGTATAGTTACTGCCGCCATTGATGGTCATGCTCAGCGTGGTGCCCGGTGTGCAGGCAAGGTTAATCGTGGAACTTTGTACATAGCTGGCGCTAACGCTGTTCGTGGCCAGCCCCGACTGGGTACCAAAATTAAGCGTGCCAAAGATCCCCGTATTCGTGCCTGAGACCACGCAACCCGCAACGATTGACGCTGACACCTGGAATGTGGTGGAGCTGGTCGTGATGCCCCACCCATTACCACTCACCCACAGCAGCAGCCCGCCAACGGTGACTGAAACAGGTGACCACTTTGCCGTCATCTGTCGCTACTCAAACACGAGCACTCAATAGTTCACGGCGACGTTAATCGTATCGGTATAAGTCCCGGCCGGTATCACAGGGTTAAAGCCGCCGCCTACCACGCGTCCGTAGATGGCGTAATTGGTACCAAGCGTCGGATCGGTGGTGCCGCTGGGCGCAATATTGGTGTTATTTGCGATGGCGGTGCTAAAGGAGGCGTCGCTATAGAGGGTATAAGCGATGCCCTGGGTATTATCCGCCCCCAGCACCAGGTAGCGTGGAGCGGATGACACGGTGCCGTAGACGGTTCCCGGTGCCGCATTGCTGCTGGTCACCTGGACGTTAAAAGTTTGACCGGTTGTGCAGCGCACGTAGATACCGTTACCCGCCGCGCCCACTAAGGTGGCATTCAGGGTATCGAAGGTCGCGGCACTGCTGCCAAAGTTTAACGAACCGAAATTTACGCCAGTGGTGGCGGACTGCCCGTTCACCAGACAACCCGTGGTTAATGTTAGCGTCGCGTTAATCGCACCCGTGGTGGTGGCAGCAAACGTCGCGGAAGGCAGCGCCGTAGTCAACCCGACAACGAACAGAAAAAGCTTGAATTTCATAACCATTCCTTACCGATTATTGAGGATCAGTGCTTTTTCACCTGATGGCGTAATACAGAAAAACCATAAAAATTAGAATGTTGCTGTAAGTTATTAGCATCCTGCCAGCGTTTTTGACGATAACCGCGTCATCGGGTTGATCGTTTTATATTAGTTTTTTTTACTATACATCAGCTTATGCGCTGTGGCGAAACTCCGCGTAAAAATTTTTATTATTTTGTTACATCAGCCCCCTTCATCTGCCTCGCCCGTTAATGCATGAAAATAAAAAAGGTGAAACTGCCGGCCCTCTATCCCACTTTCGGTTTCGATGATATGTTTTCGCACCGGTCTGAAACGCTCACCGAAACGCTTCGGTTACGGGCGAACGTCAAGGAAAATATCGGGGTGTTTTCGCCTGTTAAGTTGTTGAAAAAGTCTCGTTTTTAGGTGGCTCTATGTCACTGAGACGCATGGGCGGATAGCGTAGAAGGGAAAGCGGCACCCCAGCCGTCCGGGCAAAATCGCGCTGCATGACTATCATGTATTTTGCCTGTAAAGAGGATTGATTGATCCTGACGCTTGGAAGCATAGATATCTTCTATTAAAAAAGCCTAAGTTAGTATTTTTCTGCGCCGATAAACGGTAAACAAGGCAAAACATCTTTTTCAACTCCATTATTACAGCTGCGTATTCGGCGCTGTTCGGAAAACCCTATGTTAGTGGCCTCATATAACGCATTTATTGTCGTCATTTCGGTATTGGTGGCGATGCTGGCTTCATTTACTGCGCTGGATATGGCGGGACGCGTGGCGACCTCAACCGGTAAAGTGGCGCTCGTATGGCTGCTTGGCGGCGGCTTTGCCATGGGTATCGGCATTTGGGCAATGCACTTCATCGGCATGCTGTCTATGGATCTGAACATGATGATGAGTTACGACGCCCGGCTGACGGCACTGTCTGCCGGTATTGCGGTGTGCGCCTCAATATTTGCGCTGTGGCTGGTCTGTCACGGGGAGTTGCCTCTGCCGCGCTTAGCCGGCGGAGCCATCGTGCTGGGCTCCGGCATTGTAGCCATGCACTATACCGGCATGGCCGCGCTGATGCTGTCGCAGGGGATCGTCTGGAACTGGGGCTGGGTGCTGATATCGGTGATCATTGCGCTGGCTGCCTCCGTTGCCGCACTGTGGCTGGCATTTAAACTACGGGAAGGGCATGAGGGACGCGTCGCGACTCTGCGAGTGTGCGCCTCGGTGGTGATGGGCGCCGCGATTGCCGGCATGCACTACACCGGCATGATGGCGGCTGAATTCCCTGCGGGCAGCCATAGCATGGACGCTGGCGTTAACAGCAACTGGTTAGCCATGGTTGTGACCGTGGTGACCCTTGCCATTCTCGGCATTACGCTACTGGTTTCCATGCTGGATGCGCGTATGCAGGCCCGAACGTCGATCCTGGCCAGTTCGCTGGCGGAAGCCAATCGTGAGCTGGCACAGCTGGCGCTGCACGATAACCTGACCCGACTGCCCAACCGTATCCTGTTGGAAGATCGTCTTGAACAGGCCATTAACAAAGCCAACCGGGAGTGCAGTCAGTTTGCCCTGATGTTCATGGATCTTGATGGGTTTAAAGCGGTAAACGATGCTTTTGGTCATCATATTGGCGACAGTCTGCTGATTAGCGTGACGGAAAGGATGAGTGAGCAGATGAAAGGCTACTACACCCTGGCGCGGCTGGGTGGCGATGAGTTTGTTCTGCTGATTGAAATTACCGAACCGAACGATGCGGCAGCGGTGGCCGATCAACTGGTGAAAGCCGTCGATCGCCCATTCTCCATTTCCCGTTACGATCTGGTGGTGTCGTTGAGCATTGGTATCGTGGTGTATCCCGGCGATGGCGAGGATGAACGCGAGCTAATGTTTAATGCCGATGCTGCGATGTATCACACTAAAAACAACGGTCGAAACGGTTACACCTTCTTCCAGCCGTCCATGAATATCCTGGCGCAGAGCCAGCTACAGCTTAATAACGACCTGTGGCATGCGCTGGATAACGATGAGCTGCGCCTGTATTACCAGCCAAAATTCTGTGCCCCGCATGGCCCGATTCTGGGCTTCGAGGCGCTGCTGCGCTGGCAGCATCCAAGGCACGGCTTACTGTCGCCGGACTGCTTTCTGCCGATGGCGGAAAAAACCGGCATGATAGTCAATATTGGTAACTGGGTAATTAATGAGGCCTGCCGCCAACTGCACCAGTGGCACCTGCAGGGCCATCCTGAGTGGTCGGTGGCGGTAAACCTGTCGGCGATGCAGTTTGAGCAGAGTAACCTGGTCGATACCGTCAAGCAGGCGCTGGCGCTGCACCATATTCCGGCCGCGCAGCTAACGCTGGAGGTGACCGAAACCACGGCCATGCGCAATCCTGATGATAGTGTGCGCATTCTGACCGAACTCACCGAACTGGGCGTCAAAGCGTCGATCGATGACTTTGGTACTGGCTATTCCAGCCTGCTGTATCTCAAACGTCTGCCGGCCAGCGAGCTGAAAATCGATCGGGCCTTCGTGAACGAACTTCAGCATCAGTCAGAAGATGCCACCATTGTGTCGGCGATCGTTGCGCTGGCGCAGTCACTGCATTTAAAAGTGGTAGCCGAAGGCGTCGAAACGCCTGAACAGCAGGCGTTTCTTACCGATCTTGGCTGCAACACTCTGCAGGGATATCTGCTCGGTCGCCCCCTTCCACCGGAGCGGATTGAAGAGATGGACGTGTTTGCCCGCGCAGAAACAGACAAACCCGCTGAACTGGAGTGTTAGCGCCACGGCTTTTTTTGTTACAGATGTTCAACATGCTAAAGTGACGCCTCAGCATCAGGAGCAACATGCCGTGGCGAAATATCAGCGATTAATGGACGACATTCAGCAGCAAATAGAAGCCGGTATCTGGCCCCCAGGCACCCGACTGCCTTCGCTGCGCCAGCAGGTCGCCCGGCAGGGGGTGAGCCTGATGACCGTGCTGCATGCCTATGAATTGCTGGAAAGTCAGGGATGGATCGTCTCGCGTCCGCAGTCCGGCTATTACGTGGCGCCGCGGGCGCTGGCGGCCGCGCCGCTCAGCGTGGCCATTAGCGAGCGGGTAGATATCAACGACTTTGTCTTCGACATCCTGCAGGCCACGCGCGATCCGGCCATCGTGCCCTTTGGTTCAGCGTTTCCCGATCCGGCTTTGTTTCCCCAGCGCCAGCTTATGCGCTCGCTGGCGAACGTTTCCCACCAGCTGACGCCTACCGATGCGTTACATAACCTGCCGCCTGGCAATGCGACGCTGCGCCAGCTGCTGGCCCAGCGCTACGCCCGCCAGGGCATGACCTTATCGCCCGATGAAATCGTCATCACCAGCGGTGCGCTGGAGGCGCTGAACCTCAGTCTGCAGTCCCTGACCGAACCCGGCGACTATGTCGTGATTGAGCAGCCCAGCTTTTATGGTGCACTCCAGGCGATTGAACGGCTTAAGCTCAAGGCGCTGGCTATTCCGAGCGATGCCCAGAACGGCATTGATTTACAGCAGCTTGAGGATGCGCTTCAGCGCTGGCCGGTGAAGGCCTGCTGGCTGATGACGACCCTGCAAAATCCGTTAGGCGTTACCTTGACGCCCGCGCGTAAACAGCAGCTGGTGGCGTTACTGGCCCGTCATCAGGTGCCGCTTATTGAAGACGATGTGTACGCAGAGCTGTGGGACGAACGCGCACCGCCCCTGCCGGCCAAAGCCTGGGACCGCGAGGGCAACGTGCTGCACTGTGGATCATTTTCAAAATCACTGGTGGCGGGATTTCGGGTGGGTTGGGTGGCTGCAGGTCAGCATGCACAGCGCATCCAACGTCTGCAACTGATGAGCACGCTTTCTACCAGCGCACCGATGCAGCTGGCGCTGGCCGATTTTCTGGCAACCCGCCGCTACGATAACCATCTGAAACGGCTGCGGCAAAGCCTGGTCAAACGCCAGCAGCTGGCCCGCCAGGCACTGATAAAGGTTCTGCCTGCGCAGTCAACGGTAAGTGACGCGGCGGGGGGATATTTTTTATGGGTCACGCTGCCGGACAGCATCAACACCACGCAGCTTTACCAGCGGGCGCTGGCGAAAGGCATCAGTATTGCGCCGGGGCAGATGTTTGCTGCAGGTGAACAGTTCAGCCACTGTTTCCGGCTCAATACCGCCTGGCCCTGGGATTCACGGGCCGAGGCGGCAGTCGTTACGCTGGGTGAAATCATGGCGGAAATGGCCGGCGATTAAACCTGCGCGGCCTGGCGATGTCCCCATGTCAGGTAGTAAACGTCGTAAAAGTCCACTTCGCCTTTCTGTTTCAGCAAACGATCAATCCCTGTTTTCACGCGCTCTGGCGCATCTGGTAAAGACATAATGCGCGAGACCGCTTGTTCAGGCACCGGCTGCACGTAATACCATTCGCCGTTGTAGCAAACCCGCAGGTCCAGCGCATCGATATCTTCGAAGCGGTATTTGGGATTGATGTCCAGCAACATCAGAAAGCTCATCACCAGCACAAAAGCGGTGGCAAACCAAAACGCCGGCCAGCCCAGCATCTCAGTGGAAAAAATCAGAGCCACGCACAGGCCGTAGCACAGGTACATCACCGCCCACAGCCCGGGATGCTTTTTCAAAAAAGAGAAGCTGAAACGCGGCAGGTTATCGCGGCGTTCTTCACGGTTGAGCGTATTAATTTCGTCGATCAAGATCTGTTTAATGGCGTCCATCGTTCCCCTCACTTTCAACTGATAGCAATTAGAACAGATAACAGTCAAGCCGTTCAGACACAGATGACGCCATTTTTTATATAACAGTTTCGCTTTCACGCACGGACTGTGCCGCCACGATGTTCAGGGCGCGCGGTGCCAACTGGGTGAAATAGTCGACAGCAGGCCGCAACAGTGCCTCATCGGGATTAAAGGCTGGATGATGCAGGCCAAACGCGCTGGCACTGCCGATATTCACAAAGGCGCCCGGTACCTGCTGCAGATAAAAAGCAAAATCTTCCCCGCCCATCAGCGGCGTTGCAGCCTCTTCCGCGCAATAGCCGCTTTGGGCGGCCTGGTCCAGCGCAACCTCTGCCCATTCTGGCGTATTGATCAGGGCGGGCGGCCCTGCTATCCACTCCAGTTCCGCCCGCGCGCCGAAGCCTGCTGCGAGGCCCTGAATCAGCGTGGTCATACGCTCAGGTATCTGCTGACGTAGCGCTGCATTATGGGTGCGGACCGTGCCTTCCAGCTCTACCTGCTGCGGGAGGACATTCCAGGTGTTCCCCGCCGTAAAACGCGTGACGCTCAAAACGACTGTGTCCAGAGCGCTAAACACCCGCGCAGGCAGCGTCTGTAGGGCGGTGACGATGTGGCTTGCAATGACGATAGCGTCAATCCCCTCCTGAGGCCGTGCGGCATGGGCGCCCTTGCCGTGCACCCGAATCGTAAAGCGGTCAACGTTGGCGTAAAACGCGCCTGGCCGGGTTCGCAGCGTGCCCAGCGGCAAATCGGGCGCGTTATGCATGCCGAAGATGGCCTTTACGCCGTTCAGCGCGCCTGCGGCAAGCAGCTGTCTGGCCCCTTCAAACGTCTCTTCTGCGGGCTGAAAAAGAAGCCGCACGCGGCCCGGCAGCGTGGCTTCGCGTTGCTTAAGCTGATGTGCCACGCCGAGCATCACCGAGGTATGAATGTCGTGCCCGCAGGCATGCATTACGCCTGATCGCTGGGATTGCCAGGGTACGTTCACCCCTTCATCGATGGGAAGGGCATCAATGTCGGCGCGAAAAGCGATCAACGGTTCTCCCTGGCCGATTTCCGCCACCACGCCGGTCTTCAACGGCAGGGGCAGCAAAAGAATGTCACCCTGCTTTAACCAGCGTGTAATACGTTCCGTGGTGGCAAACTCCTGATGAGAGAGTTCGGGATGCCGGTGCAATTCCCGACGCCACTGCACCAGCTGTTCCGTTAATAATGACGTCATGAGTCTCCTTATTTAAACAGGCCAACGCCTTATCTGAGGCTGCTGACGGGTGATTAAAGATGATTCGGTTGCCAGGGGTAATCGCGTAATAACGTCGGGGCGTTTTCATGGGTAAATAAAACCGGCACACCGGCAGGTTGATTATTATCTCGCGGCACATGATGGCGGGGGAATAACGCGCTGTCAGAGGCTGAGCCCGCCCGCGCCGTCTGCGCTTTTACTGCGCTGTGCTGGCAATCTGAACTCTGTTTACCTGAAAAGAGACGGTGTAATAACATGCTGAATTTTGCCATGCTTTTCTTGCCCTGAGATCGTGAGTTTGATGAATCATCATCAGGCGAGATCTTTCGCGGATAAAATAAGGAATTAATCAAAGCTTAGTTAAAATACGCAAATGGTGATTGAGCGATTTTTTACTCTTCTCCGCGATCATGTTTTACGCGCGGAAATAATAATCCCCTCGGTTAATGACTTTATTATTTAAATTCTATTGCCGTTTTTTAACTTCACATTCTCATATTTATTGTTTTACGAAATATATCCTCATCGCCACACTGGCCCACAACGGAAATGAGTGAGGACAGGTGAATGGCATATCAGTTAAGTCTGTTAGACAAAGCCCCCGTAGCGGAAGGTGAAACACCGGCGGCGTCGCTCCAGCGCACGTTGCAGCTGGCGAAACAGGCTGAAAAATGGGGCTATCACCGCTTTTGGCTGGCTGAACACCACAATATTGAGCAGCTGGCGAGCCCGTCACCTGAGGTGTTGATCGCCTGGCTGGTGGCGCAAACTCAACATATTCGTATCGGCTCTGGCGGGGTGATGCTGCAGCACTACAGCCCCTACAAAGTGGCAGAAAACTTTAATTTACTGGCGTCGCTGGCGCCGGGAAGGATCGATCTGGGCATCGGTAAAGCACCGGGCGGCCTGCCGCTTTCAACTCGGGCACTGCAGCTTGGGGTCCATCAGGACGAAAAGGGCAGTTTTGACGAACAGCTTAGGCAACTGGACAGCTGGCTGAAGCCTGAGACAGGACCGCGGGACGAGGACGAAGCCGTGCGCGCGACGCCGTTACCGGCCCGTCCGGCACAGCGGTTTTTGTTAGGCGGGAGCGAAGAGAGTGCACGGCTGGCGGCCCGGCTGGGCTGGCAGTTCGTGTTTGCCGCGCATATCAACGGCGATCGTCAGCTTCTGGCGCGATCTCTGCGGGCCTTTTCACAACAGGCTCAGGGCAAACGGGCGCTGGTGGCGGTGCAGGTGGTCGTAGCTGACTCGCCCGCCGAGGCCGAGCTGCTGGTGGCCGATCTCAGGCATTTTCACGTGCAGGTCAAAAACGGGCCAGGCGTGAACGTCGCCAGCCTGGAACAGGCGGAGCGTTATGTTCGTCAGGGCGGCTTTACGGACTACCTGATTGAGCCTCGTACGCCGTCCCTGTTGAAAGGCACCGCTTCACAGGTCCACGCCCAACTGGAGGCCCTGCAGCGCAACTTCAGCATTGACGAGTTTGTTATCGACACGCCGATTGCCGATCCCCGCGCGCGTTACCGATCGCTGGAGCTACTGGCCACCCATCAGTGGGTCGCCGCCTGAGCACGATGTGTTAGCCGAGGTAAACCATGAGTCTGAACGAAGCACAGTTAATTGAATGGCGACGTGAATTACATACCTGGCCTGAACTCTCCGGCCAGGAGTTTGCGACGACCGCGCGGTTACGCCAGTGGCTTCAGAATGCCGGCATTCGCTTGCTGGATTATCCACTGGAAACCGGCGTGGTCGCGGAAATCGGCAGCGGTGAAAACCTGATTGCACTGCGTGCCGATATTGATGCGCTGCCTATCCACGAGGCCAGCGGCGTCAGTTTTCACTCTCGCCAGCCGGGAGTCATGCACGCCTGCGGCCACGATTTACACAGTGCCGTGATGCTTGGGGCGGCGCTCGAACTGCAGGCTCAGCAACATCAGCTTCGTGGGCGGGTGCGTATTTTATTTCAGCCAGCCGAAGAGATTGCGTGCGGTGCCAGGCAGTTTATTCAGGCTGGCGTGCTGGATCAGGTACAGGCCATTTTTGGCATGCATAACGAGCCAGGCTTGCCGAGCGGGACCTTCGCCACGCGTGGTGGGGCGTTTTATGCCAATGCCGACAAGTTTGTTATCCACGTGACAGGTAAGGGCGCGCACGCTGCGCATCCCGAGCAGGGCGTTGATGCCATCGTGGTCGCCAGCCAGATCATTCAGGCACTGCAGGCGCTGACCAGTCGCAGCTTTAATGCGCTCGATAGCCTGGTGCTCAGTATCACACGCGTTGACGGCGGCAAGACCTGGAACGTGCTGCCGGAAACGGTGGAGTTTGGCGGTACGGCCCGCACCCACGATCTGCAACTACGGGCGGAACTGGAAAAACGTGTTCGCACGCTGGTGGAGAACATCGCTCTGGCGAATGGCGCTCAGGCCAGTCTGCACTGGCATGCCGGACCGCCCGTACTGGTTAACGACGCGAACTGGGCGCAGTTCAGCAGTGAGGTGGCTCGCCAGGTAGGCTATCAGGTTCAGACTGCCGATCTACACCTGGGTGGGGAAGATTTCGCCTTCTACCTCCAGCAGGTGCCGGGCGCGTTTGTCAGCATTGGCAGCGCCAGCGACTTTGGCCTGCATCATGCCGGTTTCACCCCCGACGAATCTTCGATAGCGCCTGCCGCTCACTATTTTGCGCAACTCGCCCGGCAGGCCTTGCACCATCTTCACGACCGATGTCGTGAACCCGCCCTGAATTGATTTCAACCGCCTGAAGTGCCTGTGTGGCTGTCCCGGACAGCTGCCTGGCATCCTGATGCACAAAAGAGAGCACATCATGACCACAAGACAGCTTCGACTGGGTACCATTCTGCATGGCGCCTCTGGAAACATGTCGGCCTGGCGCCACCCGGCAGCCCAGGCAGATGCCAGCATTAACCTTGACTACGCGAAAAAAATCGCGCGTAAAGCGGAGCAGGGCAAACTGGATTTTCTGTTTGTCGCCGACGGCTTATTTATCAACGAAAAATCGATTCCCCACTTTCTGAACCGGTTCGAACCCTTAACGCTGCTGTCGGCTCTGGCTGGCGTCACCGAACATCTGGGGCTAGTAGGCACCGTCTCCACCTCATATAGCGAGCCCTTTACCGTGGCGCGCCAGTTCGCCAGCCTGGATCACCTGAGCGGCGGACGTGCGGGCTGGAACGTGGTCACTTCTCCGCTGGAAGGGTCGGCGAAGAACTTTTCTCGCCAGCAGCACCCTGAACATGCCTTGCGTTACCGTATTGCCGACGAATATCTGCAGGTGGTGAAAGGGCTGTGGGATTCATGGGAACAGGATGCCTTTGTTCGCAATAAAGAGAGTGGTCAGTTTTTCGATCCCGCGAAGCTGCACACGCTTAACCATCACGGCGACTTCTTTCAGGTGCAGGGACCGCTCAATATTTCCCGCACGCCGCAGGGCCGACCGGTCATTTTTCAGGCAGGTGCCTCGGAGGACGGCAAAAAGCTGGCGGCGCGTCATGCCGATGCCATTTTTACGCATCAGCCAACGCGAGAAGAAGCCCAGGCTTTTTACCGGGATGTTAAAGCGCAATTGGTGAAAAACGGCCGTCAGCCACAGGATCTGCATATTTTTCAGGGCGTAAGCGTGATTGTCGGCAGAGATGCAGAGGAGGTGGAGCAGCAATATCAAACCACCGCCGCGCTGGTTTCCATCCAGGATGCGCTCAACTATCTCGGTCGCTTCTTCGACCATCACGATTTTTCACAGTATCCACTCGATGCGCCTTTTCCCGATCTCGGTGATATTGGCCAGAACAGTTTCCGCAGTACCACCGACGAGATTAAACGCAAAGCCCGCGAGCAGGGGCACACGCTGCGTCAGGCTGCGCTGGAAGCGGCCACGCCACGTCCGCTGTTTCATGGCACGCCGGAGCAGGTCGCCGACGGCCTGCAACTGTGGTTTGAAAGCCAGGCGGCAGACGGTTTCATCATCAACGGCGGTACGCCTGATACCTTTGAGCGTTTTGTTGACCAGGTGGTGCCCGTCTTGCAGGCGCGCGGGTTAGCGCGACGTGACTACCCGGGCCGAACGCTGCGTGACAGCTTTGCGTTGCCACAGCCGGTTAATCAATTCACCTCACAATAAGAGCCTTTGCTATGCATAAAACGAGTTTTATCGCCTTGCTGATGCTTAGCGTCAGCGGTGGCAGCCTGGCGGAAAGCACCAGCGTCGCCGTAAATGGCCAGCGCGTCAGTCTTGAGGCCAACAAAGCCCCGATCCACACGCCGAAAAATGCCAGCGCGGTGGCGCAGCTGCCCGCCAACTATCATTTTGCCGTACCGGGCGCGTTGACCGTGGCGGTAGCGGCGCTGAATTCCCCGCCACTCACTGTTTTTTCGGATGACAATAAAACGCTGCTGGGTAGCGAAGTCGATATTGCCAGGCTGGTGGCCGACAGCCTGGGGCTGAAGCTCAACGTGGTGCCGGCCTCCTGGGAAGACTGGCCGCTCGGCGTGGCCTCGGGAAAATATGATGCCGCCATTACCAACATCACCGTGACGAAGGCGCGCAAAGAGAAGTTTGATTTTGCGACCTACCGTAAAGACTCGCTGGGGTTTTACGTCAAAACCAGCAGCCCAATCCAGTCGCTGACTAAAGCCGATGATATTGCCGGACTGCGCATCATTGTGGGGTCCGGAACCAATCAGGAGGCGATTTTACTCGCCTGGGATAAAGAAAATCAGGCCAGGGGCCTTAAGCCTTTCACGCCGATTTACACCAAAGATGACGCCGCCCAGACGCTGGCGCTGCAGGCCGGACGAGCGGATGCGTACTTTGGCCCTAACGTGATCGGTGCCTGGAAAGCCGCGCTCAACGGCAAAACCCGCCTGGTCGGCAGCGTTGATGGGGGCTGGCCGAAAGCCGCGCACATTGCCGTCACGGTAAAAAAAGGCAGTGGGTTAGCTGAACCGATCAGCACCGCCCTGAACGGCGTCATTCAAAATGGTGACTATCAGAAGGTGCTGGATCGCTGGGGCGAGGGCGTTGAACGCATCGACCATTCCGAGATTAATCCACCGGGCCTGGGTGACTAAGGAGCGCATGATGAGTGAACTGCAATTCCGCGAGCTGTCACCGGATGCGCCCGAGCTGGTGCCCATCCTGACCGGTTTATTCGGTGAATATGCGGCCCGCTATGGCGATTATTTCAGCCGCCATCAGGAACAGGAGCAGGCCGAATGGTATCTGCCGCCGCACGGCTTATTTATTGTGCTGGAGCGCGACGGCGAGATTATCGCCATGGGCGCGTACAAACCTTACGACGCGCACACGGCAGAGCTGAAGCGCATCTGGACGCGTGGCGACCTGCGTCGTCAGGGGCTGGCGCTGGTGGTGCTAAAAGAGCTGGAGCGACGGGCGCTGCGCGCCGGTTATCAGCGCCTGTTTCTGACCACCGGTTTCCGCCAGCCCGAGGCGGTGCGCTTATATACCGGCCACGGCTATGAGCCGCAGTTCGATCTGAGTGGCGATCTGGAGCGTTTCGGACAGCCACCGCACGATGGACGCTTACGCTTCATCAAAGTCATCGACGTGCACAGCGTTGCGCAGGCAAGTTAAGGAGCGAGCATGCGTCATCAACAACAACTTCATGTGGTGCCTGCCCGCTATCCCGCCCGCACCCTGGGCGCTGTGGTAGCGCTGTTTATCCTGGCGGGCGTGGTGCAGTCGGTAGCGTTTAATCCACGCTGGGAATGGGGCGTGTTTGCCCGCTGGTTCTTTGATCCGGTAATTTTACATGGCCTGGGGCAAACGCTGCTGTTGACCCTGCTGGGCACGGTGTTCAGCCTGCTGTTCGGTGGCGTACTGGCGCTGGCGCGGCTCTCGTCGTCCTGGCTGTTAAGCAGCCTGGCATGGGGATACATCTGGCTGTTTCGATCGCTGCCGCTGATCGTGGTGCTGATCATTCTCTACAACTTCTCCTATCTCTATGACACGCTCTCTCTTGCCGTGCCTTTTACCTCGCTGTCATGGGGCCATTTTCAGACCATCAACGTGCTGGGCCAGTTTCCCGCGGCGGTGATTGGTCTGACGCTGGTACAGGCAGCCTACAGTGCAGAGATCATTCGCGGCGGCTTTCTGGGTGTCGATCATGGTCAGGTGGAAGCGGCTTCCGCCCTCGGGCTGTCCGCGTCGCGTCGCACCTTTCGCATCATTCTGCCTCAGGCGTTACGCGCCATTATTCCGACTGCATTTAACGAGATTATCAGCCTCGCGAAGGGCACGGCGATGGTCTATGTGCTGGCGATGCCGGAACTGTTTTACACCATCCAGATGATCTACAACCGCAACCAGGAAGTGATCCCGTTACTGATGGTCGGCGCGGCCTGGTATCTGATTATCACCACCGTCCTGTCAGTGATTCAGCACAGCGTTGAGCGCTGGCTGGCTCGCAGCGTCAGCCGTGAACCCAAACCGTCGCGCTGGCGACAATGGCGCACTCGCGTCGCACCGCTTAATCCTGTTGAGGAGATCGGCCATGTCCGAAGCCATTGATTACCGCTTATCCCCTACCACCGGAGCCATCAGCATTACCGGCGTCAGCAAACGTTTCGGCAGGCTCAAGGCGCTGGACAACGTCTCGCTGGATCTGGCACCCGGTTCCGTTACGTTGATTCTGGGGCCATCAGGATCGGGAAAATCGACGCTGCTGCGCACCATTAACCACCTGGAACGCGTGGATGAAGGGTTTATCCAGATTGACGGCGATTACATTGGTTATCAGCGTCGGGGTGACAGGCTATATGAGCTGAAGGAGCGGGCGATTCTGCGTCAGCGCATTAACGTGGGCTATGTCTTTCAGAACTTCAATCTGTTTCCCCATCTTACGGTACTGCAAAATTTAATCGAAGCGCCCATCGCGCACCGTCAGCTCTCGAAGCGTGAAGCGATAATCCGTGCCGGTGAGCTACTGGATATCGTCGGCCTGCGTCATAAGGCCGATGCGTGGCCCCGGCATCTCTCTGGCGGGCAGCAGCAGCGCATTGCCATTGCCCGGGCTTTGATGCTGCAACCCCGGGTGATGCTGTTTGATGAGCCAACCTCGGCGCTGGATCCGGAACTGGTCGGCGAAGTGCTGGACGTGATTAAAAAGCTGGCCCGATCGGGCACCACGCTGGTCATCGTGACACACGAAGTGGGATTTGCCCGCGAGGTAGCTGACAACGTGGTGTTTATGGTGGACGGAAAAATTGTCGAGCAGGGCAGCAGTAGCCAGGTGTTAAACCACCCACGACATGAGAGAACGCGCCGCTTTCTGGCGCGCGTACTCTAAGGGGCCAGAATGAGATATGCCTGTGTGACGCTGTGCGCGCTGCTGGTGAGCGGCGCGGTTTTTGCCGAGGAAAAACCGGATGTCGCCCGAAATGAACAGCCGATTCACGCGCCGGTGAACCCTGAGGCGGTTAAAAAAATTCCGGCGGATTTTCATTTTGTTGAGCCCGGCACGTTAACGGTAGCGACTTCAGCCACTCACTCACCGCCGCTGGCGCTGCTGGCGGCGGATAACGTGACCCGCATTGGCAGCGATCCGGATATTGCCCGCCTGCTGGCGGACAGCCTCGGGCTGAAACTTAAACTGGTACCGGCTTCCTGGGAGGACTGGCCGCTGGGGATCAGTGCCGGGCGCTATGACGTGGCCATGTTTAATATCGCGGTGACCGAAGAGCGGAAAAAGAAGTTTGATTTTGCGACCTATCGGGCCGATAACCACGCCTTTGCCGTCAAGGCGGCCAGTCCGATCAGCGCGATAACTTCTCCGCCAGACGTGGCGGGCAAACGCATCATCGTGGCCTCCGGCACCAATCAGGAACGTATTTTACTCAGTTGGGACGCACAGAACCGGGCGAAAGGATTGCCACCGGTCACGCCGATTTACCTGACCGACGATGCCTCGGCCACGCTGTATCTGCTTTCAGGGCGGGCAGATGCGATGTTTGGTCCGCACGCCGTGGCGGCCTGGAAGGTGGCGTCACGCGGCCAGACGAAATTAGTCGGCGAGGGGCCCTACCGCGCCTGGGTAGCGGTGACCACGAAAAAAGGCAATGGCCTGGCCGCGGCGCTGCAAACCGCGCTGGATGGCGCCATTGCCGGCGGGCAGTATCGCCAGGTGTTACAACGCTGGGGCGAGCAGGATGAGGCGATTACCCATTCGATGGTTAATCCACCCGGGATTGTCTACTGAGTGAAACGAGCCTGCCAGGCGCTTCCGTTAAGGCCCATGAATGTGCACCGACCCGTCAGCCCTGACGGGTTTTTTTATTTCCTTGCAACAGCCCGCGCAGCAGATCGGGGCGGTGTCATCGGCCCGTCATTTTCTGGCGGTATTGGTCTTCATCTTCGCGCTGACGGCGGCAAAAAAGCGGGCGGTTCAGCGGGCAACGATGGCCGCCGCACCGTTTACAGATTAATCCTACCAGATAAAAAAGACTTAGCGGGTTAAGGAGATATTGTTAACAACTAATTTGGCTTTGGTTAGCGAGTTAGAGTGATTATGTAAATTGTGATGTATAGCGCACATTCCAACCCTGCGACCTTTGTCACACTAAAGAAAAAAAGGAGACATTGTATGACTGCCCAAACTTCCAGTCTGATGTTGCTGATGTCTTTCGCAGCAGGCACATTTTCAGCTGGGGCATCAAATAACCCACAACATTTGATGTTCGCCAGCCCGTCTGCCGGCGTACCAAACAATCCGCTGCCGCTGATTATCTGGCCACGCGTGGTGCCGGAGGACGAAGAGAATATCGCCACCTGGTTCGAGGAAACCTTTGAAAAAAATGGCTGGCCGCCTGACTGGCGCAATCAGTTGTTTCCCTATATGCACTACCATCCTAATACGCATGAGCTTCTTGGCGTCGCTGAAGGCTGGGCGGAAGTGCTGTTTGGGGGCGACAGTGGCCGCATGATTACCCTGCGGGCAGGGGATGCCGTGCTGATCCCTGCGGGTGTCGGGCATCGACAGGTTTCCGCCAGCGAAGATTTCCTGGCGGTAGGTGCCTATCCTGAAGGGCTGAAGCCTGAAATTCTGCGCGATGAAATCGGCCAGCTCAAACTGTCCCAGGAAAAAGTGAAAAAAGTCCCGTTGCCAAAACGGGATCCCTTTACGGGTAAAGCGGGCGCGATGACCGAGATCTGGACCCCGGTTGCCGCCATGATGCACAACCCGTAGCGCGCACAGGGACCGGCTGCCCAAAAGGTATGAAGACGTGGCTGCAGAGGTTTGGCAGCGGCAACCGGCCCCGCTGCCTCCTACTGAGAGGCGGCCAGGAGACGTTAGCGCCTTTATAGCAACCAGTATTAAGATTTTTCATATCCCGGCGCCGCGCCGAGCCGGCGAAATATCCTGTCTTATCCTGCTGTTTTTCCTGATGAAAACCTGTTTAGGCGCTCATGTGCCGCTGACCGCGCCAACAAATTTGCCTGCCGACCTGCCGTAATTCATAAAAGTGCAAACAATGCGACTTACTTTCGCTGTATCTCCGGGACAGGCACGAAAGGTTAACTATGTTTTCAGTCGATCAGGTCATTGAACGTTTCTGGCCGAACCAGCGTCCTGCCAACTGGCAGAAACGGATATTGAAGTGGATTCTACGTGAAGATGAATTCCAGCGCTTTGCCGCGCGCTATCCCCACCTGAAAGGGCTGGATATGGTCGAGCAGGTACTGGAACATCTTGACGTCCGTTGCGAACTTAGCGAGCGCGATCTGGAGCAGATCCCATCGCACGGACCGGTGGTGATCGTGGCGAACCATCCACTGGGTACCATCGACGGCATGGCGTTACTGCATGCGATATCTCAGGTTCGCCGCGACGTGAAAATCGTGGCGAACCGGCTAATTATGCTGCTGGAACCGCTCAACAGCCTGATGTTACCCGTCGACAATATCGGTAACCGCACCAACCGCCAGCAGTTGCAGCACATGCAACAGCACCTGAGCAATCAGGGCGTCCTGATTATCTTCCCGGCGGGCGAAGTGTCCCGCCTGACCAGCGCCGGCGTGCGCGATCGCGAATGGCATCACAGCTTTCTGCGCCTGGCCGCGAAAGCGCGCGCGCCGCTGGTACCGGTGCATGTCGAAGGTCGAAACAGCTCACTGTTCTATGCCACCGCGAAAGTCGCACCGTCCGTGGCGATGCTGATGCTGGTGCGTGAAATGTTTAAACAACGCGGGATGCGCATCAAACTGCGTATCGGCGCGCAGATCCCCTTCGCACACTGGCACGATGGCCATACGCCCGGCAAAGAGCTGGCAAAGCGCGTGCGAAAACATGTTTACCGCCTGGGGCAGGGCAAAAAAGGGCTCTTCCAGACAGAATCCGCCATCGCGCTGGCGGAAGATCGTGCCGAACTGAAAAAGGCTCTGCTGCAAAGCGAGTTGCTGGGCAATACGCCTGACGGCAAGAAGATCTATCTGTGGCGGCGTAACGGGGCGACCTGGGTGCCGATACTGCGTGAACTGGGACGGCTGCGTGAGATTGCCTTTCGTGCCGTCGGTGAGGGCAGCGGTCGCCGACGGGATCTCGACAGCTACGATGATGACTACTATCACCTGATTCTGTGGGACGACGCAGAGCTGGAAATCGTCGGGGCTTACCGGTTTATCCCCGGTGGCGAACAGCTGGAACGACGCGGCATGGAAGGCCTCTACAGTCACAGCCTGTTCCATTACGACGAACGCATGATCCCTATTCTTCGTCAGGGCATTGAACTGGGCCGCAGCTTTATTCAGCCCGCCTACTGGGGTAAACGCGGGCTGGACTATCTCTGGCTTGGCATCGGGGCTTACGTGGCCAGATATCCCGAGGTGCGCTATCTGTTCGGACCGGTTTCCATCTCTGGCACTATGCCGCTGGCGGCGCGCGATTTGCTGGTCGCGTTCTATCGGATCTATTTCCCAACGGACTTTCCGCTGGCGACCTCGCGCTGTCCTTATCCGGCCTCTCTGCCTGCCGTACTGGCCCAGTTTAGCGGCAATGATTACAAAGAGGATCTTCAGCGGCTGAAGCAGCTGCTCAGTAACCTCGGCGTCGCCATCCCCACGCTCTACAAACAGTATTGCGAAGTCTATGAGCCAGGCGGGGTGCAGTTTATTGATTTCGGCAGCGACCCGGACTTTAACAACTGTATTGATGGGCTGGTATTGGCAGATTTAACCAAAATCAAGCCATCGCGCTACGAGCGCTACGTGGCGGTCCATCTGCCGAAGTAGCCCGGTGTCACGGTCCTGTCATCAAACTGTCGTAACGTCTTGCACAAAACGTACACGGCAAAGGCGACATCAACATGGCCGCAATTTCACTCTCCGGGCTGAATAAAGCCTTCGCGGCGCAGCCGGTCCTTGAGGCGGTCTCGCTGGAGATCCAGCAGGGTGAGTTTATCGCCGTGCTGGGCCCCTCCGGCTGCGGCAAAACGACCTTACTCAGGTTAATCGCCGGATTTGAAACGCTGGATCGCGGCGAGATCTGGGTGGACGACACGTTGTTTGCCTCCCCGGATTTTCATCTGCCTCCCGAAAACCGCGATCTTGGCGTGGTGTTTCAAAACTACGCGCTGTGGCCGCATATGACGGTGGCTGAAAACGTAGGCTACAGCCTGAAAGTCAGCGGCGTAAACCGTGCCGATCGGGAAGAACGTATCCGGCAGGCCCTGGCGCTGGTCGACCTGCTGGCCTTTGCCGATCGCCGCCCGGCCGATCTGTCCGGCGGTCAGCGTCAACGCGTAGCCCTGGCCCGCTGCCTGGTGGCAAAGCCCCGGCTGGTCCTGCTTGACGAACCTCTGGCTAACCTTGACGTGCATTTGCGTGCCGCCATGGAAGAGGAGTTTCGCCGTTTTCACCGTCACAGCGGGGCCACCTTAATTTATATCACCCACGATCAGCGCGAAGCGATGGCGCTCGCCGATCGCGTTGTGGTGCTGAATGCGGGGCAGGTCATGCAGTTTGCTTCACCACAAACCCTGTGGCGTGAGCCCGCTAATGAGATGGTCGCCACCTTTATTGATGAGGGGCGCGTGCTGCCGGTAAAAGAGATTGAACCGACAGGCCAGGGCCAGGCATCGGTGATGCTGTTTGGTACACGGATGCGGTTGCGCTGTGCCGCGCATCAGACAGCCTTGCCGCAGGGTAAAGCCAGCTTTCATCGGGCCAGTTTCCGCCTGGCGGCTGACGAAACCGGCCATTTCACCGCCAGGGTTGAACGCCTGATTTACCGCGGCGGCCATTACGACATCCATCTGTCTCCACAGGCAGAGCCTGAGGTTTCCATCACGCTGGCCCTTGACGATGTCTCTGCTCTCAGGGTTAACGACACCGTAAATATTGCCGTGACTGACGGCTGGATTCTTCCCGCATAAAGGACTTCAGACAGTATGAAAAAACTCATGCTTACCTCGGTTACATCTCTGCTCTTCACGGCTGCGCTGGCAGGCCCCACGCTGGCGCTGGCGGCAGACAAGCCTGCCGGCACGCTGGTGGTCTACACCTCGCAGGCACCGGAAATTGCGCAGCAAACCATGGACGCGTTCAAAGCGGCCTATCCCGGTATTCAGGTGGAATGGACGCGCAACGGCACCACGCAGTTAATGAACGTGCTGCACACGGAAATGATGAGCGGCAAGGTGAAGCCCGACGTGCTGTTGGTTGCCGACGCCATCAACCTTGGCGCACTGAAGAAAGAGAAGCAGCTCTATGCGTATCAGGATGCGCCCGTCGATCACCTGAAACCCGCCTTTTATGACCGGGATAAAACCTTTTTTGGCACCAAGATTATCGCCACCGTGATTGCCTACAACACGCAGCGCGCTAAACCCGTTAACAGCTGGAAAGCCCTGCTAAACGCGGACAACAAAGGGCAAATTGCCATGCCCAGTCCGCTTTACTCCGGGGCTGCCTTGTATAAGCTGCACACGGATATCACGACGCCTGACATCGGCTGGAACTTCTATAAACAGCTGGCGGCGCTGGGCATCGCGCCGCAGGGCGGTAACGGACCTGCGTTAAAAGCCGTAGCGAGTGGACTGGATAAATATGGTGTGATTACCGATGCCGACATTATCCGGGCCAAAAAGCAGGGATCGCCCATCGACCTGGTCTATCCCGAAGAGGGCGTGTCTTACGTCACGGAACCCGTCGCCATTATGAAATCGGTGCATAACCTGCCTGCCGCGAAAGCCTTTGTGGATTTTCTGCTGTCAGAGCCGGGACAGAAACTGGTGGTTCAGCAGGGTAACCGGCCGGTCGATGACCGCATTGCCGCGCCTGAAGGCTTTGTTCCGGTAGACCAGATCAAACTGCTGACCCCGGACGTGGAGAAGGCGGTGGCCGATGATGCGCAGGTGCGGGAACAGTTTACCGCGCTGTTCGGTGGCTGAGAATGAGCGTGCTGAGTAACGACTGTCAGCCTCGCCGGGTGCATCGCACGCGCTGGCGTTTTCGCGCTGAACCTTGGGTGCTAGGGCTGCTGGTGCTGACGATCGGGCTGCTGTCCGTGGCGCCTTTTACCCGGCTGATCTGGACAGCGATAGCCCCGCAGGGCGTACCGGATTTGACACGGCTGACGCAGCTGTTGATCAGCCGCCGGGTACTCAGCGCCACGTTAACGACCTTAAGCATCGGGCTGAGCGCCACCCTGTTGTCGCTGTTGCTTGGCACGCTCGCCGCCTGGCTGGTTGCGCTGAGCGATATGCGCGCCAAAGCAGCCTGGGTCTTCGCCTTTATCTTACCCCTGATGATTCCGCCACAGGTGACAGCACTTGCCTGGCTGCAGGCGCTGGCGCCAGGCAGCCTGCTGGCATCGCTGTTTCAGATGCTGGGTTTACCCTGGTTCGCGCCGGGTGAACAACCGCTCTATTCATGGGGCGGAATCGTGCTGCTGCTGGGCCTGCACAATGCGCCGCTGGTGTTTCTGACAGTGCGAGCCGGGCTGCGTCGTTTACCGGCAGAACTAGTGGAAGCCGCGCAGATTAGCGGCGCTTCGCACGGGCAAATCCTGCGCACCATTATTTTACCGCTGGCGCGTCCCGCCATCTTCGCGGGCGCAGCGCTGGCATTTGTGGCAAGCGTGGGTAATTTTGGTATTCAGGCGATGCTGGGCATTCCGGCACGCCTGCCGACCTTAATTACGCTGGTCTATCAGCAACTTAACGCCATTGGCCCCGGTGCGCTGCCGGATACGGCCGTCTATTCTTTGCTGATTGCGCTGATCACCTTAACCGGCATGATGCTGAGCGGCTGGCTGGGTGGACGGCGTGATGTTCGCGTGAGTGGCTCGCCGCGCCCGTTTCAGCAACCGCTTAACGGCGCGCGGCTGCCCACGGAGGTGATGGCCTGGCTGTGGATGGCGGCTACGCTCATCATGCCGGTCAGCGCGCTGCTGACCAGTGCGCTGACGCGCGGCTTTGGTCAGGCCTTGACGTGGCAGACCCTGACGCTGGAAAACTTTTATCAGGCGCTGTGGGGCTATCCCGCAATACGCCATGCTTTCGCGACCAGCCTGTGGCTCACCTCGCTGGCGACGCTGATGCTCACGGTCATGGCGCTGTTTCTGGCTTTCTTCCTGAGCTGGCGACGCACGCGACTGGTGCGCGGCCTGTGGTTTGCCAGCGAGCTGACTTATGCGCTGCCCGGTATCGTGACAGGTGTGGCGGCAATCCTGTTTTTTCTGCCGCCGCTTCCTCTGCTGGCGGTCTCGATTTACGGCACGGTCTGGATCATTCTCGCCGCCTATCTGTCCAACTTCCTGGCCTTAGTCTTGCGCCCCACTCTGGCGGGCTTCGCACAAATTGACCCCTCGCTGGATGAGGCCGCACGTCTGTGTGGGGCGGGGTTTCTGCGCCGCATGGGCAATATTTTACTGCCGCTGGCGGCGCCGTCTGCGCTGGCGGGAAGCCTGTTGGTCTTTCTGACCGCGCTGAACGAAATTCAGGTCTCGGTGCTGCTGGTGACCTCCGATACGCAAACCCTTGGGCCAACCATTATCTTTCTTGATGAGGGCGGCTCTGCACCGCTGGCTGCCGCCGTAGGATGCCTGATGATTCTGGTTGTTCTGACCTTGATGTTGCTGGCGACGCGCCTGACGCGCGCTTTGCCGCAGGGAGTATTGCCATGGCAAGCCTGACCGTGGTGAGCGGTGTGGGGGGAAAGTTGCCCGCCGCTTTCCTGCTTGAGATTCAGGGATACCGCCTGTTGTGGGATCTGGGCGCGGGGCCGGAGCCCGGCGTAAGGCCGGATTTAACGGTCACGGGGCACGTCGATGCCATCTGTCTGACCCATTCTCATGGAGACCATACAGGTGCACTCGACAGCTGGCAGGCGTTGGGATCGCCGCCGGTTTACGCCACGGAGCTGACCTGGCAGCAGTTGGGAGAGTGCCCAGTACCTGGGCGATCGCGGCACGCATTGCCCTTACGCGGGCAGTGCGCGGTTGGCCCGCTTAATCTGTTTACCGGCCGGAGCGGCCACTCACCGGGATCCGTCTGGTTTCACCTGGCGGTCGCGGGCGGCATCACCTATATGGGCGACTGGAGTCGCGAATCACTGCTGCTGCCTTTTGACCGACCACCACGGGCGCGCTGGTTGATTACCGATGCCTCTTACGGCGACCGTCATCAGCGGCTTAATCAGCAGGTTGACGCGCTGATACAGGCTGCCCGCCACGGGGCGGTGGTCACGGCGCCGTTGCACGGCAGAGGCCCGGAGATGGCACTGCGGCTACGAGCAAAAGGATTACCGGTGGTGCTGTGCCCGCAGGTGCGGGAAGACGTGTCACAGCTGCTGGCGCAAAATGCGCTGCCGGCCGCCACGGCGCTGGCGTTGCTGCCGTTGCTGCGTGAGCCGACGCCTGCGCAATGGCGACCTGACAGCGTTATCGTCGCGGCCGATGCGGTGGCGGACAGCGGCCTGGCCGCCTTGCTGAGCCAGCGACCCGAGTTCAACCTGATTTTTAGCAGTCATGTCGCTCGCGGCACGCGGGCCTTCGCGATGCTACAAAACGGCTCAGCGCAGTGGTTGCCCTGGAATGTCCATCCCCCGCTGGACGATCAACTGGCGTTGATCAAACACAGCGGAGCGGAACAGGTCATTCCCGCTTTTGTCGAGCCGGCATTGTGCCAGCAGTTAATCGCCCGAGCGTCTGCCACGCTCAGCTGGCAGCGTCACTTTACGCTGTCATCCCGCTGGGAAAGCTTTGCCTGATCGCATTAGCTGTAAAGCCCGTGCTGCTGCACCGGCGCATGACCCGGATTATCCCGGATGCGGCGTACCGAGTCGCGTACCACCAGCTTGCCGTTCAGCAGCAGATTACCGGGCGGCAGGTTTGGATCTAAACGCAGCGCCTGAAGCATTTTGACGGCGGCCTCGCCCAGCTCGTCTCGCGGAACCTGAACCGAGGTTAACGGGATCTCCTGCACGGTGGCCAGGTTGAAACCATCCATGCTCATCACGGACACATCTTCCGGCACCCGCAGGCCCGCTTGCTGTAACGCCTGCACCGTTCCGGCGGCAATATAATCGCCACTCGCCAGAATCGCCGTAGGGCGCTGCGCCTGCGGGCAGCGACGCAAATAGTCGCCCAGACAGGCGCTGGCTTCGCTGCTGCTAAAACTGTTGAGCGTAATCAGGTGCTGGCGGCTGTCGAAGCGCAGATTCATGGCATGCCAGGCATCGCGTACGCCCTGAAGCCGCTGCTCCATGGTGTAACGCCGAAGGCAGTGCAGCGACAGAATTTGCCGATGGCCCTGTTCAAACAGATAGCGCGCGGAAAACTCGCCAATAAGCTGATGATCCGGCGACACCGAGGGCAGGCGCATTCGGCGGTCGCGGGCATTGATCAGCACGCAGGGTTTGTTCATTTCGGCCGCCAGCTGATGAATGTGTTCATCGTCAATACCGATCAACAGCGCGGCTTCCGTCTGCTGCATCTTGTCGATAAACAGCGCGGCATCACTTTCCACTTCTTCCAGCGGGCAGTAGCGCAACCGCACATCGTGCGGTTTAACGGCTTCGCTGATCCCCTGGATCACCTTGTAATAAAAGATATCCGTGCGGATATCGAATGCCCGCGGTGGCGCAAATACCATCAGGTCATTAAGCAACAGCCGACCATGCTGAAGATTATCCAGTACGCCTTGCTGTTGGGCGATGCGTAACACTTTGTCGCGCGTGGCGGCGCGAATATTGGCTTTCCCGGCAAGGACGCGCGAAACCGTGCTGATCGACACGCCGCTCAGGGCGGCAATTTCGCTCACTTTTAAGCTTTGCTTCATTCTGTGATCGCCCTCAAATCTGCAAATGAAAAAATTTTCATAAGGTGCTGAATCGTGTCCCTGCTGGTCTGCAAGGGCATTTTTGTTATTTCCCGATAGTGCCATGAAAAGGGTTGCAAAAAATGGGCTGTACCCACGTTTTCGGCTTTTTTAAGGTCGGATCAGATAAACAGGCTCGCTGCGCGGCAACGCGTCAATTACTGGCTACAGGAGTTTCATCATGAGTCTCGACTCGACCACCCGCACTCACGCGTCGTCGCGCCCGCTGCGGATGATTAAAAATTTGCGCTGGTGGATGCTGGGCATGTTCCTGCTGGGCGTCACGGTGAATTACATCACCCGTAACTCCCTGGGGATTCTGGCCCCGGAACTGAAAAGCACCCTGAATATGACCACGGAGCAGTATTCCTGGGTCGTGGCGGCTTTCCAACTGGCCTATACGCTGTTTCAGCCTGTGTGCGGCTGGTTAATCGATGTTATCGGTCTGAAAGTGGGCTTTTTGATCTGCGCCGTTATCTGGTCTGTCACCTGTCTGCTGCACGCCGGGGCAGGAAGCTGGCTGCATCTGGCGCTGTTACGTTTTGTGATGGGCGCATCAGAGGCGGCAGCCACGCCCGCGAATGCCAAGGCCATCGGGGAGTGGTTTCCGAAAAAGGAGCGGCCGGTAGCGGCAGGCTGGGCGGGCGTTGGCTTTTCCGTCGGCGCGATGCTGGCTCCGCCCATTATTTATATCGCGCATATCTCGTTTGGCTGGCAGGGCGCATTCCTGCTCACCGGCGGGCTGGGTTTGATCTGGGTGGCGCTCTGGTGGTGGGGCTATCACTCGCCTGAGCGTCATCCGCGCCTCTCGGATGAGGAGCGGGCATTTATTACCCAGGACAACGAAGTCATCGGCGAAAAGCTGCCGTTTTTCACTGCGATGAAAGTGATTGGGAAAGAGAAGAAGTTTTACGGAATCGCTATTCCGGCTTTTTTAGCCGAGCCCGCCTGGGCGGTCCTGAGCTTCTGGGTGCCGCTCTACCTGGCCAATGAACGCGGCATGGATCTGAAGCAGATCGTGATGTTCGCCTGGCTGCCGTTCCTGGCTGCTGACTTCGGCAGCGTCGCCAGCGGTTATCTGACAAAACTCTACGTGCGCTGGTTTGGCTGCTCCCGCGTGAACTCCATCGTCGCCAGTTCCGTCACCGGGGCCGCGCTGATGATCTCGCTGGCACTGATGACGCTGGTTAAAGATCCCTATCTTGCCATTGCCCTGATCTCCATCGGCGGTTTCGGCCACCAGGTGATTTCCTGCATGTTGAGCGCGCTGGTGGTTGAGCGTTTTGATCGCCGCCAGATGGCGACGGTCAACGGCATGCGCGGGTCCTGCGCCTGGATAGCCAGCTTTATTTTTTCACTGATTATCGGCGTTACCGCCGACACCATTGGCTTCAATCCCTTGTTTATTGCCATGGGCTTTTTTGATCTGATTGGCGCGGTTTTTCTGGTGATGTTTATTGCCGAACGCCGCCAACGTACTGCTAAACAGTGAGGGTAATCTCATGAAAACACTTAAGACATGGACGCTACATCAACAAACGCCGCATTTTGTCGAACTGAAAGTCGAGCAGCGTCACTTTTTACGGATTTACGTATTAGAAAACGGCCTGATGCGCGTGCTGCTGAAACGCGACGGGGAACTGGCGCTGAACCGCACCTGGAGCATTGCCCCGCAAGAGGATGTGCCCTGGGAGGGGCGCGACCGCGAATCGCTGGAAGGTTTTACGCTGCCCGCCTTTACCCTGCAACAGGAGGCGCAACAAATCCGTCTGGCCACGGACCGACTGCGGGTTACCGTGCATTATCCCCTTTGCCTCAGTTGGGAACATTTTGACGGCACCGACTGGCAGCCGCTGGCGGTCGATCGCCATACCGGGGCTTACCTGCTGAACATGCATGGCGATGGCGTGGAACATTATCAGCGTCGTCAGCCGCAGGATCGGGTTTACGGCCTGGGTGAAAAGAGCGGCGATCTCAACCGGGTCAATCGCCGTTTCGAAATGCGCAATCTGGATGCGATGGGCTATAACGCTGCCAGTACCGATCCGCTCTACAAACATATTCCTTTCACGCTGACCCAGCGTGACGGCGTCAGCTTCGGGCTGTTTTACGATAACCTCACCAGCAGCTGGCTGGACCTGGGGAATGAGTTAGATAATTATCATCTGCCTTATCGCCGTTACCGCGCAGAGGCGGGCGATCTGGATTACTACATGATGCTGGGCCCGACGCTGCTGGAGGTGACCAAGGCATTTGTTCGCCTCACCGGCCGGACGCTCTTTCAACCGAAGTGGAGCCTGGGCTACAGCGGTTCCACCATGCACTACACGGATGCGCCTGATGCGCAGCAACAGCTCCTGTCTTTTATTCAACTGTGCCGCGAGCATGAGATTCCCTGCGATTCGTTTCAACTGTCGTCGGGCTACACCTCCATCAATAACAAGCGCTACGTGTTCAACTGGAACTATGACAAGGTGCCGAATCCCAATGCCATGAGCGCCGCTTTCCATCAGGCCGGGATGAAGCTGGCGGCCAACATCAAGCCCTGCCTGTTACAGGATCATCCACGTTATAAAGAAGTGGCGGATCAGGGGCTGTTTATCCGCGATTCGGAACAGGATCGGCCTGAGCGCTCCGTATTCTGGGATGATGAAGGCTCGCATCTGGATTTCACCCATCCCCAAACGGTGGCGTGGTGGCAGCAAAACGTCACTGAGCAGTTGCTGAAAAAAGGGATCGATTCGACCTGGAACGATAATAACGAATATGAAGTCTGGGACGGCGAAGCACGCTGCTATGGCTTTGGCCAACCCATTGCGATTAAGCACATCCGACCGGTGATGCCGCTGCTGATGATGCGCGCCTCGATGGAGGCTCAGCAGCGCTTTGCCCCGGAAAAAAGGCCGTACCTGATTTCCCGTTCAGGCTGCGCAGGCATGCAGCGCTATGTGCAGACGTGGAGCGGGGATAACCGGACAAACTGGCAAACCCTGCGCTATAACATCCGTATGGGGTTGGGAATGAGTCTGTCGGGCCTGTTTAACGTCGGGCACGATGTGGGCGGGTTTGCCGGCGATAAACCGGATGCGGAGCTGTTTGTGCGCTGGGTACAGAATGGCGTGATGCATCCCCGTTTTACTATTCATTCATGGAATGACGATCACACCGTCAACGAGCCCTGGATGTATCCGGAAGCCACATCAATGATTCGTGAGGCTATTCGCCTGCGTTATCGCCTGATGCCGTATCTGTATACGCTGGCCTGGCAGGCCAGCGAGCAGGATGAGCCAATGCTGCGGCCAACCTTCCTCGATCACGAGCACGATCCGCGCACCTATGACGAGTGCGATGATTTCATGCTGGGGCGCGATTTGCTGGTGGCAAGCGTGGTTGAGCAGGGCGCCCGTCAGCGCCAGGTCTATTTGCCAGATAACGCCCACGGCTGGTATGACTGGCACAGCGGTAGCTGGCTGGCGGGTGGCCAGTCGGTAATGCTGGATGCGCCGCTGGATCGTCTGCCGTTACTGATCCGTGCCGGTGCCGCAATTCCACTGGGACAGTGTGAAAGTACCACCGATGCGCAGCGTGATAACGTACGGGAACTGCAGCTGTGGCCTGCGCCGGGCAATGCGACCACCTCCGGCGAACTGTTTGACGACGACGGAGAAACGCACGGATGGCAGAAGGGCAATGCGCTTTGGCTGAGCTGGACGTTAACCAGCAGCGCGTCAAGGTTGGAGCTGAGCATTGAAAAGCGGGGAGATTATCAGCCAGCCTGGCGTGATATGGCGATTAGCTTACCGCCGGGCGAGAAGCGTCCGTTGTGGGTCAACGGGGAAATGACAACCTGTTACCGACTGGCGTAACCCAGAGCGCAAATCACACTACCGGCCCACCTGCGTGGGCCGGTTTATTTTAGGCGGAGTGGGTTTCGGTGCTCATGCGTCCAAGGTCTTTATCGACCAGGAACAGACCGTTACCGCTATCGCCAACCATCGCCAGTTTATCCAGCACGGTTTTAAACAGCTTCTCTTCTTCATGCTGTTCTGCAACATACCACTGCAGGAAGTTGAAGGTTGAATAGTCCTGCGTTGTCATCGCTGAGTGCGCCAGTTCATTGATTTTACTGGTAATCAGCTTCTCGTGATCCAGCGCCTGAATCAGCACTTCGTTCAGTGAATTGTAGGCAACGGGCGGTGCAGCAATGCTGCCCAGCACCGGCATAGCACCGGTATCGCTCAGATAGTCGAACAGGCGCTGCATGTGTTCCATCTCTTCACGCGAATGCATTTTCAGGAAGGACGCTGCGCCCTCATAGCCTTTATCGCTGCACCACGCACTCATTTGTAAATAGAGATTGGCGGAGAAAAATTCGAGGTTCAGCTGGTCGTTTAAACGTCCAGTCATTTCAGCAGTCAGCATGGCCGCGTCCTTTGAGTGTTAATAAATTAGTGGTGAATTATGCAACAGGCTGGTAACGAATGGGAAGCCTTTTATTGAAAAATTTGCAATTTATCTGTTTGATTTAAAAAGAATTATTTCAAATGTTGAATGCGAGCGATTATCATTGTGGTCAGCTTCTCGGGTCGCCAGTTGTCACTCCCTAAGCCGATGCGCCTGGCTTCCGTGCGGCTTCCTTTACCGGCAGGTCAGGCTGGATGCGGCCTGGCAGGAAGGCAAGGGTGACCCGGCGATGAACCGGCTGCAGCGGATGCGCAAGAAATGCCTGACCAGAGATTTGTGAGGCAAGGCGTGAAGGTGAATCTTATGCGGGTTCATCGCGAAGAAATCGCATAAACTTTTCGTGAAATGCCACCGTTAACCCTCAGGGTGAATATGCAATCTGTCAAAAGCCATGCTGAATTTTACGACGTCCAGTTTTCAAAAGAAGATTTCACCGGTCTGACGATCGCTGAAACGCATTTTGAAGACTGCGAATTCAATAACGCCAACTTTACCTCTGCGGTGTTTTCGGCCTGCAAGTTCATCAACTGTGTGTTTAATCACTGCAATATGAGCCTGCTGAACCCATCCAATAGCCGCTTCTTTGGCGTTCACTTCAATGAGTGCAAGCTGACCGGCATTGACTGGACGACAGCCTACTGGCCCGATTTTTATCTGGATCACGAACTGCATTTTCAGAAATGTATTCTGGCCAGCGGCTCTTTTTTTGGGCTGCGGTTGCAGGGCTTAAAAATGGAGGCGTGCAAACTGACAGAGGTGGATTTCAGGGAGTGCGATTTAACCGGCGCAACGCTCACCGAATCGGACCTCACGGGCAGTTTATTCAATCACACCGTGCTACGTGGCGCAGATCTCACAGAATCCTGGAATTACGCCATCAATATCTTCCATAACACGGTCGATAAAGCCAAATTTTCTCGCCTGGAAGCGGTTTGTTTGCTGGAAAGTCTGGGCATCGAACTCGTCGATTAGTCGAGGCCTGAGGAGTAACCGCCCCCACGGATACGCTTTATGGGGCAGGTTTCGTTCGGGGTAACGCCTGGCCACCCTGACGCGCTACCGGCGCGGCGGCCTGCCGTTTCTGACTGACGCCACTTTCTCTTCCGTACGCTGTAGGCCAATAGCACAAAATATTGTATGCTATGCCGCCTTAAAGTTGACCAGGTAACCGGAAGCACGCCAATGTAACTTTGCGCTCACCCCGCGACGACATAAAGTCGCATTTGGCACCGTTTATCCGCCGGTAAGGTTCTGCCGGCCACCGTGATTTATCTGCCGCGCCTGTTAGCGCGTGGCTACGTTGAGAAGAATTCACTCATGTCTAATCCCTTTTTAGAAGAGGTGGCACGCCGCCGCACCTTCGCGATTATCTCGCACCCGGATGCCGGTAAAACCACAATTACCGAAAAAGTCCTGCTGTTCGGGCAGGCGATCCAGACCGCCGGTACGGTAAAAGGCCGCGGCTCCAACCAGCATGCGAAGTCTGACTGGATGGAGATGGAAAAGCAGCGTGGTATTTCAATCACGACGTCAGTTATGCAGTTTCCCTATCGTGACAGCCTGGTAAACCTGCTGGATACGCCGGGGCACGAAGACTTCTCTGAAGATACCTATCGTACGCTGACCGCCGTTGACTGCTGCCTGATGGTGATCGACGCAGCGAAAGGCGTTGAAGATCGTACCCGTAAGCTGATGGAAGTGACGCGCCTGCGCGATACGCCGATCCTGACCTTTATGAACAAACTCGACCGTGACATCCGCGATCCGATGGAACTGCTGGATGAAGTGGAAAGCGAGTTAAAGATCGCCTGTGCGCCCATCACTTGGCCAATAGGCTGCGGTAAGTTGTTTAAAGGGGTTTATCACCTTTATAACGATGAAACTTATCTCTATCAGACCGGTAAAGGGCACACCATCCAGGAAGTGCGCATCGTTAAAGGCCTGAACAACCCAGACCTCGACGCGGCCGTCGGCGAAGAGCTGGCCGCACAGCTGCGTGAAGAGCTGGAGCTGGTGCAGGGCGCCTCGCACGAATTCGAAAAAGAGGCTTTCCTTAGCGGTCAGCTCTCTCCGGTGTTCTTTGGTACTGCGCTGGGTAACTTTGGCGTTGATCATATGCTGGATGGCCTGGTGGAGTGGGCGCCGCGCCCCATGCCGCGCCAGACCGATACCCGCCAGGTTGAGGCAAAAGAAGAGAAATTTACCGGTTTCGTGTTCAAGATTCAGGCTAACATGGATCCCAAGCACCGTGACCGCGTGGCGTTTATGCGCGTGGTATCAGGCCGTTATGAAAAAGGCATGAAGCTACGCCAGGTGCGCACTGGCAAAGACGTCGTGATTTCTGATGCGTTAACCTTTATGGCGGGCGACCGTTCGCACGTAGAAGAAGCCTATCCGGGCGATATCATCGGCTTGCATAACCACGGCACGATTCAGATCGGCGACACCTTTACCCAGGGTGAGAACATGAAGTTCACCGGTATTCCGAACTTCGCGCCAGAACTGTTCCGCCGTATTCGCCTGCGCGATCCGCTGAAGCAAAAGCAACTGCTGAAAGGGCTGGTCCAGCTGTCGGAAGAGGGCGCGGTTCAGGTGTTCCGTCCGGTTCACAATAACGACCTGATTGTAGGAGCTGTTGGTGTCCTGCAGTTTGACGTGGTCGTCGCGCGTCTGAAAAGCGAATACAACGTTGAAGCCATCTATGAGGCGATTAACGTTTCTACGGCACGTTGGGTCGAGTGCAGCGATGCCAAAAAGTTCGAAGATTTCCAGCGTAAAAATGAGGTGAACCTCGCGCTGGATGGCGGTGATAACCTGACCTATATCGCTCCCACCATGGTGAATCTGAATATTACTCAGGAACGCTATCCTGATGTGACATTCCGTAAAACCCGCGAGCACTAATTCGTGCTTTCAGGGCCATTCCAGCACGGAATGGCCCTGTTTCAACGGATACAGAACCCTCCTAAAACGCGCCTTTTCCTCTCTTTTGACGCACGATCAACCAGTTACCCGAGCAAAACTCTAAATCCCGACTATGATTACTTCATCGGACGGTTTAAGAGACTTATTCTCCCTGCGTCCAGTGCCGCAGCAGCACTGTTTGCTGCTCTTGCGCCCACAGTTTTGGGCGAGTTAACAGATAGAAGGATGATATCGATGCACACAACTAAGATTACTAAAACATTGATGGCTGCGATGATCGGTACTGCTCTGCTGAGCGGAAGCGCATTTGCAGAGGAATCCGCGTCTCAGAAAGCCTCACAAACGGCTGACAGCGCCGGTGCAAAAATTGACAGCTCAATGAAGAAAGTGGGCGGCTTTATGGATGACAGCGCCGTGACGGCTAAAGCAAAAGCGGCCCTGGTTGATGACGACTCCATCAAAAGCACCGACATTTCTGTCAAAACCCATCAGGGCGTTGTTACCCTGAGCGGCTTTGTGACCTCACAAGATCAGGCTGAGAAAGCCGTGGCCGTGGTGAAAAAAGTTGAAGGCGTTAAATCAGTCAGCGACAAGCTGCACGTGAAAGACGCGAAAAAACAGTCAATGAAAGGTTATGCCGGTGACGCTGCTACAACCAGCGAAATTAAAGCTAAGCTATTAGCAGATGACATGGTTCCTTCACGTAACGTGAAAGTGGAAACCACCGACGGTGTGGTTCAGCTTTCAGGTGAAGTGGCGAATCAGGCACAGTCTGACCGTGCCGAAAGCATCGCTAAAGCTATCGAAGGCGTAAAAAGTGTTAAAAATGACCTGAAGGTCAAGTCTTAACACGACCCGGTGCGGCTTCTTCCGGAAGCCGCACTGATAAAAATACCCATCGTGGGATGAAACAAGCAGTTCAATATTAAAATGGTTAAGGAGAGGCTTATGTTTCGTTGGGGCATTATTTTTCTGGTGATCGCACTGATCGCTGCTGCATTAGGTTTTGGTGGCCTTGCCGGTACCGCAGCCTGGGCAGCTAAAGTCGTATTCGTGGTGGGTATTATTCTGTTCCTCATCAGCTTGTTCACTGGCCGTAAAAAGCTATAGCGATGACCCAGACTGTTTGATGCTGGCGTAGTCAGCATCAAACGGAGACCAGTTATTTGTGCGAATGTTATTGTGAGGCAAAGGATGCTTCATATTCGCAACGATGTGTTAAACGGCGCAACGCCAATAGCACAATTTATGGACAACGTAGCTGGTTCTCCGTGCTAGTATCCTTTCACAATTCTAATCCCTGCATTCCCTACATTTGCCTATCGGGAACCCAATCTGAGGTCGGTACATTGGGTATACGTATTCCCGTGACGCTCGGGGCGATTGAACCCCTTGCTCTCACACCTTTTAAAGCCAGGAAAATCGCCTTAGTGTGCGAGGGTGGCGGTCAACGCGGCATCTTCACCGCTGGCGTATTAGATGAGTTTCAGCGGGCTAAATTCAACCCTTTCCAGCTATTGCTTGGCACGTCTGCCGGGGCACAGAACCTGTCCGCCTTTGTCTGCGCGCAGCCGGGCTACGCACGCCGGGTGATCACCCGCTATACGACCAGCAAGCAGTTTTTCGATCCGCTGCGTTTCTTACGCGGCGGCAATCTTATCGATCTCGACTGGTTAATCGACATCACCCGAAGCGAATTCCCCCTGGCTATGAGCAGTGCCGAAACCCTGTTTTCCAGCGGGCGCGAATTCTATATGTGTGCCTGTCGCAGTGATGACTATGCGCCCAGTTATTTTGCGCCCACCAGTGATAACTGGCTGGAAATCATTAAGGCATCCAGCGCCATTCCGGGCTTTTATCGCCTGGGGGTGGATCTGGAAGGCATCAGCTATCTGGACGGTGGCGTCAGTGATGCTATACCCGTGCGTGAGGCGGCCAAACGTGGCGCAGATACGATCGTGGTGATCCGTACCGTACCCTCTCAGATGTTCGATACGCCACGCTGGATAACGCGTATGGAACGCTGGTTTAGCGGCGGTGCGCTGCAGCCGATGCTCACTATCCTGCATCATCATGAGCAGACTTATCGGGAAACGCAGCAGTTTATCGAGTCACCGCCAGGTGATTTACGCATCATTGAAATTTTCCCACCGCGCGTGCTGGCCAGTAACGCGTTAGGCAGCCGGATCGCCTCGCTTAACCAGGATTACCACCTGGGACGCCGCTGTGGCCGCTATTTTATGGCGACGCTGGGCCAGTGGCTGAGCGATGCCGAGCCGCAAACGGGGCTGGATATCGTTACGCCTGCCGCGCCGGTGGCGAATGAACCCAACAGTGGGGCGATCGTTACGCCGCTGGCGGGCAATGACGACGCCTGGAATGAAGGCTCGCTGGCATGAGGTTTGTGGATACCCATTGCCACTTTGATTTTCCGCCCTTCGTCGGACAGGCGGCGGAAAGTCTTGCCCGGGCCGCCCAGTCCGGCGTTGAAAAAATTATCGTGCCCTCGGTAGACGCGGGACGCTTTGCAACGGTCTGCCAGTTGGCTCACGCCCATCCCGCCCTTTATGCTGCGCTGGGGCTGCACCCGATTGTTATTGAACATCATCAGGAATCGCATCTTCGCGAGCTGGAAGCCCTGTTGATAAAGTCGCCCGCTAAGCTGGTAGCGTTAGGTGAGATCGGCCTGGATCTTTATCGGGACGATCCGCAGTTCGACAAGCAGAAACATTTTCTGGATGCGCAGCTGAAGCTGGCTAAACGTTACGATCTGCCGGTGATCCTGCACTCGCGTCGAACGCACGATCAGCTGGCGCTGCATCTGCGCCGTCACGATCTCTCGCGCCGTGGCGTGGTTCATGGTTTTGCCGGTAGCCTGCAGCAGGCCCAGGCTTTTATCAAACTTGGCTATGCGATTGGCGTGGGCGGCACCATTACCTATCCGCGCGCCAGTAAAACCCGACAGACCATCGCACAGTTACCGCTTTCATCCTTGTTGCTGGAAACGGATGCCCCCGATATGCCGCTGAACGGTTTTCAGGGCAAGCCCAACCGACCAGAGCGCGCTTTTCAGGTGTGGCAGGTGCTGTGTGAGCTGCGTGAAGAAGCGCCAGAGGTCATTGCCGATGCGCTATGGCACAACAGCCACAGACTTTTTCGCCTTTCCTGATGTCGCCCGTTTACCCTTCTTCTCACAAAATGTTATAATAGTAACATTCCCGTCGTGGGCTTATACGGGCTTCACTTCGCCTGATTTCGTGACTGAATCAACTTTTATCTGAAATATTGCAGTTGTTTCATATTTCGATGTGACGAATGGCACATATTCACCGGCTCCGAATTGTTATTATTATCACATACGGGTGGATAAAAACTCACCCCTTGTCCTGGAGATTGTTATGACTGATATCAAACAGCAGGCCCTGCGCGCGCTGAAACTGATGGATTTAACCACCCTGAATGAAGATGACACCGATGAGAAAGTGATCGCACTGTGTCACCAGGCGAAATCCCCGGTGGGCAATACCGCCGCCATCTGCATTTATCCGCGTTTTATTCCCATTGCTCGCAAAACGCTGCGTGAGCAGGGCACGCCGGACGTGCGTATCGCCACCGTCACCAACTTCCCCCACGGCAATGACGACATCGAGATCGCACTGGCTGAAACCCGTGCCGCTATCGCCTACGGCGCTGACGAAGTGGACGTGGTTTTCCCTTATCGCGCGCTGATGGCTGGCAATACTCAGGTGGGCTTTGATCTGGTTAAAGCCTGTAAAACAGCCTGTGCGGAAGCGGATGTACTGCTGAAAGTGATTATTGAAACCGGTGAGCTGAAGCAGGAAGCGCTGATCCGTCAGGCCTCTGAAATTGCCATTGATGCCGGAGCGGACTTTATCAAAACCTCAACCGGTAAAGTGCCCGTAAATGCAACGCCCGAAGTGGCGCAGATCATGATGAGCGTGATCCGCGATAAAGGTGTGAAAGCGCAGGTTGGCTTTAAGCCGGCTGGCGGCGTGCGTACCGCTGAAGATGCCACCATCTATCTGCAACTGGCTGAAGATACGCTGGGTGCCGACTGGGCTGATGCACGGCACTTCCGTTTTGGCGCTTCCAGCCTGCTGGCAAACCTGCTGAACACCCTTGGACACAGCAGCGATACCCGTCAGTCAGGCTACTGATATCTCCGGGCGGCATCTTGCCGCCTTTTCTCCTCTTTCCCTGACGTAAGGGGGCGACTTTGTACCTTGCACAAGAAATCATTCGAAAAAAACGTGACGGCCACGCGCTGAGTGAAGACGAGATTCGTTTCTTCATTAACGGCGTGCGTGATAACAGCGTTTCGGAAGGACAAATTGCCGCGCTGGCAATGACCATTTATTTTCACGATATGTCGCTGCCGGAGCGGGTTGCCCTGACGATGGCGATGCGTGACTCAGGCACCGTGCTGAACTGGAAATCCCTGAATCTGAACGGGCCGGTGGTCGATAAGCACTCCACCGGCGGCGTCGGCGATGTCACCTCGTTGATGCTGGGGCCGATGGTGGCCGCCTGTGGCGGCTATATCCCGATGATCTCAGGTCGCGGGCTGGGGCACACCGGCGGCACCCTGGACAAGCTGGAAGCGATTCCCGGGTTTGACATTTTCCCCAGTGATGACCACTTTCGCCAGACCATAAAGCAGGTTGGCGTGGCAATTATTGGCCAAACCAACTCCCTGGCTCCGGCGGACAAACGCTTTTACGCCACGCGCGACATCACGGCCACCGTGGATTCGATTCCGCTGATCACCGCCTCGATTCTGGCGAAAAAGCTGGCCGAAGGGCTGGATGCGCTGGTGATGGATGTCAAAGTGGGCTCCGGGGCATTTATGCCCACGTATGAAGCCTCTGAAAACCTGGCGCAGGCCATTGTTGGCGTCGCCAACGGCGCGGGCTGTCGCACCACGGCGCTGTTAACGGATATGAACCAGGTGCTGGCCTCCACGGCCGGTAACGCGCTGGAAGTGCGCGAAGCAGTGCGCTTCCTGACCGGTGCGCAGCGTAACCCGCGCCTGCTGGAAGTCACTTTGGCGCTGTGCAGCGAAATGCTGATCTCCGGCAAACTGGCGGAAAATGAGGCTGAGGCACGCGAAAAACTCATGACGGTGCTGGATAACGGCAAGGCCGCAGAGGTGTTTGCCCGCATGGTGGCGGCGCAGAAGGGCCCGACCGATTTTGTTGAGCGCTACGACAGCTATTTACCTGCGCCAACGATGAGCAAAGCGGTTTATGCCGACCGGGCAGGCTGTGTTACCCATATGGATACCCGCGCGCTGGGCATGGCGGTGGTGGCGATGGGCGGTGGACGCCAGCGCGCCAGTGATGCCATCGATTACAGCGTGGGCCTGAGCGACATGATCACCCTGGGCGAGCAGGTGGATGCTTCACGTCCGCTGGCGGTCATCCATGCCAGCAGCGAAGCGCACTGGCAACAGGCCGCTGCCGCCGTAAAAGCCGCGATTACCTTGGGTGAACGCGCCCCGGCAGCCACGCCTGTCGTGTATCGCTGCGTCACTGAGGCAGGCTGACGCAGGGAACCCCTTTATACCGTCCCGGATTCAGGTATACTGATCTGATCGCTTTTTTTTGACTTGTCGCGCGCTTTTGGCGCAGGAGACTGGCATGAAACGTGCTTTTATTATGGTGCTGGATTCGTTTGGAATCGGCGCCAGCAAAGATGCCGATAAATTCGGTGATGCAGGTTCAGATACGTTAGGTCATATCGCAGAAGCCTGCTTTAACGGTCAGGCGGATAAGGGCCGTAAAGGGCCGCTGCACTTACCCAATCTGACTGCGCTGGGCCTGGGCAAAGCGGCTGAGCTGTCTACCGGTCGTTTTCCTGCCGGGCTGGATCCTGAGGCGAAGATCACGGGCGCCTATGCTTACGCCAGTGAGCTTTCATCGGGCAAAGATACGCCGTCAGGCCACTGGGAAATCGCCGGCGTGCCTGTTCTGTTTGACTGGGGATACTTCAGCGATAAGCAGAACAGCTTCCCGCAGGCGCTGCTGGACAAACTGGTGGAACGCGCCGGTTTACCCGGCTATCTCGGCAACTGCCACTCATCCGGTACGGTAATCCTCGACCAGTTGGGCGAAGAGCACATGCGCTCTGGCAAGCCGATTTTCTACACCTCGGCGGACTCCGTATTCCAGATCGCCTGCCACGAAGAAACCTTCGGGCTGGAGCGGCTGTATGAACTCTGTGAAATCGCCCGCGAAGAGCTGACCGAAGGCGGCTACAACATTGGTCGCGTGATTGCCCGGCCGTTTGTGGGCGACAAAGCAGGCAGCTTCGAGCGCACCGGCAACCGTCACGATCTGGCCGTTGAGCCGCCATCGCCGACCATGCTGAAGAAGCTGGTGGACGAGAAGGGCGGTCATGTGATTTCGGTTGGTAAAATTGCCGATATCTATGCTGAGCAGGGCATCACTAAAAAAGTGAAAGCCACCGGTCTGGACGCGCTGTTTGATGCGACCATTCAGGAAATGAAAACTGCGCCGGATCAAGCGATTGTGTTCACCAACTTTGTCGACTTCGATTCCACTTGGGGCCATCGCCGCGACGTTGCGGGTTATGCGGGCGGCCTGGAGCTGTTTGACCGCCGTTTGCCAGAACTCATGGAACTGGTCAAAGAGGATGATATTTTGATCCTCACCGCCGACCACGGCTGTGACCCGACCTGGGAAGGCACGGAACACACACGCGAGCATATTCCGATCCTGATTTACGGACCGAAGGTTGAGCCGGGGTCGCTGGGCTATCGCGACACCTTTGCCGATATCGGCCAGACGATCGCGCACTATTTTGACCTGTCCCCCATGGACTACGGCAAGAACATGCTGTAAAAACAGCGAAATTTTTAAAAAGGATAGAGAATTATGGCAACTCCTCACATTAATGCAGAAATGGGTGATTTCGCAGACGTCGTACTGATGCCGGGCGATCCGCTGCGTGCGAAGCACATTGCAGAAACCTTTCTGGAAGATGCCGTTGAGGTGAACAACGTGCGCGGCATGCTGGGCTATACCGGCACTTATAAAGGCCGCAAAATCTCCGTCATGGGCCACGGCATGGGCATTCCCTCCTGCTCCATTTACGCGAAAGAGCTGATCACCGAGTTCGGCGTGAAGAAAATCATCCGCGTGGGTTCCTGTGGTGCCGTGCGTCCCGACGTGAAACTGCGTGATATCGTGATCGGCATGGGCGCATCGACCGATTCCAAAGTGAATCGTATGCGTTTCAAGGATCACGATTTTGCCGCGATTGCGGATTTCGATATGGTGCGCAACGCTGTCGATGCGGCCAAAAATCTGGGTGTTGACGCGCGCGTAGGGAATATCTTCTCTGCCGACCTGTTCTACACGCCCGATCCGCAGATGTTTGACGTAATGGAGAAGTACGGCATTCTCGGTGTGGAAATGGAAGCCGCCGGCATTTACGGCGTGGCTGCTGAATTTGGGGCGAAAGCGCTGACGATCTGCACCGTGTCCGATCATATCCGTACCCATGAGCAGACGACTGCCGCAGAGCGCCAGACAACCTTTAATGACATGATTAAGATTGCGCTGGAATCTGTGCTGCTGGGCGATTAATCTCCACGCTCATTGATGCTCTTGCTCATCCGGCAGCGCGACGTTGCCGGGTGAGCGCGTCAGAAGATTTACGCTTCCCGCTCATTTCGCAACATTCTCATCAAATGACACACTTTTCATCAGGCTTGTGCATCTTGCTACTGGCAAGGACCGCTTATGCCACTATCATGAAGCCGAACAATAAATAACAACATGCCAGACTGAAAATACCTGCCTGATGAATTTTCGAAATTTCGACGCTGAAGAGAAGTTGTTTGTACGCCGTGCCGCCATGGCATTTGTGCTGGTCTGCATCTGCTTCACCATCCTGGGTTTAAACCTGTATCGCCTGCAGGTACGCGATCACAGCTATTACCAGACGCGCTCAAACCAAAACGATATCAAAATGATCCCTATCGCGCCCACGCGCGGGCTGATTTTCGACCGTAACGGGATTCCGCTGGTGCGCAATGTGACCTGGTACGACATCACTATCACCCCGTATAAAGTGGACGATATGAAGGACGTGCTGCGCCAGCTCACGCCGCTTATCGATCTGACACCGGACGACATTACGCGTTTTCAGCACGATCTCCGGCAGAACAGCCGCTACAAACCGGTTATCCTCAAAGAGGAACTTACCGACGAAGAGGTGGCGCGCTTTTCAGTCAACCAGTTCCGGTTTACCGGCGTCAGCATTGATACCTATCAGGACAGGGAATATCCCTATGGGGCCGATCTGGCGCATGTTGTCGGCTACGTCTCTAAAATCAATGATAACGACTATAAGCGGCTGAATGCCGAAGGCATTGCTGAAAACTACGCGGCTGACCACAACATCGGTAAGCAGGGGATTGAAGGCTATTACGAATCCCTGCTGCACGGTAAGCCGGGCTATCAGGAAGTGGAAGTGGATAACCATGGCCGCATTGTCCGGGTGCTGAAAGAAGTGCCGCCGGTAGCAGGCAAGAACATCACCCTGACGCTGGACCTGCATCTGCAACAGTATGCGGAAAGCCTGCTGGCCGGACAGCGTGCCGCATTGCTGGTGGAAGATCCCCATGACGGATCCGTACTGGCGATGGTTTCCAGCCCCAGCTACGATCCCAACCCTTTTGTGAAGGGCATCAGCTATAAAGCCTACAAGACGCTGCTGCAGGATAAAAACCTGCCGCTGATTAACCGTGTCACCCAGGGGCTGTATCCCCCGGCCTCCACCGTCAAACCCTATATGGCGATGTCTGCCCTGTTAACCCATGTGATTACGCCGCAAACCACCTTTTTTGGCGGCCCAACATGGACGCTGCCGGGCACCGACCGTCGCTACCGTGACTGGAAAAAAAGCGGCCACGGCACGCTTGATGTCACCAAAGCGATCGAAGAGTCTGCAGATACCTTCTTCTATCAGGTGGCCTTTATGATGGGCATCGATCGCATTCACACCATGCTCAGCAAATTTGGTTACGGCCGCTCCACAGGCATCGACCTGAACGAAGAGTACAGCGGCCTGCTACCCAGCCGCGACTGGAAAATGAAAGTCCATAAAAAGCCTTGGTATCAGGGGGACACGGTGTCGGTGGGGATCGGTCAGGGCTACTGGATTGCGACCCCGATTCAGATGGTGAAGGCGCTGGTAACCTTGATTAATAATGGACGGGTGATTACGCCGCACTTACTGGAAAAATCCCAGCTCGGCACCCGGGTTCAGCTCTATCAGCCTAAGCTGCCACAGGCGCAGATTGGCGATCCGAATTCTCCCTACTGGTCATTAGTGCGCCACGCTATGTTTGGCATGGCCAACGCACCGAACGGGACGGGCTATAAATATTTCCATACCGCGCCTTACGGCATTGCAGCGAAAAGTGGGACATCTCAGGTGTTCAGCCTGAAAGAAAACCAGACCTACAACGCCAAAATGATTCCGGTACGGCTGCGCGATCATACGTTTTATACCGCCTTCGCGCCCTTCAGCGCCCCCAAAGTTGCGGTGGCGTTGATTCTGGAAAACGGCGGAAGTGAAGGCGTGGTTGCCGCGCCGGTGATGCGCAAGCTGCTTGACCATATCTTCCTGCCGCCGACCACCCCGCCGCCCGTTGAGGTGGCACAGCATCAGGCAGGCTAGCGGAAGAATACCCGGTTACGCCCGTGCTTTTTGGCATCGTACAGCGCGGCATCTGCCTGGGTGTAAAGCGTTTCGAACCGGGTGCCTGCTGCGCCCCAGCTGACGCCGAGGCTGGCCGTGACCAGCCGCTCCGGCAGCGCATTTAACGGCGAAGCGTTCAGCGAGGCGAGAATGGCTCCGGCGACGATAACCGCATCGCCCAGCCAGGTATTGGGCAGCATGATGGTGAACTCTTCACCGCCGATTCGACCGATGCTGGCGATGGCAGGCGTATTACGCTGAATACGTTGTACCAATTCGCAAATCACCTTATCCCCGACGGGATGACCGTATTCATCATTGATGCGTTTAAAGAAGTCGATATCAAGAATGATTAAGGCCGCCGGCGCCTGGTCCAGCGTATCGCTGATGCGTTGAATAATGGCGCTGCGGTTCCAGACATCCGTCAGGGGATCGTGCGTGGCTTTGTACTCCAGTTCCGTTGCCAGCTCGTTCAGTTGCTCATTTACCCGGTTCAGCTCACGCTCTGCCCGATCGCTGCGTGAGATTAACCGATAGGTTTCACGCATCAGCCGCTGGTAGTGCCCGTTGAGCTGTAGCAGCGCCTGCCGATACTCTTCAGCCTGCAGGCTATGCTGCGCCGCGACATGGCTGGCCTGATTGAGTGCCTGGGTTTCTTCCAGAAACAGCTCATTGAGGTGCGTCATTGGCGCTGTTCCGCATGCAGCTTCACGGTTAACGCGGTGAAATCCAGAGACAGCTCTTCGCCAAACTCTTCTGACACGTCATCTTCGGCATCGTAAAACCAGTTCAGTACGATCGTGCAGCCGCTCTGCGCGAGCCTGTTGAACTGATCAAACAGCCCAAACAGCATCTTGGTGCTTGAGCTGTTGAAATAGCTCAGGTCGATATTCACCTCTGCCGCTTGGCTGGCCTGAGGCTGCCAGCTTTCCAGCGCGCTTTGCAGCGGACGGTAAAAGGCGGCGGCATTCTCTGGCCAGGATTCTCCCCGCAGGGAGAATCGGTGGGCCACAAAGTCAAACTCTACGGCGGGCGTACATTCAGTGGCGGTAAGTTGAATGATTTGCATAGGGGCTTCTTCAGTCATGGCAGATAGTGGCCTTAAGCCAAAAGGCAGAGAGCTCGCTGGCCTCCAGTGGCTGGAAACAATACTCCAGCGGTTCACTGACGTCGCGCGCCAGGGTAAGCAAGCCGATATTGGCGCCTTTGCTCCAGACCGGACTCTCAGCGCGTAACCGGTTTCGGTAAGCTTGTTTAATTTCATCCGCATTCATCACGCGGAGCGAATCCAGATCCCCGCGCAGTTGATGAGTGGCGTCGCTGCCGACCAGGTTTGCGCTTTCCAGATAGTAGCGACCGTCATCGTAACGCAGGCTCAATGAACCAAAGCGATACAGCTGATCGTTGTGGCTCAGCGCCCGGCTGTCCTGCGAGTAACGCAGAATGTTTTGCGCAATCTCGACAAAGCTGGAGAACAGCCGCCGCCTGACTTTTTGCGACCGCTCGTGATTCTCCAGAAACAGCTTGACCACTTCGCCCATCGCCGTGATGTTCTGCGGTGAAAAAAAGCCGGTATACTGCAATGCAATAAGGCCGGACTGCGATTCGGTATTAAAGGGCAGACCCCGTAGTGACTCGTTTTTCATTTTCTTCCCGGTGCAGTCAATAGCGAAAGCCAAACCAGGTGACGTCATCGCGTCGCGCCTGATTACCTTGCCAGCCTAAATAGTCTTGCTGAAACGCCAGCGATAACTCCGCCATAGGCAAATGCTGATAGCGCATCAGCAGAGACTGAATACGCTTATTGCCAAACATGATATTCCGTTCGCCACCTGGTTGATCGGTGACGCCATCCGTGAGGACAAACAGCATGTCGCCAGAATTAAACGCCAGGCTCTGTTCAGGCCAGTGATAGTCTTCCGGCGTATCGGTATAGCCGACGCCGACGCGATCCTGACTGAGCGAGATAATTTCATTGCTGATGTTGCTGAGCATAAATGCCTGGGTTCGGGCGCTGGCCCAGCGCAGCTGATGCAGCCCGGTATCAACTGACATCACGATGGCATCGCAGCCATCGTTAGAGAGTGAGGTTTGCTGGGAGGCGTTCAGCTGGCCCAGGGTTTGTTTAATATGGTGATTAAGGGCATGCAGGATGCTGGCAGGTGCCTGCAGATCGGCCTCGCGCAGCGCGTTTTCCAGCGCAGACTGCAAAATCACCGTCATAAAAGCGCCGGGAATTCCGTGGCCCGTGCAGTCGGCGATGACCGCCAGCCAGCCATTGTCATGGCGGTGAAAAGCGTAGTAATCGCCGCCCACGCCGTCTCGGGGCTGCCAGTACAAACACCAGTCGTCGAGCAGGGAGGCAATCAGCTGGTTGGACCGATCCAGCATCGCGTCCTGAATGACCCGCGCGTAATCAATGCTTTGTAAAATTTGCTGATGCTGGCGCGCCTGTAAATCGGAGACGCGGCGAATCAGATCGATCCCCAAGCCAATGCCGATATAGTGCCCGTTCTCCGTCAGGATAAACCCATCGGCGACGGACTTATCCCCGTTGGCCACGACCTGCTGCGCAACGCTTTCCAGCGTATTTTCCACGTCAATCACCAGCGGGAACTTATCCATAAAGGCAATGCAGCTCTTGCGGTCATAGAGTTCGGGAAAGAAAGGGCGCGCCATCTGCGACAAAAAGATGTGGCGGTTGATCATGCCGAACGGCTTGCCGTTTTCCACCACGGGCAACCCGATCAGATCTTTGTGTTCGGCAAAGAGTGCCATGACGGCACGGTTATCTGTCTCCGGACTGACGAAAGGGACCTCAATGCACAACACCCGCGCGTCATAACGGCTTGAGGCGGAAACCACAGTATTCACAGAGGCGGGTAACTGCATGATGCGGCTCTTGATTGTCCAGGAATAATCTTAGAGTAATGAGCGCAGATGACGGATTTATGGCAAAAAAACGGTTGGGTAAAAGAGGGCCGATAAATCGCAGTTAAAGCAAAATAGCAGCGAAAAATAGCCTGCCAGAGGGCGTTCTGCAGCGCGAAAATCCGGCGGTTGATTGGGCGGATTGCTAAATTTTCGCCCGTTCCCCTTCTGGTTGATGGAAAACCCGTCAGTTGATTTCATTTTTGTGAAAAGCGTTTGACGCTGGGGCCTGCTTAAGGTTTAATGCGCCCCGTTGCCCGAATAGCTCAGTCGGTAGAGCAGGGGATTGAAAATCCCCGTGTCCCTGGTTCGATTCCGGGTTCGGGCACCACAAATTTGAAACCCTCGCTTCGGCGGGGGTTTTTGCGTTTGGGGGGCTTTCGAGCTGTGATGCTGTTGGCGTAAGGTTGATTTACGTGATCGTGATGTTCTGGTTTACGGTTTAGATGGTCGGCATTTTCACTATGTTATGCTGAAAGCCTATGGGCGGGGGATGGCACAGAGGCGCATTTCGTCATTGCCTTGCACAACACGCCGCTTCGCCGTGTGCGAGCTGATGAGATATCGCAGAAGCGAATTATTCCTTGGATAACCAAACAGGTTAAACAGCAACAGGAAGCTGTATGATGAAACGTACATTATTTTTAGGCATCTTATATCCTGCGTTGGCATTCTCATTCACTCCCGGTTTTATGACACCCGAAGTGGAATGCCTCAATGACAATACGATTCCTTTCATAAGCACAAAAATTCCACCAAAAAAAATCGTCGACGACGCATACATAAAATGCAAGCCAGAACTGGATGCCTGGTCAAAATCTCGTGAAATGCTTCCTAAAGAAATCAGAGAAAGGCAATATAAAGAGTTTCATGATTTCTATATAAGAATGATCGAGAAAAGACGGGCATACGACGCTAAGAAATAGTGTAAATTGCTCAAAAAGAATCGCCGCGGATAATCTAGATACTTTCGAGTCGTTGATAATATTGGTTTTCATATTCTTTCGGTGGCATCTAATAGCTCGAACCATGCCGATACTTACTGTTATAAAACATGTTGATGTAATCAAAAATATCGCTGCAGCTAATGAAGTCGGTAAACATCTGAATACGCCGGGTGCACCGGGCGATGGATTCTTTCTCATTGTCGATGCGGACGCTCATGCATGTTTCCATAGAAAAAAGGGTAACACGCCTCGTAAGGGAAATGATCTTCCCTCTCGGATGAGAAAAGCAGATTATTTCTGGCGAAAACCGCTTTAGTTGGGCGATGATTAATTAAACAATGCATTCACATTTGGATCTGAGGATACATGGACACGATCGAACAGCTGGGCGGAAAGTATTACTTTGACGGCATGAGTGTGGATAAAGAAGAGTTGCTGATGTGGCTGATTCTTGACGAATTCACTAAAACCTTCAGCGGCATAACGGATATTCTGGCCGTTGCCTCAATGCTGGCCAGCCTGCCATTTATTCCTGTCTCAGGAAAACTGGATGCGAAAACGGCCACGACCGGCACCAGTCCTCTCTCGATGGTAATGCGCAAACTCATCAAAAAACGATTCGCTAAACGCCGCCGAACGCTGACGCTCAGTAGTATGATGCGGGGCAAATGGGCCTACACGACAAGTGTGGGCGCCTACATTGGACGCTGGGTGCCGTGGGTAGGTGCCGTTATTACTGCCCGTGACATCTACATCATTACGAATAACGTCATACATCGCTATCGACTGATAACGGGTGAAAAGGACTAAGCTCATGGAAACTTCAGTTCAGGTCAGAAACCTGCTTAAAAAATACTTCTGGGAAATGGCAGATGATGTCTCACTGAGCACAGGGAATCAGATGGTACTCCCTGAAGAGGCCGCTGATTTCATCGAAGAATATGCAGAGAAGTTTGGCGTCGACATGACCCATTTTGAGTTCAGGAAATACTTTCCTAACGAGGGCATACGCTTTCTGCCTAATGCAATCCTGCCTAAATTCATGCGTACCGATCATCATGAACCTGCGCCTCTGACCGTCAGAATGCTGATTGAGTCTGCTGAAGCCGGACGCTGGCTTTTCCCCTGAACGACACGATGACATTTATAGTCCGGGATAAATGAATGACATTAATTCTGCGCGAAGCAAAACAGTGTGATGTTTCGCTCCTGAGTGAGCTGGGTGTCAGTACATACACCCATCATTTTAAGCAGTACTGGACCCACAGCGAGGAACTGGAGGAGTTCCTTAATCAGGAGTATTCGCCACAGGTCATCGAAAGCAGCCTTGCTGACCCTTCAGCAGGCTGGTATGTGGTCGAGACTTCGGCTCCGATCGGATTTGTGAAAGTCATATGGCAATGCAATATTCCGGGAACATCTTTACAGGGTACTCTTCTGAAAAAATTCTATCTTTCAGAAGGCACAACCGGGAAAAACTACGGTCAACTCATATTTGGTGAAGTGGCTGAGATGGCGAAAGAAAGAGGGAGTAACTTTCTGTGGCTTGAGGTTCTTAAAGAAAATACCCGTGCGCGTAGATTTTATGAAAGACAGGGTATGACATTTATCAGGGATAATATCTATAACACCGCTACTCAGTATGTAACGGTGCATATTCTGGGCATGAACCTCTGAATCCTCTTTTTAGCCAAAAAACAGGCCTGCAGCAGCGCAGGCCCTCCGGGCACATCCCCCGCAAGCACACACATCACAGATACTTTTTGAACGACGCCGTCACAACAGCCAGTACGCCACCAACCAGCAGCGCAGAGGGCAGCAAAAAAAGATTTGGCCAGACTGCTGTCGGCCATGCCAGATACAGCATGCAGGGCCGGTAAAGCGCAGGCTTAACGAAGCGTTTGGCGTGGTGATAGACAAAACTTGATTCGTAGCCTGCCCCGTAGCGACGCAGGTCATGCCTGACCAGTCCTTCAACGATGCCTATAATGATGACCAGCCCGAAAAGCGGGATGCTGAGAAAAAGAATCATCACGCGGATAAAGAAGATTAGCGTCACCCAGAGCGTCGCCTGCAGGTACTCTCCCAGCCTGCTGATGAGGGATGCGCCGAAGCCGTTCAGGGACGGAATGAGGCCGCTCCCTTTCCTGCTCGTTTCCCTGAAAGAGGCCAGCCAGTGACTGAATCCGCTGTCCACAAACAGCCAGTGCCAGGCGGCCTGAACCCAACGGGTGATGGTTTCCACCCAGCAGGCTTCGGGTATACCCCCAAGACAGCCGGTGGCTTTCGGCCAGCCATCACCTGATAGCTGTGCGTGGCACCCTCGTCCGGCCACAGGAATGTGATGCAGGCGTACTCCACGCACAGGCTGATGAACAGCGAACCAATCAGGATACCAATGAGCCTTAGCGGCATATCCCATAACAGCTATGTAAAAGGGCCTGGAGGTCTGCGCTTAGCGGGGGATGCTCTGCCGGGTGTTCCCTCGTCATTCAGGGGCTTTAATGCCTACTGGAACACCAATGTCGGCGTCCTCAATTTCTGGAACGTTAACGCGGTAATAAAATCCGTCAGGTGCACAACCCTGTGCACCTGTGCTCTCAGGTCACCCGCTTCTGGCTTCGCAGCAGCGCCAGGCCGCTCAGCACCGACATCGCCATCAGGTAATAGCCGGGAGCCAGGCTGGTGCCGGTGGCGGTGATCAACAGCGTGCAGATGAGCGGCGCAAATCCGCCAAATACCGTCACCGCCACGTTATAGCTGATCGCCATGCCGCTGGCGCGCGTGCCCATAGGAAACAGATCGGCCATGACCGAGGGTACCGTGGAGAAGTAAATCGACTTGAGCAACGCCATCCAGCAGACCAGCACGATCAGCGTGGTGGGCGTGGTGTGATTCACCACCAGCTTAAATGCAGGGTAGATGGTGACAATCAGTAAAATCAGCGATCCCCACATCAGCGGAGCCCGGCCCACGCGCTCTGCCCACAGGCCCATAATCGGCGTCACCACGGTCAGGATCACCCCCGCCAGCAAGGTGGCGGTAAAGGCCACAGAGCCGGGCAGGTGGAGATTGCGGGTGGCGTAGGTCGGCACATAGTTGAGCATGTAGTTAACCGCCGTAGAGATGACCATCAGGCCAATCGCCAGCAGCATGAGCTCTTTCTGGCGGCCAAACAGGCGCTTAAGCGGGGCGACCTCGGGCTGCCGGGTGGCGAAGCTGGCAGGTTCATGTACGTGGCGGCGAATATAGATCCCCAGCGGGCCAATCAGCAGACCAAAGGCAAAAGGAATGCGCCAGCCCCAGTCCTGGATCTCGCTTTCCGTCAGGATTTTCGTTAATCCCAGACCAAACGCGGAGGCCATCAGGGTACTTGCCCCTTGCGTGGCGAACTGCCAGCTGGCGATAAAGGCTTTGCGCTCGGGAAAATGCTCGACCAGAAACGCCGTCGAGCTACCAAATTCGCCACCGGCAGAGAAGCCTTGTATCAGACGCGCCAGCAGAATCAACAAGGGCGCAGCCAGACCAATGTGTTCGTAGCCCGGCATAAACGTAATGATGGCACCGCCCAGCATCATCAGATTGATGGAGAGCAGTAGCGCTTTTTTACGCCCGTGGCGATCGGCATAGTTACCCAACACAATCGCGCCCAATGGCCGGATCAGGAAGGAGACACCGAAACTGCCGAAGGTCAGCAGCATAGAAACGGACGGATCGCTGGTCGGGAAAAACGCATGGGCAATATAGCTGGCAAAAAAGCCGTAAACCGCAATATCAAACCACTCCAGCGCGTTACCGATGCAGGTGGCGAAAAGGGTTTTATGCAGGCTGGGTTTATTCGCGTGCAGCGGTGCAGCGGTGTTGAACGTGCTCATGCGGCACCTACGGCATGTTGACGATGCTTCGCCACCAGTTCGCGGCCTTGCTCGCCTAAGTCCCATAACAGTCGGGTCATGATTTGCAGACCTTCACGCGCAATCGACTTCAGCATATGTTCGTTCACGCCGTGTTGGCCGCAGGCGGGATAGGAGTGCGGCACCCACAATGTGGGCAGGCCGAGGATGTCAGAAAACACCTCGTTGGGCAGCGAACCACCCAGGTTGGGCAGCAGAGCCGGTTTCTTACCGCTGGTTTCGGCGATGCTGGCCAGCACCCAGTCGACCAGCGGATCGGTGGGATCAAGGCGGGTTGCCGGCGATCCGCGCAGGAACTCGACCTTCACATAGCCAAAGCCGTGCTGCGTCAGATGTTCGCTGACGTGCTGCGCCAGCTTTTCCCAGTCGGTGCCTACCACAAAGCGCAGCTGACAGACGGCCGTTGCCTCACCCGGAATGGCGTTCATCGGGCGCGCAGGATTGCCGGTCAGGAAGGCCAGCACTTCCAGAGTGTTCCAGCCGTACAGGCGTTCCGTTGGCGTTAATGCGGGTTCGCCCCAGTTCGGATCGATCTCGGGATCGCCCGGCATCCCGCCCACGTTGATCTGGCTGAGAATGTCACGTACCTGCGGCGACAGTGAGTCAGGCTTCAGTGCTTCCACCTGAAGTACGCCCTGTGCGTTAACCAGCGCGGCAATGGCGTTGGCCAGCTGCGTGCCGGGATTGCTCAGCAAACCGCCCCAGTTGCCAGAGTGATAGGCGTTATCACGGGCCGTCACCGTCAGGCGGAAATTCACGGCACCGCGCGATCCCAGAAACAGGGTAGGTTGCACCGCATTCAGGCGCGGGCCATCCGAGGCGATAAACAGATCGGCTTTCAGCAGATCGCCGTGCTGCCGGCACAGCTGCGCCAGGCCGGGTGAGCTGATCTCTTCGCCCATCTCAAACAGCAGCTTGCAGTTGAAGCCCAGACGTCCGCCGCGTGCGAGAAACACCTGTTCCAGCGCGGCCAGATTCACGCAGTGCTGACCTTTATTATCTGCGCTGCCACGGGCGTACCAGCGATCGCCCTCTTCAACGAGCTGCCAGGGCATTAATCCTTCACGCCAGTTTTCATCATCGCCGAACACCACATCGCCATGGCCGTAACTCAGCAGCGTGGGGAGCGCAGGATCTTCGATGCGCACCGCCACCAGAAAAGGACGATGGGCCGCTTCGGCGTTCTCGATGAAGTGGAGGGTGAAACCCAACGCACTTAGCTGTGGGCCGATTTCGTCGTGTAAATAGTGGTGTAATTCACTGTCGCGATCCTGGCGCTGGCTCTCGGTTCGCTGCGAAACGCGGCGCGCCAGAACCTGCTGAAATTCCCCACTGTCGAACCAGGTGGTGGCCTGGTCTACCGCTTGTTGGGCTGTCATGTTTGCTCATCTTTTATTCGTATTATGGTTTTCCCATCATTTCCGAAACGCTGCTTTGCCACAATTATCAATTTATCGAGTAAGATTTGCTTTTAAAGCAAAGCTGCCTGCCCGTTTTCGAGGCATGCACCAGCAAGAGGCGTTCGCATGATCAGTAATGAAATCCGCTATTTTCTTGCCGTCGCCAATGCCGGATCGCTCAGTGCGGCAAGCGAGCAGCTGTTTATTGCGGTATCGGCGATCAGTCGTCAAATTCAGCGGCTGGAGGCGCAGGTGGGCGTGCCGCTGTTTGATCGCCACGCGCGCGGCATGGTGCTGAATGAAGCCGGGGAAATTTTTGCCCATCACGTGCGCAAAAATATGCTGGATATGGAATACGCGCTGGCGGAAATCAAAGGGCTGAAAGCAGTACGCCGCACCCTGATTCGGCTGGTCTGTACCGATGGCCTGGCCTTCACGTTGCTGCCCCGCATGATCGCCGCATTTCGGGAGAATAATCCCGGCATCCTTTTTGAGATCAAGGTCGCCAGCCCACAGGGCGTATCAGAACTGATACGTAATGGCGACTGCGACCTGGCGCTGCAGTTCAGCCTGCACGCTGAGCACGGGGTTGAGATCCTCGGTTCCTGGCCTGCACCGGTGCTGTTAGTCATGCATCAGGGTCATCCACTGGCCAGCGCGCCGCAGGTAACGCTCAGCGATATCAGCCACTATCCACTGGCACTGCCGCAGCAAAACACCACGGTACGACAGCTGTTCGAGCTGGCAAGCCATATGAGCGGCAATCTGATTGAACCGGTCGTGACCTGCGACAATTTCTCAACCCTGTTCCAGTTCCTGCTGCATACGCCATTAGCCGTCACCATTTGCAGTGCGTTCAGCGTGATACAGGAAGCCGAAGCGCACGGACTGGTTTTGCGCTCCGTCGGCATCGATCAATTAAGCCAGCGCAATCTGCAGTTGCAGGTGCCTTCCGGCCGGCCCCGTAGCGCCGCGCTGGAGGTATTTCTAGCGTTTGCGCGGCAGCAACTCACCGAACTGGATGCGGTGACATAGCCTTGATATGGCTGATTCTGAGACGTTGCGTTCAGTCGTAATCTTCCCAACGACAGCGCAGGGTTACTTTTAACGTCCTGCTTTCGGCGTTTCTGCACACCGACAGCCACGATCCTGAGCACCTGACCGTGACAGGGCGCATTGATGATCGAAGATCGCGGCGCAAATCCGTTTAGATTTCTTCCTTCATCAGCCTTTGATCTCGCCACCGGGCTTAGTGTTCCGGATAAAGTCTGCTTTTTTTCGGACTCCACCTTATCGCTTTTCCTCTTTGTCTTATCCCCAGCAATACAGCGTTGTGGAGTAGTGTAAAGGACGTAAAAGGCTGTAAACAGGCGCGTTTTTTACCTGTGACACGCTTATCATTCCTGCTATGCGTTACTGTCACTCTGACGGTCATATGCCGATATAACAGAGAGCGGTGCACATACTGACCTGAACATTCATCTGCAAAGGAGAACCACCATGGATTCTTTCTTTCCTGAGGATGTCATTGATACCCTCAGTAAAACGTTCTGGCAGCGCGTCAGTGCGATGAAAGGGCTTATCGAACGTCACCAGAGTTTTCGCCTGCTGTGGTTTGGCGAGGCGCTGAAGCGTAACCGTAACTGGAAGGGCATCACTGCCGAACAGGCCGTTAATCGGGCGATTAGCGAAAGTCATGGGCTGCCGCTGTCCGACGTTAAAAAAATGACGATTGCCCAGAAGTGGGTGGCGCTGGTGCCGGTGAGAAAAGCGCTTTATTCCCGCCCGGATGGCAAAGCGTTTCAGTGGCTGGTGGAAAAGAAACTGGACGAGCTTGATCGTCCTTGTCGCTTTTCGGCCTAACGGCTTTCCCCTAAATGAGTCCGTAGGGGTAACACCGATGCTTAGCTCAGCGCCTGACGGTAATTAATAACGCCCCGGATATCAGCCTGTCTCTGTATCCGGGGCGGTTATACTGCATGACGGCTCAGATGGTGGCGCAAAAGGTGATCAATCTTCGGCATGCGCAGCGCAGCGTTGAGATGATGGTTTACTGACGGGAACGCGATCATCCACGGGGCATCGTCAGATAACATTGAGCACTATCATCCCTTAAACGTCCTCATTACGGCACAGGCGATTACCAACTCTTAAGCGCCTGTGCCGTTAGCGGCTTTTTGAAACGAAAACGGCATGGTTGGCCGTATGGCGATTTTCATCATCAAGCCAGCCCTTAAGATCATGCTCGATCTGCTCCAGGCTTCTGTTACGGGTTTCCGGCACGCATTTGATGCCAAAAATGGCACCAAAGAGTCCAATGGCGGCGAAAATAAAGAACGTACTCGCCAGACCGACCCAGACAAGAAGAAGAGGGAAGAAAAGAGAGATCAGGAAGTTCGCTATCCACATGGCGAATACGGCACCGCCCATAAAGATGCCACGCAGTCGCGTCGGAAATATCTCTGACAATAACAACCATGTCACGGTTGATAAGGCACCCTGCTGGAAACTGAGAAACATCAGCATGCCCGTCAGTACCCTATAAGGCCGTAGCGCATCTGGCTGACCATTAACCGTTTCAGGCAGCAGATAGCTCACCGTACCGATAAAGATTAGGCAGGCGGTGCAACCAAAATGTCCCGCCATCACCATGGTTCGGCGACCCACTTTACCCAGCATTCAGATCCCAACGAACGTCATCAAGACGGACACCACGCCATTGGCGATGGTGGCAAAAAGCGCGGCGTTATCCGACATACCGACTGACTTCAGCACGGTGGTGGCATAATACATAATGGTGTTAACGCCGGTTAGCTGCTGGATGGCTGATCTCCACTAATAACCTAACCCGCGATAGCCAGGTACTGACCTGACACCGGTAAAAGATTCACACCTGACTGTCGCAGTCCTCGCAGGGTGCTTAAGGGCATTTAAATGAAATTTCCATTTCATCAGGGATGCATTTTTTCACGTGAACCTGCCGATTCTTGTCAGGAAAAGAATAATGAACAGTTAATTGTTAATTAAGAGAAATGGTGGGTTTTATTCTTTATTTTCTGCGTTGTTTAACCGGGCGTTAACGTATTTGCGAGTGTCATCAAAGAACTTTATTTTCCCTTTAACATAAAATGAAATAAATATTTTCATTATCCCATTGGGTTCGCTTGATGTTACCGGGTTCAGGAGAGTCGCATGACCATCGCCGCAGAACGTTTTTGTATTAACAGAAAGATCGCCCCCTCGCTGAGCATTGAAGCCTTCTTCAGGCTGGTGAACGGTTTAGGGTTGAATAAGGTGGAACTTCGTAACGACTTGCCCAGCGGTAACGTGATGGACAACCTGAGTGCTGCCCAGGTTTGCGCACTGGCTGAACGCTATGGCATTGACATTATTACCATAAATGCCGTTTATCCCTTCAATCAGCGTACGGAACAGGTTCGCCAACTGACCGAATCCTTGCTGGCCGATGCGAAAGCGGTGGGGGCGCGTTCGCTGGTGCTTTGTCCCCTAAACGACGGCTCGTCGGTTGCGCCAGAGGTAACATTAAACGCACTGCGCGATTTGGCACCTCTGTTCGCGACCTATGGAATAACCGGACTGGTTGAGCCACTCGGCTTCCCACAAAGCTCGCTGCGTTCGGCAGCGCAGGCGCAGAAGCTTATTCGCGATGCCCATGTTCCCTTTAAATTATTAATCGACACCTTCCATCATCATCTCTATCCCGATGCTGACGCCGAATTCAGTCAGGTGGATATCGCCCAAATTGGTCTGGTTCACCTGTCGGGCGTGGAGGACAAACGTCCGCGTGAAAGCCTGACAGATGCCGAGCGCATAATGTTAACGCCGGAAGATCGCCTGTTCACCTGTCGCCAGGTTAAACAGCTTGAAGAACGAGGCTATAAAGGCATTTATGCCTTTGAACCTTTTGCGCCAGAACTGGCGGACTGGGATGAGAACAAGATTCAGCATGAAATTAAAAACAGCATCCAACTAATTCAACATTCCTTGAAGTAAAGCACCTCGCCTGTGAGGTTTAACCAGCTGATTTATCAATAATATCTCATGCATCTTCGGTTCGCAGAAACAGCATTATGAGGAACAGCCAACAGGGCGTCGAAGTAAACGCGCCCAGGCTTCGTTGATGCACTTACGGGCAATTATGCCCGTAAGTGTGATTCATCATCTGTCCACTCTGAGAGACGACAAAACTCCCGGCAGAGAGGCAGGATGTTTTACTCTGTCGCTATCGGCGTAGCATTTTCGTCAATCTTGGTATCGCCCTGAATCGCCTGGATGCGTTTTTCCACCGCATTCACCTGCTCGCTGTTATGCAGCAAGGTATAGGTCAGATCGAAGGTTGCACTCGCGCCCGGTGCCAGCTGTTTCACGCGCTTCTGTTCACGTTCAATGGTCACCGGATAGGCATAGTTGGTGCCGGGCTCAATCCCGGTGACATAGCCTTGTTTCAGCGTATCGGTATTTTTCCACAGGGTCAGCAGCGGCAGCTGTTGGGTATCAAACTGGATAGAGGCACCTTTGTTTCCGGCTTTATTCACTACGGCGGCGAGGGTCTGATGATCCTTGTCAGACAGCGGCTTGATGTTAAACACCATTTCATCGAAGTCTTTTGTCGGGCCCTGATAAGTTTGCCAGTTTTTCAAACCGGCTTTGGCATAGTCATTAAACGGACTGATTTGCGACATCGGGGCGAGAAACCGTGCGCCTTCTTCCAGAATTGGCGTGCTGAAGTTGCTGTGATAGATAATCTCGTAATCGTGTGGGTAATCGGAATGGTTGGTCAGCACGTCATGCAGGCTGAACTGATTGCTGCCCGGTACATAGCGCAATTCCGTCCACGTCTGGAGATCGGCTTTCTTAAAGGTGCTCTCTTTGATCAAACCGCGGATGCGGATTTCGTGCGGGGCCGCATCCGCCACCTCGACTTCAAGCTGTGAGACCGGCGTGTTACCAGCTTTGCCGTGCAGCGTATAGATGCGGCCTTTGTCGTTAACAGGATGGCCGGTCCATTCATAGCCGCAGCGCACCATCATCTCGTTGAACCCTTCCAGCCAGCCCAGGCCATTGCGACTTTCAAGGTTGATAAAAGCGGGATTCACCACCTCTTTAACCGGTGAGTCCCAGCCCAGTCGGGTGCCAAAGCCTTCCACGCGGAGCAGGTTCATTCCCCGGGTGGGAACGAGCGTGATGGTCAGGCCATCCTGACTACGAATCTCCAGGATCTTACTGCCTTCCTGCTTACCGCCGTGCAACACTTTCTGCTCAATGCTGAACGGCTTGCCCTGGAATTTCAGCTCGCTGCTGTTAACCTGCCAGTTTCCTTTGTCTGTGCCTTGTTCAGCACTCGTCAGCACCCAGGTTTTGGCAGACGCAGAACCAGAAATCATCACGGCTAATACCGTCAGTGCGAGTTTTGTCTTCATCATTTACCTCTTTAGCTGAATCGTTTTTTCAATCATCAGAGGAATTTACTGATTCGGACGTAACGGAAACGTGATTTTCCTCACCTGCTGGAAAATGAGGAAGGATTAAGCGTGTTAGTGGGATGTTGCTCACATTTAAAATGCTTTTTAATGGTGTTAAGTCATCTTTTAATCGGCAGTAGTCAAAAATCTGTAAACGATTCAGCCACGATGGATAGGTAAGGCTTTTTTCGTAAAACCAGGATGTATAAGGGAAGCGCGAAGAAAGGGCCTCGCGCATTTCCCGCAGGGCAGATTCACGACAGATAAAACTGGCGCTTAAAAGCAAACATATCATTCAGCAGGCAGTACTCGGGATTGCCGAGCGTGATAACCGGCGCGCGTTGGGCAATCATGGTCTTCCAGTTTGCCAGTGAATGTCGCCAGGCGGCATCTTCGTCGTCGGTTAACGGCGCAACCTGATATCCCAGCGTAATATGAAACTGGTAACGATCGTGGCCCGGCTCGTGAATGCCGGTGACTTCAGACAAGCGATCGCGCAACTGGCGCAAGCGCTTCTCCGTATCGGCATCGGCCGTTAACAGGCGCAGCGTTAACGGGGTTTCATGCGCAGAGGGCGCCTCCGGATTAACGCGCATGCGGTATGGCGCGGCATCTTCACCCAGCTTAAACGACCGCAGGCGCTCAGCCAGGATCCGATCGCACTCTTCCATAGGCATATCAAGAGCCAACCCAGCAGGCCACAGGGGATAGCGTCTTTCCTTGTCGTTGGCACCGCCGAAAACGGTCATATGATAACTGGAGGGAGGCAGCGCGGTGACCTTTCGTGACCAGCTTTCACCGGGTAACTCACGATAGACATCAAGCAGGGCATCGAAGGGATCCGAGCCTTCACCTTGCTGCGGCAGATGGCAAATAATCGTGTTTCCCCTAAACGGCACAACCCGGCCGTCCGCGGCAAACTTACGGCCCACGTCGTTAGGGCGGTGTTCCGCACCAATAGCGCGGGCGGCGGCCATACCGCCCAGAGTGGCAATCGTACCTTTCAACAGCATTCTCCGTGTTGTCATCGTCCTACCTCAGTATTGAGCAGATTCCGGCAAAATCATTAATGGGTTCCTCGCCTGTGCGATCTTGCACGGGCATGTAGAGAGGACGTCTTCTCTGTCTGGCCGGGATGTCACTGGCCAGCAGAAGCCTGATGCAATGATGAGGGGGCGATAACACACCTGCGCGGGAGCACAGATCCCGGCATCATCGTGCTGGTTAATCAAGGGGACGCGCATCTCAATCGGCCATCCTGGCGAATGTCTGTGACTAAAAGATGAAGGGAGAGTGTGATGTCCAGAAGAGGAACCGCGCGCCGGCGTTCTCGGCCGGGTTGGGTGCATTCAGCCTGCGGGACGCAACCTAATCGGCGGGGCGCAGCGGATCGTATTTGTCCTGTTAGCCAGGGCAAGAAGAAGCCAGCGTATTCAGCGCTGGCATGACTTTCCCACGTCTATACATTGAGCCGATGAATAACCGTCACGAATTCATTCACCCCGCGATTAATCTCCTGAAAACTGCGCGAGAGGTTGCTGATTTTGTCATTCTCGGCGGTAAGAAAGCGTTTAATTTCTTCAAGTTGCTGGGTCATGTTTTCAATAAGGGTGGTATTTTCTTCCACCACTCTGGTGATTTTAAGCGTCGCCTGCGATGTCGAGGCCGCCAGTCGCCGGACCTCCTCGGCCACCACGGCAAATCCACGCCCCGCTTCGCCTGCACGTGCCGCCTCAATCGCGGCGTTTAACGCCAGAATATTGGTTTGCCCGGCGATGGCGTTGATCGTCGAGACGATTTCTTTAATATCCATCGAAGAATGATTGAGCTTATCGCCAATTTCTGCTGCCGCACTGACCTGTGACGACATCGATTCCGCATTACGGATGGTTTCACCCAGTACATCATTCGCATTAAAGGTGATCTGAGACGTCTCTTCCGACGTTGTGACGGCAATGTCAGCAACCCGTTTAGCATTCTCGACACGTTCGGTAATATCAGATGCCAGTTTGATGACCTTATAAACGTGCTCAGCATCATCTTTTATAGGGTTGTAGCTGGCTTCCAGCCAGACGCGTTTGCCTGAGGCGGTGACCCGCTCAAAACGTCCAGTAAAAGCCCGGCCTTGCTGGATCTTTTGCCAAAAATCAGGGTGCTCTTTATAAAATTCATCATAGCAAAACATACGATGATGTTTGCCCTTGAGGCCATCAAGCGGGTAGCCCATTAATTTCAGAAAATTGTTATTTGCATCAACAACCTCACCCTGCGGGGTGAACTCGATCATGGCCATAGAGTTATTTAGGGCGGTGATAATGGCTTCTTTATGCTTCAACGCTTCATGTTTGTTAGTAATGTCGTTGGCGATTTTGATGACTTTTTTTACCGCGCCGTGACGATCCTTCACAGGAAAATACGTCGCGCTTAAATACAGCCGGCTGTGATTTTTGCGAAAGCGCTCAAAAATGCCGCTGAAGGAGTGACCGGCGCCCAGGGTTTGCCAGAAATGCGCGTAGTCGCTGGAGCGCACGACGTTATCATCGCAGAACAGGCGATGGTGCTGACCCGCAATCTCGTTGAGCGTGTAACCCGTCAGTTCAAGAAAGGGCTCGTTTGCCGTAATGATGCTGCCGTCAGGCGTAAATTCAATCCAGCCAATGTTGGCTTTGATCGCCTGCGTGTTGGTCTGGTCATCTGCGGACCCCCATGAAGCGCTACCGGGCATAAAACGTGTCAGGGCAAACATAACGCTCTCCATCTTTTTCAGATAAAAGGGACAAACGATTTGGGCCTGTGTCGGGGAGTTTGCTGCCTGTGAAAAGTAAAGCGTCCGGCGCGGGTCGTCTTAGATTATCGGCACTGATGGATTCATATTTAGAAATAGATTAAAAAAAGTGATGTTTATCACAATGGCAGGCAAAGCGATCCAGTGCGGTATAAGCACGCGGACTTTCTTGCCGGGAGTGCAGCCCGAAGATGAGAAGGTGGCGTAAAATACGCGAGCAGCAGTAATTTAGCGGGTTCCCTCGCCATGTTTGCTGTTCCGACTGAAAAAACGCCAGGGGCAGCGGACGGCCTGTTTCAGGACGGAAGCCATTAAAAATTGCCAGCACACCGGTGGAATTGTTAATCATAACTTGTTGAATGATGACAAAAAACATTGGGGACGTTTTTGTTATCCAAATGAATCGGGGGATGATTCGATTGACAGGCGTTCGTTCAGCTGGACTGATTTCACTTCGGGCAACCCAGCTGCGTTTTTATCATCGGCTTAAGCGAAGGCGCTCTGCGTAAGACAACGAAATACCTGAGGAGCGCAGCGCAAGGTGATAGCGTCCGCTCCCCTTTCTCAGATGGACAGCAAAAGATACCGGCGATAGCGCAATCCCCAGTACCGGCCTCTGCCGGGCTGACATGCAGGCGACGAGAATAAAATACAGGCGCGTAGAGGGCGGATAGTGGCAGGGACTGACGAGCCAAACAATCACGCGCCAGCGGGTGGGGCGCTGGCGTGGCGATGACATCTCAGGCGGTGTCGCCAATGTCAGACTGCAACATCGCCTGTGCCGTCACACATTCAGTCGATGAATCACCGTAACGCATTCGTTCACACCGCTGAAAATTTCCTGAATACTGTCTGAGAGATGAATCATCTTGTCGTTTTCCGTCGTGAGAAAACTGTTGATGCCATCAAGCTGCTGATGCATGTCGCCGATAAGACTGGCATTTTCTTCAACCACCTTACTGATTTTCTGCGTTGCCTGAGAGGTGGAGGCGGCAAGACGTCTGACTTCTTCCGCGACTACCGCAAACCCACGTCCCGCTTCGCCCGCGCGTGCGGCCTCAATGGCGGCGTTCAGCGCCAAAATATTGGTTTGTCCGGCAATGTTGTGAATCGTGGAGACAATCTCTTTGATGTCTTTGGCCGAATAATTCAGTTTGTCACTGATCTCCGCAGCGGCTGTTACCTGAGAGGCCATGGATTCTGCATTTCGCACCGTTTGGCTCAGAACCTCATTGGTATTCGCGGTGAGATGCGACGTTTTTTCAGAGGTATTCATGGCAATATCCGCAACCTCCTGCGCCGTGACGACACGTTGGGTGATATCCGAAGCCAGCTTAATCACTTTATAAATGTGCCCCGCAGCATCTTTAACCGGGTTGTAGTTGGCCTCAAGCCAGACACGTTTTCCTGATGCCGTTACCCTTTCAAAACGCCCGGTGAACGCGCGTCCATGTTGAATTTTCTGCCAAAAATCAGGGTTTTCTTTGTAAAAGGTATCAAAACAGAATATACGGTGGTGTTTACCCTGAATCGCCGCAAGATCGTATTCCATCAGCGTCAGAAAGTTTTTATTGGCGTTGAGGATCTCGCCCTGCGGGGTAAATTCGATCATCGCCATGGAGTTGTTCAACGCAGTAATAATCGCTTCTTTATGCGTCAGCTCTTCGTGCCGGTCAGTGATGTCATTGGCGATTTTGATGATTTTCTTCACGGTGCCGTGTTTGTCTTTCACGGGGAAATAGTTGGCGCTTAAGTAGAGCAGACTTTTATTTTTTCTGTAGCGTTCAAAGATGCCGCTGAAAGACTGGCCTGATGCCAGGGTTGCCCAGAATTCGGCATATTCACGAGAGCGCACAAAGTCTGGCTTACAGAACATACGATGATGCTGGCCGGTAATTTCACTGAGCTGGTAGCCCGTGACCGCCAGGAAGACTGGGTTGGCCGTAAGAATGATGCCCTCGGGCGTAAATTCAATCCAGCCGCTACAGGCTTTGATCGCCTGTACGTTACTCCGATCGTCGGAGACATTCAGCGGGGTTTTGCCCGGTTTAAAACGCGTAAAGGAAAACATAGCACTCTCCATTTATAGCCGTAAAAAGGTCAAAGAGTTGACCACGTAGTGGAGAGACAGCGACCTGTTTACAGGGAGGTCGATCGGCTCGGGTCCACTAACGTTATCGGCATCGCGCGTGTCATATTTAGGTCACATTACGGACACAATTAAAGTCTGGTGAGGTGCATCACGCTATTCACAAAGGGCATGCGGTGACGTCAACAATGCGCATGCCCTTCAGCGTAGGTTTCGCTCTCAACACTGTCAGTGTCGGGGAGCGGATGGTGCTGCAATGAAGCGGCCTGAAGCCGCGTTATGACGGGTTATCCGGTATTGCACTGCGCAAAAATTCAGGGATGGCAGGGCGACCGTTTTCCAGACAGGTGCCGGTGAAAACCGCCTCGGCATAAACGACATTATTCACCAGAATTTGTTGGATGAAGTTAACGCGGTTGCGTTTTTCATTGGCCGCCAGTGTACAGGTCACCTGCATCTCATCACCTTTCTTCAGGCTCTTTTTGAAGCGCAGGGTGTACTCCAGCAGCATATGAATACGACCCGCGGTAAACTCTTCTTCGAGATCGACACCCAGGTGCTCTTTCATAAAAGCGTGACGTGTCCATTCCATATAAAACGGATAGTAGAGTCCGTCCACCACGCCCTGAAAATCGATGTGCTTTTCGTCAACCTGATACGTTTTCGTAAACATAATAGCGCCAGTAGTGAGTGAGGTTATGCTCACTTTAGTGATCATTGGCGCTTTGTGAAATGCTTTTTATTGGGGATGCGCGGGGACCGCGTACGGTGATATATCATGCTGTAACATGGCCGGGCCAGCGAGGCGCTGGCCCGGGTGAGGCGATAAAACGCGGTTATCCGAAGAAAAGCGCGTCAGTTATCGGAAAGCTGGCGTCGCGAGAGTGCCGCTTCTTTCGGTGCGGAAAATAGACACTGCGTTGCGCAGCATCACGGTTTGTTCCAGCATGCCCTGCGCGGCGGAGGAAACCTGCTGAACGAGCGCGGCGTTCTGCTGGGTAACCTGATCCATCTGGCTAACGGCAATGCTGACCTGACCGATACCATTGCTCTGCTCGTCCGATGCGATGGTTATTTCGCCCATAATGGTCGTTACGCCCTGCACCGATTTCACGATCTCCTCCATCGTATTACCGGCTTCTCTTGCCAGGCCTGAGCCTTTCGCCACATGCTCGACCGACTGTGTGATCAAATCTTTGATCTCTTTGGCCGCGGTTGAACTGCGTAAGGCCAGCGAACGCACCTCACCGGCGACGACCGCAAATCCGCGTCCACCTTCGCCCGCTCTTGCGGCTTCAACGGCGGCGTTAAGTGCCAGGATATTGGTCTGGAATGCAATGCCTTCAATGACTGAAATGATTTCGGCAACTTTGCCCGAGCTTTCTGAAATAGAGCGCATGGTTTCCACCACCTGCTTCACGACATCCCCGCCCTGGATCGCCACATGTGATGTAGTGTCGGCCTGAGTATTCGCGTGACGTGCGTTGTCAGTATTCTGACGAACGGTGGCGGTAAGTTCTTCCATGCTGGCAGCCGTTTGTTCAAGCGCGGCAGCCTGCTCTTCTGTGCGCTGAGCCAGATCGATATTGCCCTGCGCGATTTCGTTGGCTGAATTGTTGATCAGCTCCGCAGACGACTGAATGCCGCTGACGATGGTGACCAACTGCTGACGCATAGCTTCAAGCGACGCCATCAGGCTGCCCTGGCCTTTAAGCGGAACAGCAATGTCCACGGTCAGGTTACCCTGCGCAATCATTCCGGCAATATCGGCCGCCGCTTTTGGCTCGCCGCCCAGTGCGCGGATAATGCTGCGCGTAATAATCGTACCCAGAATAATCGAAAGCAGAATCGTAATAATACCGGCCAGGCTCAGCGTCATTTTGGTGGCAAAGGCCAGGCTGTTCACCTCTTCAGAGCGTTTAGCTAACAGCGTGGCTTCCGCGTTGTTGAATTCAGCGGCAAGGGCGCGATAGCGATCCATAAATGCCTTATCGCGGCCCTCCTGAAAGAAATGCGTCAGCGTTTCCAGCGGTTGTTTGCCGCTGTTTACATCCCTGCGCAAGGCGATCAGTTGGTCGTCCACAGCCTGAACACTGTTATGCAGTTCAAGCAGCGAGGTCAGCCTTTGCTGCTGCTCGGCATTATCCGCCGTCATGCTGCGAAGCTGATTGTATTTCTGATCGAAAGCGGTTTTACCAGCGTTAAACGGTGCCAGGAAATTGTCATTGCCTGAAACAACAAACCCACGCACGCCCGTCTCCATATTCACCATATCGGTCAGCATACTGTCGCTGACGCTCATGACCTGATAACTGTGGATGTTCCAGGTGTTGGCCTGACGCAGTTTAAGAAAATTGGCGATCGACAAGCTGCTGCCAATCAGCGAAACAATAACGATGATGCCGAACGCGAAGGCGATTTTACGGCCGGTTGTGATTTTCATGTTTTTCCCCGATAAGTGATCTTATTATTTTTGTGATAAAAGCCATTACATTTCGTTTATCGGCAAAGAAGAGTGGCAGTTTATAACCGCACCTCCTTTTTTTATAAAACCTGTCCTTAAGGTTAGCCGCAGATAATTACCTGGGTTATCTATAGAAAGGATACGATGTCGTGGGGATAACATAACCGTATGTTACGAGCAGTAACGTGACTTTTAGCCGTTCCATAAGCACGTGAAAAAACAGCTTAATAAAGAGAAAGCAATTTCGCTTTGCGGAGGTGAAGGGATTCAAAACGCTGATGCAGAAAAAAACATGAAGAAAGTTGCTAATGGATATGTATAAAAAATGTCGCTTTCATTCGAAATAATGAAAGCGACAGAGCAGTTAAATAACGTCGTTTTTATTAACTGCGATGATTAGCCTTTACTCCCTGTCTGCGCATGAGCGCCCGTTTGGGTGTGGTGCATCGTTGGGCTCACAGGAAGCTCAGAATAGGTTTGAGTATCATAAATTACCCCTTCTTCAGCGGATTTAAGCAACATACCTGCCTGATAGTATTTGTCCTGTTTCATCATGGCGAGTGCGCTGGAAACATCGTTTTCAGTTTGCTGCAACGGCATCAGTTCCTGCGTTTCGGTAACGGCAACGCCTGCCAGTTTCAGCGCATCAAGCGCGCCCTGTTTATCACCCGCTTTGATATGCTGGTTGGCCTGATCGATAGCATCATTTTTCTGTTTCGAAAACTGATAATCTTCTGAAACGGAGACGTCGGAACCGATACGAATATAGTTATCGCCATTCATAGGGGCTTTCTTGTCGTAGCGAATATATTTGGTCCAGTCCACGCTATTATCTTTCAGGTAGGTTTCTGCCTGGGTGGCCAGCGCTTTTGCCTGTTGCGTCTGACCGTTAAATAACGCGTTGCGAGAAAGCTGAATATCATTCATCGCCTGGGCCGCCTGCGCGGATACGACTTCATTATTTAACGTGTGGCTGTCTTTAAATGATTCAGCGGCAGCGGCTCCGCCAGTAAACACTAATACGGCTACAATCATTGAGCTAACAATCATCTTTTTCATGATATTAATCCTCTGTATGTATGCATCCGAAAGGTGCTAACGTCATTAATTACATAAAGCGTGCCTTATTACGGATAATAAATCTTTCCGGAAAAATCATAGACAGTGATTGTCAGATGAATATCGCCGTCTGGGTTTTGCTACTGTGGAAATGATTATCCAGAACAGCATTACTGACACAGAAACGATCGGGAGCTGTGCTGTCTGAGGCGTAATCTTTTACAGGGCAGTTGCTGCCGCGCAGTTGGGTAAAAAACATATCGCCTGAAAAGCATGCTTCGGTAAGGTGTACATCCTGCTGTGACGGGTTTTCACACTGGCTGCCGTGAAAAGAAAGGGTCATTAACCGGGCCATAATTTATCTCCTTGATGTCGTGCTGACGTCTTTAATTAACACCCGAAAGATATTTAAGTGTGATTATGAGTTTGCAGAAAAATGTCATCGTTACATTTGTCATCTTTATTTTTCATTAAAAGTCATTGAGTTAGATTAATGAGTTTGTAACAGGTCCTCCGTTCTTTAAGAAACCTGAGTTTTCTATAGAAGAAAACGTACAGGCTGACATCAGGTTGAATTTTCATCATCCTGTTAACGGGAAAATAAGGCGGGTAACGACAGAGGAAACACACTGTCTTTTTCCCCTTAAGATTTTGTCGTGTGCTGGCCCGCTGGCCGTTAAGCGTGGGAAATCCTGTGTGTGCGGATTTTATCCGCGTCTCGTCTTCTTTTGAGTAGGCTGCTTTACACAACGTCTGGCACTGGCAAAATAGTCATTTCCCTTTCCAGTAATCGCTATGTCTGAAGAAGCTCTGCGGCAGCAAATCGCGAATTTAAAAAAGCACAATGCGCGATTAAAGCGTATTGCGCACGATGCCCGTAATAAATTAAGCGCCGCACTGGACGGAACAGGACTGTGCTTGTGGCAGCTGGATATTCCCAGCGGCAAACTGGTCATTTTTAACCGACGCTGGGGATCGATGCTGGGTTTTCAGCCCAAAGAAGTCGGTGCGCATTTCGACGTATGGAAATCCTACCTGCATCCGGACGATGCCAGCGACGTATTGAAGGCTTTCTACGATCATATTAACGGAAAGGCACCTTTCTATGAGGCGTTGCACCGCATGGTGGGCAAAACGGGCAAGATCACCTGGGTACTGGATCGCGGTCGGGTCAGCGAATGGGACGAGCAGGGAAGGCCCTCCAAAGTAACGGGCACCCATATTGATATGACCAAAGAGAAACAGTACGAAGAGCAGCTGGCGACGCTGGCGATGCATGATCCTCTTACGCAGTTAACTAACCGCCATGCATTACTCACCCATTTTCGCGATATGAAAACGGAAGCCGTGTTTTGCATTGCCTTTATTGATTTAGATAATTTCAAACACGTCAACGATACGCTGGGGCATCGCAGCGGCGACGACGTTCTGATTCAGCTCAGCCAGCGCTTTATCGCCGCCTGTCCGTCTAATGTCATTATTGGCCGACTGGGCGGAGATGAATTTGTTTTGTTGATCCCTTTCGCCTTGTCCCATCCGCTCACAGATAAACTCACACAAGCCTGTCTTGAAGCTGCCCTGCAGCCCTTCGAACTGGCTAACGGTACAGCGTCTATTGGCGCTTCGATTGGTGTGGTTCAGGTTAACAGCCCCGAGAACTTTGACAGCGCGCTCGCCCGGGCCGATGAGGCCATGTACAGCATCAAAAAAAATGGCAAATGTGGCGTCGCCCTGTCACACGGGGAAGGCTTATAAGGACGCTTCCCGCGACTGGAACATTTTTCGCCCTCTGCCAGGCTTATGTGGTATCACCATTCTGCCAGCGCTGTCGCGGCAACATGAGCGGCGGAGGCCTGAGGCGTAATGACTTCCACCTGGAGCGAGGCACGCATGAGTCTGTTTAAAAGCAAAGATGGATATAATCTCTATTACAAAGACTGGGGTAAAGGTCAGCCAGTATTGTTTAGTCATGGCTGGCCGTTGGATGCGGACATGTGGGACAGTCAGCTCAATTTTCTTGCAGAACGCGGCTACCGCGCCATCGCCTTTGACCGACGTGGCTTTGGGCGTTCCGATCAGCCCTGGGACGGTTACGATTACGACACCTTTGCTGACGACATTCATTGCCTGATTGAACATCTGCAACTCAGAGACGTGACCCTGATTGGCTTCTCAATGGGCGGCGGGGATGTGTCACGCTACATCGGCAAATACGGGACAGATAAGGTTAAAAAGCTGGTGCTGCTGGGGGCGGTAACGCCGATTTTCGGCCAGACTGACGATCATCCCGAAGGTGTCGAGAAATCGGTCTTTGACGGCATTAAACAGGGATTGTTGAAAGATCGCGCGCAGTTTATCAACGAGTTTGCTGCGCCGTTTTATGGCACCAATGCCGGTCAGCAGGTTTCAGAAGGCGTGCTCACGCAGACCTTAAACATCGCTTTACTGGCATCGCTTAAAGCAACGCTGGACTGTGTTACCGCGTTTGCCGAAACAGATTTCCGCGCAGATCTGGGGAAAGTGGATGTGCCAGCCTTAATTATTCACGGCAGTCATGACCAGATAGTGCCTTTTGAAGCCACGGGCAAGCTGGCACATGCGCTGATACCGGGTTCGGAACTTAAGATCTATGACAATGGCCCACATGGTTTTGCCGTCACGCATCAGGACCAACTCAATCAGGATTTACTGACGTTTTTACAACAGTAACGGAACAGAATAATCTGAAAGCAACGCCCGTCAGGGCGTTTTTTTTATTCCTCAACGCTTCGCTTATTTAAAACACCTTTTTTACCTTCTTCTCTTTTATTTTTCATGACCATTTTACTAATTGATGCTTTTTTGATTATTTAATGATCTGCTTTTAACAGAAACATCGATAATTAACGAATTTACCGCTTCGCTTATTTTCAGATGATGGAAGTGTGATGTTGTTGAATTTGCTTTATCAGGCTTGGTTAAAAAGAACATTTATTGATCATATTGACGACGTTCCGTGATGCTGATCCGATTTACCGCTTCGCTTATAAAGAAAAACGGGGTGGACTTTTTAATGAATCGATCGATTAATAGGGGCGGGAAGAGTGGCTGTCACAGGGCTGACATGATCGCCATTCTCGTTAAGTTTCTTGTTTAGATAGTTTCGTTACTAAAGAATTAAAGGGATGAGCCGCAAAATGGTTTTGTCTGGCAACCCACGCCAGCGCTCAGCGTTTATGCTTGATAAGGTGATTTTTATGGCTACATTTAATTCTGTAGCCTTTAAGGTAATGCAGCTTTAACTGTGCCAGTTGAATAATGAAATTTGAGGAGAATACAGAATGACGCAATATCGTGGTGGCGCGGGTAATTTCGCCGCAGATAAAGAGCGCGCGGCAGAGGCCGGGCGTAAAGGCGGGCAGAACAGCGGTGGGAACTTTAAGAATGACCCGCAGCGAGCGATCGAAGCAGGCCGCAAAGGAGGTAAAGTAAGCCGTCGTAGTTAATCATTTACTTACAATGACTTGCTATTATCTTTGGCGGTTTAAAAAAGGGAAATACGTTCAGTACGCTTCTGTCTTCCCGTCTGACCTGTTGTGAAAACACGCTCTGGTGTGAGGTCGCAAGAATCTTACCGGAAAGAACGCCCCCTTTCCGGTGTCTTTTTCAGCGCTCCGCTGACATCAAAAAATAAATATAAAAAAATGGAACCTCAATCCAATGGGCGGAATGGGCATTATTTTCCTTGGGTGCTAAGTTGT
>Ga0105126_1000010_pt1 | contig 136169 bp, 117 predicted proteins | sample LS_171metaG_FD_91488 | JGI IMG/M metagenome (GOLD analysis project Ga0105126, IMG submission 91488) | Switchgrass associated microbial communities from Austin, Texas, USA, to study host-microbe interactions - LS_171 metaG | ecosystem: Host-associated > Plants > Phyllosphere > Phylloplane/Leaf ...
ACCCCACCCGATGACCGTCCAGTTCTGCAACCAGAACCGTCTCGCCGGGGATGATCTGATCGAAATCTTCAAGCTGCCAGTCCTCGTTTTCAATCCAGTCCCAGTTATGGCGGCGCGCCGCCAGATACAAGGTTCGCAGAAAAGGGCGGTCGGCCTCAGTAAACAGTCGAATATGCACATCGCGCTCCATTAATCCTTTTTAACAAACATGGCAGGGATTGCCAAAAAAGCAAAAGCAGAACAAATGTCATCTCTTTCACTGTACACTGCTGGGCGGTGCCTTTTGGGGAGACAGGAACGGGTGGTGAATTTCAGGCGCTGGATTTCACTCATAAGCAAGTAAAACGTGATTTCGCAGCGAGCGTTGCCGCCGTAAAGTCGGTTTTTTCCCTGAAAGATCAAGACGATCGGCGTTTGATAGCTTTCGTTTATTTTATTGATAACGAGGGCTTATTAGATGTTGGCCCGAAAAATTTGTAATCTGCATCACATATTCTAAAGGAGGCCATCACATGTCCATTATCAATACCAAAATTAAGCCGTTCAAAAACAGCGCATTCAAAAACGGCGAATTCATTGATGTAACCGAGAAAGACGTTGAAGGTAAATGGAGTGTTTTCTTCTTCTATCCTGCTGACTTCACTTTCGTTTGCCCAACCGAACTGGGCGACGTAGCGGATCACTACGAAGAGTTCCAGAAAATGGGCGTGGACATCTATTCCGTGTCTACCGATACCCACTTTACCCACAAAGCCTGGCACGGTTCTTCCGACACCATCGCGAAAATCAAATATGCGATGATTGGTGACCCAACTGGCGCGCTGACCCGCAACTTCGACATCATGCGCGAAGACGAAGGCCTGGCGGATCGTGGTACGTTTATCGTCGATCCACAGGGCGTGATCCAGGCAGTAGAAATCACTGCTGAAGGTATCGGCCGTGACGCGTCTGATCTGCTGCGCAAAGTGAAAGCGGCACAGTACGTGGCGTCTCACCCAGGTGAAGTGTGCCCGGCGAAATGGAAAGAAGGTGATGCAACTCTGGCACCGTCTCTGGACCTGGTTGGCAAAATCTAATTTCGCATCGATACGTCGATCATTTTCTCATCGGGTGCTGCGGCACCCGATTTTTTGACCAGGAACTCACTATGCTTGATACCAATTTAAAAACACAGCTCAAAGCCTATCTTGAGAAACTCACCAAGCCTGTGGAGTTGATTGCGACGCTGGATGATGGCGCGAAATCAACGGAGATTCGCAATTTGTTGGTCGATATCGCGAGCCTGTCTGACAAGGTCAGCTTTCGTGAAGAGAACGATCGTCAGGTGCGTAAGCCCTCGTTTTTAATTACTAACCCAGGCGCTGATCAGGGGCCGCGTTTTGCCGGTTCGCCGCTGGGTCATGAATTTACCTCACTGGTACTGGCACTGCTACAGACCGGTGGGCATCCCTCTAAAGAAGCGCAAAGCCTGCTCGACCAGATTGCGGCGCTGGATGGGGATTTCCATTTCGAAACCTATTATTCACTGTCGTGCCACAACTGTCCGGATGTGGTGCAGGCATTAAACCTGATGGCGGTGTTAAACCCACGTATCAGCCACACCGCCATTGACGGTGGCCTGTTCCAGAATGAAATTCAGGAACGCAATGTGATGGGCGTGCCCGCTGTCTATCTGAATGGCAAAGAATTCGGTCAGGGCCGCATGAGCCTGGCGGAGATCGTCAGCAAAGTCGACACCAATGCAGATAAGCGTGCCGCAGAAGAGCTGAACAAGCGTGAGGCTTACGAGGTTCTGATCGTGGGCAGCGGTCCGGCGGGCGCCGCCGCGGCTATCTACTCCGCACGTAAAGGGATTCGCACCGCGTTACTGGGCGAGCGCTTTGGTGGACAGGTGTTGGATACAGTCGATATTGAAAACTACATTTCCGTACAGAAAACGGAAGGGGCCAAACTGGCCGGCGCCCTGCGCGCTCACGTGGATGATTACAACGTTGACATCATTGACAGCCAGAGCGCGATTAAACTGATTCCCTCAGCGGTGAAAGGCGGCCTGCACGCTATTGAAACGGCCTCCGGCGCGGTGCTGAAATCGCGCAGTATCGTTCTTGCCACCGGTGCGCGCTGGCGCAACATGGGCGTGCCTGGCGAAGAGCAATACCGCACCAAAGGCGTGACGTACTGCCCACACTGCGACGGCCCGCTGTTTAAAGGCAAACGCACGGCGGTCATTGGCGGCGGTAACTCCGGCGTAGAAGCCGCAATCGATCTGGCGGGCATTGTTGAACACGTGACGCTGCTGGAGTTCGCCAGTGAAATGCGTGCAGATAAAGTGCTGCAGGACAAACTACGCAGCCTGAAAAACGTGGATGTGATCCTGAATGCACAAACCACGGAAGTGAAAGGCGATGGCAGTAAGGTGACGGGCCTGCAATATCTGGATCGCACTAACCAGACTACTCATGAGCTGGCGCTGTCGGGCATTTTCGTGCAGATCGGTCTGCTGCCTAACACCAACTGGCTGGAAGGCGCGGTTGAGCGCAACAAGATGGGCGAAATCATGATCGATGCGAAATGCGAAACCAGCCTGAAAGGCGTTTTCGCCGCAGGGGACTGCACCACCGTTCCTTATAAGCAGATCATCATCGCCAGCGGTGAAGGAGCAAAAGCCTCACTGAGCGCGTTTGATTACCTGATTCGCACCCAGCCTGCGCACTAAGTTTTACGCGTAAGACGAAAGCCCTGTAACCTGTGTTGCGGGGCTTTTTAATATCCGGCCAGCGTCATCAGCATCATCCATAACGGTGTAGTAATGGCAGCAAAAAGCGTGGAAAACAGCATGCTCGCGGCCGTCGGTCCGGTTATCACATTAAATTTCTGCGACATCAGATAGACGTTCACGCCCACCGCCATGGATCCCAGCAGCACTACCACTTTGCTTTCCAGCGCGGGTAACCCGGTCAGCCAGGCAATAGCCCAGACGCACAGCGGTTGCAGAATCAGTTTCAACGCACAGATGGTGTAACTCTCTTTTAAGCCTTCCCGAATCCGGTAGTGCGCCAGGCTCATGCCAAGGGTAATCAGGGACAGAGGCGCGGCAATCGATGCCAGCATGCGTAAGGGTTCAGCGGCAATAACGGGAAGCGGCCTCTGTAGCAGACTCCAGGTCGTGCCGGACAAAATACCGATGATTAATGGGTTTTTCAGCACGCTGATCAAGGTTCGTTTAAAGCCCCCCAGTGAGAAACTGCCCTGTTTGGACCACTCCACCGATACCGTCAGCAAGGTCCAGAGAATCAGGCTGTTAAACACCAGCACCAGCGCGACGGAGGGGAGTGCCGCTTGGCCAAGCAGGACGGTAGCAACCGGAATCCCCAGCATCACGTTGTTCGAGAACACGCCGCCCAGGGCAAAAACCGATCCGGCTACGCCATCCAACTGAAACAGGCGCGATGCGACAATCCGTCCCACAATGAAGACCAACAGGCAACTGCCAAAAAACGCCAGCAGCAGGCGCACATCGACCGGTGGACTGTTATAAAAATCACTCATGATGCGAAACAGCATGCAGGGCAGGGCGACATTGAACACAAAACGGTTCATGCCTTCGCTGACGGTAACGGGCCATCTGCCAAACCGGATAAGGCAGAATCCCAGAAAAATCAGGATAAACAACGGGGCGGAAAGGTAGATCTGGTGTCCTAGTGTATCCAGCAGGAATGGCATAAGTGTAAGCAATCCAGTGACTCAGTAACCGCAAGACTATCAAATTGCTTCAACCACGTAACCTGGCAAAACAGGGCGCGCGGTCAGCCAGATCATCCCAGCCAGCGACGCGCCTGATCATCACTGATATCGCGGTAATAAACCCGATGGATAACCGTATCGCAACGTTGGCAGCGGGCAGAAAGATAGGTGGAATAATAATATCGGCCAGAAGGAGAAACCGCACCCTGACGGGTGATGCTAATGTCGGTCCATCGGTGACGATGAGGAATAAGCGCTAAGAATCGCATCATGCTTCCTGTAAAGGATGAAGTGTTCTGGTAATTTTTAACTATATTATTTGAATACTTATTGTTGCGATGTTGTAGGCAGGCTTGTTAACTTCCGGGCGATGTAATAATGGTGAAAAATATTACTTAATAGTGTTAATAACTCTACCGCTATTACTTGAGAATTTTTAGCCCGCAGCATTAAGCCTTTTTTTGTAGGGAAGGGAGTTGATCCAGATCATGCAAAAGGTTGCGAAGAATTTTTCATATCAACGCAAAGCTTTGCAGAGAGAAACCATAAGGTGATGACGACCTTGATCAGTTGAACAGGCGTTAACGCCACAACGTATCCTGGAGATAGAAGTGGCCAATCAACGGTTGGGTCACGATACTAAGCTCGGGATCACGTTTTTTTGAACAGCGGTCAAAAATGCACTCGGCTTGCCACTGACTTTCAGGTGCATAGACGAGATCGGTAAATCCCTCATTAAACTCATCCCATTTTATGATGACTGGCTGATGAGTGTAGTATTGTGCAATATCAAAAAGGGGATAATAACTAGGGTAAATCAAAAATAACTTGATATAGTTAAATTCTGTGACAGAAAGGAACACTAAGCCAGCGAAAATGAATGGCAGGGAAATAACTTTCGCGACATCTTTCCAACGGCGTTCCCAAATAGATGTAACAAGTTCGCATATTAACCACATTGCCCAACTTATTAATATTAAAGTGCCCCCTATTAAAGAAAAGATAAATGTACCAGAAGACACAGATGTATAAGCCATAATCATCAGAAGTGCAATAATCACAATCAGCGGTAAGCTAATTAAGCCTTTGATATTAGATGGTGCTTCATCGTCTTTTTGCATTTTTTATTACTCATCATCGGTAATGTTATTCAGCAGGATCGTGATTGAACGTCTGGCTTCGCTATTCGCCGTATCCGCCGGCATGTTAAACGCATGTTGGTAGTAGTGTGCCAGCTCAATAAGGCTATTCTGGTAGCCTTCAGTATGCTGCTTGATAAACTGCTGTGCGTCGTCAGATAAGCTATTTTTTCCATATTGGATGGACTTTAAATACTTCATGCTGTGACTTAACGTGGCCGACATTTCCGCCCGCGTAATGGCATAAATTGTAAAACGAATGGTCCCTGTGCTAACAGGGGTGGCATCTTCCGCCAGATGAATAAATTGCTTAAACAATGGCAGTGTGGGTTGAGTTTGTTCGCAGTCACTGATGGGGGTTCGGCTGTCAATTGCACCACCGGCCAGCGGTTCCAGCCAGACGATATTTTGTGGATGCCGTAAAAATGCCTCGCAGGGGATAATAAGTGATTCTGGATTATTTTCGGAAATGAGCCAGAGAAACATGCCGAAGTTGTTGGTATTTTCTGCTGCGCTTTCTGCATCAGGAATTTTATCTTCGAATATGTGGTTATCTGTTACTTCGAAAGCGGGTCGAATGAGTTCGGTGACCTTATTATGCCTGGTTGAACCTGCTGGAAGAGAAGTAAACTGATAAATCGCTTCGTATATGTTCACTAACTCGGGATTTGTTTTACGGATTTGCTTAATGGCTTCGCCATGATGGGTATAAAGAACCATGACAGCGAGTTCAAAAAGCCGTTGATCGTAGTATCCTTCAATGCGTTTTTCTTGAGGGTCAGTGAGACACATTTTAGTCAGGTTTTTTAACCATTGCCGTTGTGCGGTAATGAGCCCCGAAGGTCCGGCCGTGGCGTTTTTTTTCGCGAGATCAAAAAAATGCGCCATTAACCGATCTTTTGCCGATAACGTCTGGCTCTGACAAATCACCTTTTCGATTGCGCTGGGATGCGCACATGAAAAACTGGGGGCGGCACTCGCCTGAAATGCCAGCATCAATCCTGACATGAGTAACGCCAGTTTTATAAAATATGCGACCAGGCTGAAGCCAGTTTTCATCAGGATACTCTGAGTAAATAATTGTTATCTCGAGAATAAGCCCAAGAAGGCGTGTTGAATATAAACCCGGATTAAACGATCTGATTTGATGCGGGCAAGGTTGCTTTGCCAGTGGCTCAACCTTATGCTGATGACGGGTAAAGTGAATTTACCTGACGACTCGGGGTGCCCTTCTTTGTGAAGGCTGAGAAAAACCCGTATTACCTGATCTGGATAATGCCAGCGTAGGGAAGTCTGATGCCTGACCGCATTCGCCTTCTTGTCCGCCGGTTGGGAGTTATGATGACACATCAACCGCAACATCTTTCTGATGCGCAATGCGCGCCCATTCTGCAACAGTTTCGCCGTCAGTCACCGCTGGTGCACTGTATGACCAACGATGTGGTGCAAACGCTAACCGCTAACGTTTTACTCGCCCTTAATGCCTCTCCGGCCATGGTCATCGACGCTGAAGAAGCGGCGCAGTTTAGCGCGGTTGCCGATGCGCTGCTTATCAATGTCGGTACGCTAACCCACGATCGTAAGCAAGCGATGCAGGCTGCGGTGCTTGCAGCAAACCAGGCGGGCACGCCCTGGACACTGGATCCGGTGGCGGTCGGCGCGCTGACGCTGCGCACCGCGTTTTGCAAGCAGCTACTCGCGCAGTCGCCTGCAGTGGTACGCGGCAATGCCTCAGAGATTCTGGCACTGGCGCAGCAGGCAGAAGGCGGACGCGGTGTTGACAGCCTGCATTCGGCCGAAGCCGCACTGCAGGTAGCCCAACAGCTGGCAAAAGCCTTTGATACCTGTGTCGTCGTGACCGGCGAAGTAGACTATGTCACCGATGGGCAGCGCACCTGGGCGATTACGGGCGGCTCGCCGTTAATGACGCGGGTGGTCGGCACCGGCTGTGCGCTTTCAGCGGTGGTTGCGGCCTTTGCCTGTTTGCCAGGTGACCGACTGATCAACATCGCCTGCGCCTGTCGGGTGATGGCGCTGGCTGGAGAAAAGGCCGCGCAGGATGCAGATGGACCGGGTAGCTTTGCGCCTGCTTTCCTGGATGCACTCTGGACGCTGGAGGCACCTGATGAAACGCATTAATGCCCTGACGATTGCAGGGACCGATCCCAGCGGCGGGGCCGGTATCCAGGCCGATCTGAAAACCTTCTCTGCACTGGGCGCGTACGGTACCAGTGTGATTACGGCGCTGGTGGCGCAGAATACCTGCGGCGTGCAGTCGGTATACCGTGTTGCGCCAGAGTTTGTGACCGCCCAGTTGGACTCGGTGCTGGATGATGTGCGCATCGACAGTGCGAAGATTGGCATGCTGTCTGAAACAGAAATTGTCGAGCGGGTGGCCCATGGCCTGCAGCGGCGGGAAATTCCCTTTGTGGTGCTGGATACGGTGATGGTGGCTAAAAGCGGCGATGCCCTGCTGAATCCGGATGCGATTGCCTGTGTGCGAGATCGTTTATTGCCACAGGTGTCATTGATTACGCCAAACCTGCCCGAAGCCGCTGCACTGCTGGGATGCCAGGTTGCCCTCAATGAAGATGAGATGCTCACCCAGGGCGAAGCGCTACTGGCGCTGGGTTGCCAGGCAGTGCTGATGAAAGGCGGTCATCTCGATGGTGATGAAAGCCCGGACTGGCTGCTAACTCGGGCAGGGCGTCAGCGCTTTAGCAGCGTGCGGGTAAACACGCGTCATACGCACGGCACTGGCTGTACGCTGTCCGCCGCGCTCGCGGCCTTACGTCCCCGGCATGACAGCTGGGAAGCGACGATCAGTGAAGCGAAAGCCTGGCTGCAGCAGGCATTACTGGCGGCAGATTCGCTGGAAGTGGGCAACGGGATTGGGCCGGTGCACCATTTCCATCAGTGGTGGTAGCCCATCGTGTTTCGCCTTGCAGACTGGCAAGGCGTTAATCCTCTTCAAACCAGGCGCTGTTTTGCTTGATGACTGGGGTGATCGAAAACATCATGGCCTGCAAATGATGGCGCAACGCCGCCTCAGCCTTGCCGGGATCGTTTGCCTTCAGCGCCGCAAAAATAGCATCATGCTGTTCTATCAGGGTTTCGGCTGGCGCAACGTCATTCAGGGTTAAATAGCGTACCCGGTCCATGGTGGCTTTGATGTTTTCAACCGTTTCCCACGCCAGTGGACAGCCGATGCTCTCAGCGATGAGGCGATGAAACTCATCGTCCAGGCTTAAGAACATCTGGCTATCGCCACGGGCAGCGGTGATGCGTTGCAGTTGCAGGTTATGCTCCAGCGCCATCAGCCCTGACTCTGCGATTTCCTCAGCAGCGCGACGGACCACGGCAATCTCCACGGCCTCACGAATGAAACGACCATCTTCGACCCGTTTAGCCGAGATCCTGCGCACAAAGGTGCCGCGCTGCGGCAGGATCTGAACCAGACCGGCCTCCGCGAGCTTGATAAAGGCTTCCCGCACCGGCTGACGTGAGAGGTTGAACCGGGTGGAAACCTCTTTTTCCGAGAGCAGTGCACCAGGCTGAATTACGCACGTCACGATATCGCGGCGCAGATAGCGGTAAACCTGCTGATTCACCGGTTCGCTGGTGGTAATGGTGTAAGAAAGTGTCATATCGCTGTCCGTTTTATCTTCGGCCTGGCATCAGGCGATCGCATCAGACCTCAGGACCGGCAATGGCCTGCTGAACGCTGGCACGGGCTCCCTGAGCGGCAAGCTGCAGGTAACAGGCGGTAAGTTGTTTCACCAGCGCATCGTTTTTAGCAAGATCGTCGCCAAATACCCTGCTGATGTTGAGTAACGCCCGCACGCGAGCTTCACCGTCATCACTTTCCGCTACGCAAGTGGCCAGTTGTGCGTTCAGCGGATCGCGGATCTCGATGGGCTCGCCTTTTTCGTCCACTGCGCTGACATAGCGCATCCAGGCCGCGATGCCCAGCAGCAGCAAGGGACACGGCGTGCCGTGGTCCAGATGCCAACGCAGGCTGTCGAGAAAGCGCTGGGGCAGCTTCTGGGTCCCGTCGGTCGCAATCTGATAAGTCCGATGCTTAATCGCCCGATTGGCAAAGCGGGCGATAAGCGCATCGGCATAGGCGGATAAATCGACATCCTGAATGGTCAGCGTAGGTGCCTGCTCATTGACCATCAGCGCCCGTGCCGCTGCGCGAAACGCGTCATCAGCCATACAGTCGCTGATGTGTTCGTAACCGGCAAGATAGCCAAGGTAAGCTAAAAACGAATGGCTGCCATTGAGCATGCGCAACTTCATCTGCTCAAACGGCAGAACATCCTGCACCAGTTGAGCGCCCGCTTTATCCCAGTCCGGTCGGCCGCTGACAAAATGGTCCTCGATCACCCACTGGAAAAAAGGTTCAGCTTCAACGGCGACCGGATCCCGTGAACCGATGCGCTGGCGCAGGGCGTCAAATGCCGCGTCATTCATGGCGGGCACGATACGATCCACCATGGTGGAGGGAAAGGTGAGGTTCTGTTGGATATAGTCAGCCAGGGAGGCATCGTACTGCCGGGCCAGCTGCATCACGACATTACGGGTTACGCGGCCGTTTTCTGGCATATTGTCGCAGGACATCACGCTAAATGGCGCGACTCCCCGTTCACGGCGGCGGCGGATTGCCGCGACAATCAGACCCGGCAGAGAGTGCGGCTGGTCCGGCTGCGCCAGATCGTGCTGAATATCCGCGTGCTGAACGTCAAGGTCGCCGCTGGCGGGCAGATGACAGTAGCCTTTCTCTGTCACGGTCATTGATACAATCGCCACGTCAGGCTGACACAGCGCCTCAATGACGGCCTCGATACCGTCCGTTTTGCCATGCAACGCGGACGTGATAATGCCGATTACACGGGTTTCTAAAGCATCGTCGCTCTTTTCTGTCAGCGTGTAGAGCAGGTCCTGTTCCCGCAGCGCCTGAATAAGAGCGCCGCTGTTCAAATTCACCTCGCAGTAACCCCAGTCGCTGCCCAGTTCAGCCAGCTTATCGCTACATAACGCCTGGTGGGCGCGATGAAAGGCACCAAACCCGATGTGTATCATTCGGGTTTTAAGCTGGCTACGGTCGTAGGCGGGGCGCTTAACATCAGCGGGAAGGTGGTCAGTTTGCAGCATCATGCATCCTTGTGGCGGAGGGAGCGACAGGCCATTCCGGCGGTAAGGATGAAAAATTACGCGCCCCGCGACTACCATACAAGTTGGCGTGACGAAATTGTGAATGCAATCACGAACTGTTTACATCTAAGCCGGGAGTCTTCACTCCCGGTTAACTTAGCTCAGCAAGGCGCACTGCGGTGGCAGGCGACAGCTTAGCGCACCTGGCATAACATCAATCGTAAACTCCTGTCCGGACAGCGGTTCGCCATCGAGATTAAACGTCATCTCATGCGATGAGCGGATCGTCAGGGACGATAGACGGGTGGAAATAATGCTGGGATTGTCCTCATCGCCGCCGGTCAGTGAGTGCAGCAGGGTAGGCAGTAACTCCTGCGCCGTGACCACGCTGATGTCGAGCAGGCCGTCGTTGATCAACGCAGCGGGACACAAACGCTGACCGCCGCCAGCCTGACGGCCGTTACCAATGCCAATGACCAGCGCATCACCCTGCCAGCTAAAATCAGGTCCGGTGATTTCACAGCTGTCGGGCTTGAGCGTGTCCATGCGCATCAGCCCGTGAATGAAGTAGGAGACGCCACCCAGGGCTGATTTGAGTTTTTCCGGCGTTTCAGTGGTAATACGTGTACCGAAGCCGCCGGTCGCCATATTGATAAAGTAGTGATGCTGATTTACCCGGGCCAGGTCGATATCGTAGGCTTTGCCCTGAATCGCCAGACGCAGCGCAGGCTCGATTTCTTCAGGAATGCCGACGCTGGTCGCAAAATCGTTGGCCGTCCCCAGGGGAATAATGCCTAAGACAGGACGGTCGGCGACGTTGACGGACGCCAGGGCGGTGGCGATTTCATTGACGGTGCCATCGCCGCCGCCTGCCACCACGGTTTCAGCCTGTAATTCCAGGGCTTCTTCGACGTAGCGCTCGCCGTCGCCTTTTTCATACGTCACGCGCACGGCAATGTTGTAGCCCTCATCGCGCAGCTTAGTGACCGCTTCACGTAGATCATCATTGCCTGCGCCTTTACCGTTCAGGATCAGCAGCGTAAGCGATTGTTTGTCCATTATCTGTTCCTTGGAGATCTAAAGCGTAGTGAGTGGTTATAGCATAGCCGGAGAAGAAAAATGATTGGCGAAAAGGAGAAAAAAGAAAACCCGCACGGGGGAGCCGGGCGGGTGAATGAGGTGGATCCAGTTACAGCTGCTGATAATTGTTACTCATTGGTAGCAGGCAGCACTATAGAACAGCAAAATTAAGCCGTCTGTGATCCTACTCTTGCTTTTGTCAAAATGTGTCAAGCTGGCACGCGCGTGGCGTGCGGATCGCGTGTATCCTGACCCGCAGTAAAGTTGCGCAGCAGCAACGCAAATTGCAGGTCAACATCAGGCGGCACCTTCATCCAGACGCGATGTCCGTCTCCCGGCGCCACCTCCGTCGGCTCGCCCCGGCTGTTTTGCAGGGCATCCAGCGTACAAATCAGGTTGCCGGCGGGCGTCATGATCTCCAGGCTGTCGTGCAGGGCAAATTTATTTTTCACCACCACTTCCGCCCAGCCATCACGCAGCTCGCCGCTGAATTCGCCGACAAACTGCTGACGTTCCGAGATGGAATAGCCGTTCTGGTAATTCTGGTAGCTGTCATGGGTATGACGGCGTAAAAAGCCTTCGGTGTAGCCGCGATGCGCCAGGCCCTCCAGCGTTTCCAACAGAGCGGGATTAAAGGGTTTGCCCTCGGCGGCATCGTCAATGGCTTTGCGATAGACCTGAGCGGTGCGAGCGCAGTAATAGTAGGATTTGGTCCGGCCTTCAATTTTTAATGAGTGAACGCCCATCTGGCTGAGCCGTTCAACATGCGCCACGGCACGCAAGTCTTTCGAATTCATAATGTAGGTGCCGTGCTCATCCTCAAAGGCACTCATCATCTCACCGGGTTTCATCTTCTCTTCCAGCAGAAACACCTTGTCGCTGGGTTGGCCGATGCCCAGGGTTGGCGTGACGTCCTGCACGGTAACCGGCTGATGGATTTCAACAATATTCCCCACCTCATCCTGCTTAGCCTCCTGCAACTGGTATTCCCAGCGGCAGGCATTGGTGCAGGTTCCCTGGTTAGGATCGCGCTTATTCATGTAACCGGAAAGCAGGCAGCGCCCGGAATACGCCATACACAGCGCACCGTGTACGAACACTTCCAGCTCCATTTCAGGCACCTGCTGGCGAATCTCGGCGATCTCTTCCAGTGACAGTTCACGTGACAAAATCACCCGACTTAGCCCCATCTGCTGCCAGAACTTTACCGTTGCCCAGTTAACGGCATTGGCCTGAACGGATAAGTGAATGGGCATGGACGGAAACGCCTCACGCACCAGCATGATTAATCCGGGATCGGACATAATCAACGCGTCCGGCTGCATCTCAATCACCGGCGTTAAGTCGCGGATAAAGGTTTTCAGCTTGGCGTTATGCGGGGCAATATTCACAACGACGTAAAACTTTTTACCCAGTTCATGGGCTTCATTAATGCCCTTCGCCAGGTTTTCATGGCTGAATTCGTTGTTACGCACGCGCAGGCTGTAGCGCGGCTGGCCGGCATACACGGCGTCCGCGCCGTAGGCAAAGGCGTAACGCATATTCTTCAGCGTCCCGGCTGGAGAAAGCAATTCTGGTTTCATGATGAACTCACTGATATCAGGTCAGCATGCCGCCTGGACGGCACGTGCAGGGCTAAACCCTGCAAAAGATGCGGAATTGTAGGCAGTGAGAAAAAGGAAGTAAATTGATCTGAATCAATCTAAATCAAATGACAGATATCGGCTTCCCAGCGATAGCCCATGCCGTACACGGCGCGGATGAAAGGCTGCTCGCTGTCCAGATTTTCCAGCTTCCTGCGCAGGTTCTTGATATGGCTGTCGATGGTGCGGTCGGTGACCACGCGATAATCATCATAAAGATGGTTTAATAGTTGCTCACGGGAAAAGACTTTCCCCGGCTCAAGGGACAGCGTTTTTAACAAACGAAATTCAGCGGGGGTTAAATCGAGCGGCTCATCGCGCCAGCTGGCCTGAAAGCGGCTTTCGTGCACTTTCAGCAGCGATGCGACCGGCGCGTCTTCTGGCGAGCGTTTGACGCGACGCAAAATGGTTTTGACGCGCGCAACCACTTCCCGCGGGCTGAACGGCTTACAGACATAGTCGTCTGCGCCAATTTCAAGGCCGAGCAGGCGATCGATCTCTTCCGTACGCGCGGTCACCATAATAATCGGCAGTTCAGAGTCGCGCCGGATTTCACGGCACAGCGTCAGCCCGTCTTTACCTGGCAGCATCAAATCCAGCAGGATAAGATCGGGCGGCGTCTGGTTAACATAATCCAGTACTTCATTGCCGTGCGCCAGGTGATGAGTCCGGTAGTTAGATGCCTGTAAATAATCAATCATCAGTTGTGCCAGCTTGGGTTCATCTTCAACCACAAGGATCAGCGGATACGCGTTTTCCTGATTCATAGTCTTCTAAACGGGAGGAACATAACGCAATTGTAGCGCGATTTTCAGTCCACCTAAATCAGCGTGCGTCGCGGTTATGGTGCCGCCATGCGCATCAACGATGTTTTTACAGATAGCCAGGCCCAGCCCCGAGCCGCCGCTGGCGCGATTGCGTGAACCTTCGGTACGGAAAAAACGCTCGAAAATTTTGGCCTGCTGCTCGCCATCCACCCCGGGTGCGCTGTCTTCAATGATGACTCGCCAGTCGGGCGCGTCATACCAGAGACGTACCCGGACCTCGCCACCGGCATCGGTGTAACGCAGGCTGTTTTCCAGCAGGTTGATAAACAACTGCATCAGGCGATCGGGATCGCCAAAGAAAGGGGCTTCTTCAGGCATGTCCAGATGCAGCGTTAACTCATGAGCCCGGTAGCGCTCAGTAAAGTTGCCTGCGCTGACCTCAATAAGCTGCACCAGATCCGTCGCCTGCTTGCGGTAGGCCAGCGCGCCGACGTCAGAAAGAGAAAGCTGATGTAAATCGTCAACCAGCTTGGTTAACAGGGCAACCTCACTTTGCAATGAGGTAATGGCGTCGGGCGTCAGCTTACGAACGCCATCCTGCATGGCTTCCAGTTCACCGCGTAAAATAGCCAGCGGCGTGCGTAACTCATGGGAGATATCGGCCATAAATGCCCGGCGCATACTTTCATTTTTTTCCAGCGAACGGGCTAACAGGTTAAAGTCATGGGCCAACTGACCCAGCTCATCCTGACTGCTGACCTCAACCCGGGTGGCTAAATTCCCTTCGGCAAGATGATGCGTGCCGTCCACCAGCCTTTTGACCGGCGCCAGTAGGCCCCGCGCCATCAGCCAGGTCACCAGCGCGGCAAGCAGGGTAGAGAGGCCAACGATATACCAACTGGTTCGTCGCTGTTGCTGATCAAAATTAATATCGGTACTGCGCGTCAGGCGTTCAGGCGGGGAGCTGATTATCCAGCCCACGATTTTGCCGTTGCTGGTGGTGATGTTATGACGTATACCTTCTGGCGGCACCTGTGAACGTGGGCCTACCATCACTTTGTACTGCTGATCGAGCACCCAGAACTGGGTTCGCCAGCCGTGCGGCGGAAGCTGATTACTGCTGTCGGGATTTTGTTCCAGCGATCGCAGCATGGTAAAAATCAGTCGGTCATTATTACGCAGAAAGTCCCAGTTGCCATGCTGCTCGTACTGATCGGCCAGCGCTGCACCCAGCAAATTCAGTCGCTGTTCATTACCACGTTTAATGTAGTCCACGAAGCCATGCTCAAAACTCAGCCTTACGCCCCAGTGCATGGTGATCAGCACCAGCATGCAGGTGGAGAAAATAGCCATAAACAGCTTGGCACCAATGCCAACGCGCAGAAACGATCTCATTCACTTCTCCGGCGTCGCAGATCGACGCTTTTACTCTCTTCTTTCGGAACGCGCCAGAACACCAGCGCAGGCAGAATAATAATCAGGGCCATACAGAGATAAACGTAGATAAAGGCCTGATGGCTTAGCCCGTGGTGCCCCAGCGCCGACTGGCCGAAGGCGCCCAGCAGCAGGCCCGCAACGGTAACGCCGATACTCATGGATAGCTGCATGATCATGGATAACAGACTGTTGCCGCTGGAGGCCAGTTCGTCAGGCAACTCCTTTAGCGTCAGCGTATTCATTGAGGAGAAGCGAATGGCATTCACCATGCCCTGCAGAAACAACACCAGCGGCAACATGGCCGTCCAGCCCAGCATCGCCACCAGCGGAAACAGTAAGACCACCAGCGCCAGGCCCACCGTCGATCCCACCAGCACGTTGCGGTAGCCAAACAGGTTAACGATACGGACTACGATGCGTTTCATGCCCATATTTCCCAGCACCATCGCAATCATCATCAAACCGGCATGAAACGGGCTGAAACCCATGCCGATCTGTAAAAAAAGCGGCGTCATAAACGGCAACATTCCGCTGCCGATGCGGCCCGCCAGGCTACCGAGTAAGCCAATAGAGAACACCCGATTATCAAACAGCTTCAGGCTAAACAGCGCATCGTCGTTATGGCGCGCATGTAACAGGTAAAACAGCAGTGACCCCATTCCTGTCAGAATCATCGCCGCCAGCAACAACGCAGAGCCGCCGCTGCTGCGCTGACCATCAAGGGCCAGCGTCAGGGTTGCCATACCGACTGCCAGCAGGATAAAACCCAGAAAATCGAAGCGTCGTGGCGGCATGGCGTAGTTGGGTAACAGCTTTAAGGTGGCGATGGCGCCGATCACACCAACCGGGATGTTAATCAGGAAAATCCAGTGCCAGCTGGCATATTCCACCAGCACTCCGCCAAGCGCCGGACCCAGTAGCGGACCCACCTGGCCGGGCAGGGTGACGAATGTCATTGCAGACATATATTGATCGCGCGGCACAATGCGCATCACCGTCAGGCGACCCACCGGCACCATCATGGCGCCGCCGATGCCCTGCAGTACCCGCGCGACGAGCAGCTGATCCAGCGTGTTCGATAACCCACACATCAGCGACCCCAGGCTAAACAGAACGATGGCGCTAAAGAAGATATTTCTGACGCCAAACCGATCGGCCAGCCAGCCGCTCAGCGGCAGCGTCACCGCCACCGTTAACACATACGCGACAATGACCGAATGCATATGCAGCGGGCTCACGCCCAGATCCTGAGCCATTGACGGGATCGCCGTGTTGACGATCGTGGTATCCAGCGCCTGCATAAAGAAGCCAAAGGCGACAATCCATAACTGCCAACGGACAGTTACGCTCTGCATGATAGTGACCCCTTAATGCTGAGTGGCATTGATCGTCTGGGTGCGCTTTTTACGACGCAGTTTATCCATCATTAAGTACACCACCGGCGTGGTATACAGGGTGAGCAACTGACTCATGATCAGGCCACCCGCAATAGTAATGCCTAACGGCTGGCGCAGTTCCGCGCCATCTCCGCTGGTCAGCACCAGCGGGAGTGCGCCAAACAACGCTGCCAGAGTGGTCATTAAAATAGGGCGGAAACGCAGCAGGCAGGCCTGAAAAATGGCATCGCGCGGACTCAGGTTACCGTTGCGCTCTGCCTCAAGAGCAAAGTCCACCATCATGATGGCGTTCTTTTTCACGATCCCGATTAATAACAGAATACCGATCAGGGCAATCAGGCTGAACGGCGTATCAAACAGCGCCAGCGCCAGCAGCGCACCGACACCCGCCGAAGGCAGCGTGGAAAGAATGGTTAACGGGTGCACATAGCTTTCATAAAGAATGCCCAGCACAATGTAGACCGCCGCAATGGCGGCCAGCATCAGCCACAGTTGGCTGCTCTGTGACTGCTGGAAAGCCTGCGCGGTACCGGCGAAGCTGCCACGCACGCTGGAGGGTACGCCCAGCGCGGTCATGGTGCGCTCAATGGCCTCCGACGCCTGCGACAGCGAAACGCCTTCTGGCAGGTTAAAGGAAATGGTTGATGCGGCAGACAGCCCCTCGTGGTTGACCGACAAGGGTGCGTTAGCCGGTTGCCATTTGGCGAACCAGGCGAGCGGAATCGGTTTGCCCTCGCTGTTGATCACAAACATCTGATTCAGGGCGCTAATGTCCTGGGTGTAACGGGGATCCACTTCCATGACGACCTTGTACTGATTCAGCGGCTGATAAATAGTGGAAATCTGCCGCTGCCCAAAGGCATCATTTAACAAGGCGTTGGCTTCTGAAACGTTGATCCCCAGCCGGGCCATGCTGGCGCGGTCATAGGTCAGGGCCATTTCACTGCCCTTATCCTGTTGGTCGGAGTTGACGTCAGCCAGTTCCGGCAGGGCAGTAAAGGCCTGACGGATTTTAGGTTCCCAGGTGCGCAGCGCAGCAAGGTCGTCTGACAGCAGCGAGTACTGATAGCTGGCATTGGCTTCGCGACCGCCCACCCGGATATCCTGCACCGCATTAAGATACAGATTGGCACCGGGTTCGTTCGCCAGTTTGGCACGCAGGCGGGCAATCACCGCCTGCGCCGTGTCTTTCCGTTCAGACAGGGGTTTCAGAGAAATAAACATCAACCCCATGTTGGTGCGCATGCCGCCGGTAAAGCCCACCACGCTGGAAACGTCCGGATCGGCGCCAACAATTTTCATGAAATCTTCCAGCTTGCCGCGCATCGCCTGGAACGAAATACTTTGGTCGGCCGAAATAAAGCCAGACAGGCGGCCGGTGTCCTGCTCGGGCAGGAAGGTTTTGGGAATACTGATAAACAGGCATACCGTCAGAGCCACGGTGCCCAGCAGCAGGAGCAGTACCCAGCGGGCATGATTGAGCACAACGGTCAGCGAGCGGGCATAACCGCGCTGAACCGCCAGCAGCAGCCGTCCAACACCCCGTCGCTGAGGTTGACTGCGCGGCGCGTGGGGTTTGAGCAGATAAGCACACATCATTGGCGTGAGCGTGACCGAGACAAACAGGGAAATCAGAATAGCGACCGACAGGGTGATTGAGAATTCGGCAAAAAAGCGACCAATCAATCCGCCTGTCATGAGCAGCGGCAGGAAGACCGCGATTAAGGAGAGGCTCATCGACAGCACGGTAAAGCCGACTTCACGCACCCCTTTCAGTGCGGCCGCTATCGGTTTCATCCCGGCTTCCACATGGCGGGCGATGTTTTCCAGCACCACAATCGCATCATCCACCACAAAACCCGTGGCGATCGTCAGGGCCATCAGCGACAGGTTATTCAGGCTAAAGCCGCACAAATACATTGCGGCGAAGGTGCCGATCAGGGATACCGGCACGGCAACGGCGGGGATCAGCGTGGCGCGGCCGGAGCGTAAAAACACGAACACCACCAGAATGACCAACGCAACGGCAATCATCAGCGACTGCTCCACTTCCTCAAGAGAGGCGCGGATGGTAGGGGAGCGGTCCTGAGCCACCTCAAGGTTGATGGCAGCCGGAATGATCTCGTGCAGTTCGGGCAGTTCGGCACGAATGCGATCCACCGTTTCAATCACGTTCGCATCGGCGGTTTTTCGTATCACCAGTAACACTGCCGGTTTACCGCGCGACATCCCGGCGTTGCGCACGTCCTGGACTGAATCCTGCACCGTCGCAACATCCGCCAGGCGCACCGCCGCGCCGTTGTTGTAGTGCACCACCAGCGGCTGATATTCACTGGCAGTTTGTAGCGCATCGTTAGTGCGCAGCTGCCAGCGCTGCTGGCCATCTTCCACCGCGCCCTGAGGGCGGCGCTGGTTGGCGTTGGAAATCGTCTGCCGTACTGCATCCAGCGAAACGCCCTGGTTAAACAGCGCCTGCGGATTCAACGCCACGCGCACCGCGGGCAAAGAGCTGCCGCCCACGGTCACATCGCCCACGCCGTTAATCTGCGACAGCTTCTGCGCCAGCTGTGTGGACGCGTAATCGTAAAGCTGAGCCGGGCTGTACAGATCTGAGGTCAGCGTCATGATCATGATCGGTGCATCAGACGGGTTCGCTTTGCGGTAGGTCGGGCGCGAAGGCATTCCCGTGGGAAGCAGACTCTGCGCGGCATTGATCGCCGCCTGCACATCCCGCGCCGCGCCGTTGATGTCACGATCGAAATCGAAAACCATAATGATGCGGGTCGATCCCAGGGAGCTGGTGGAGGTCATCTCACTCACGCCCGCGATGCGGCCCAGCGAGCGCTCCAGCGGCGTGGCAACCGAGGAGGCCATGGTTTCCGGCGAGGCACCGGGCAGAGAAGCCGACACCATTATGACCGGAAAATCCACCTGCGGCAGCGGCGCGACCGGCAGCAGGCGGAACCCCAGTATCCCCGCCAGCGCAATCGCCAGCGTGAGCAGCGTGGTGGCTACCGGCCGATGGATGAACAGCGCAAAGAACTTCACGACGGTTCCTCCGTGTGACCGATGCGGCGACGCAGATTGTGCGCCAGACGGTCAAACAGCAGATAAATCACCGGTGTGGTAAACAGGGTCAGAACCTGGCTCAGTATCAGGCCGCCGACCATGGCAATCCCCAGCGGTTGCCGTAATTCTGCGCCAACGCCGGTGCTGAGCATCAGCGGTAACGCCCCCAGCAGCGCCGCCAGGGTGGTCATCAGAATGGGGCGGAAGCGCAGCAAACAGGCCTGGTAAATGGCGTCATAGGGCTTCATGCCCTGTTCCCGCTCGGCGGCCAGGGCGAAGTCAATCATCATGATGGCGTTCTTTTTCACGATACCAATCAGCAAAATGATGCCGATGATCGCCACAATATCCAGCTCGTTACCGCTTATCATCAGGGCCAGCAGCGCACCTACGCCCGCAGTAGGTAGCGTTGAAAGAATGGTAATGGGATGGATAAAACTCTCATACAGGACGCCCAGGACGATGTACATCGCCACGACCGCCGCCACAATCAGCCACACCGTGCTGGTCAATGCTGCCTCAAAGGCCAGCGTGCTGCCCTGGAACTGGGTCATCACCTCTGACGGCATGCCAAGCTGTTCCTCGGCCTGGATGATGGCTTTTGTTGCGTCTTCCAGAGAGTAGCCTTTTGCCACATCAAACGAGAAAGTGGCAGACGGAAACTGGCTCAGGTGGTTGATCGTTAAGGGCGCATGGCGTTGCTCAATACTGGCGATAGCATTAAGGGGAACGCTGCCGCCATCGGTACTGGTCAGGCGAATGCCATCCAGACTTGGCAGGCCCTGGATCGCGCTGTTGTCCTGTTCCAGCACCACGCGGTACTGATTTGCCTGGGTATAAATGGTGGAGATCAGCCGCTGACCAAAGGCGTCGTAGAGCGCATTGTCCACATCTGCCATGCTGATGCCCAACCGGCTGGCGCTGTCGCGATCGACCTTGATATAGGCTTCCAGGCCCTGATCCTGCCAGTCGCTGCTAACATCACGCAGCGCGGGCAGTTTCTGCAAGGCACTTACCAGCGCGGGCACCCAGGTGCTGAGTGAGTCCAGCGACCCGGACTGCAGCGTGAACTGATAGGGCGTTCGGCTGGCCTGGGTATCGATTGTCAAATCCTGAACCGCCTGCAGCCATAACGTCACGCCGGGGATCTTGCTGACTTGCTGTTGCAGGCGTTGCTGAATCTCAGGAATACGTTCGCTGCGCGCATCCAGCGGTTTAAGGTTTATCTGCAACCGGGCACTGTTAAGGGATGGATTGGTGCCGTCCACGCCCACAAACGAGGTGAGACTTTGCACCGCCGGATCTTTCATAATCACCGAGGCGACGTCGCGGGTGCGTTCCGCCATACTGGCATAGGACACCGACTGCGGGGCCTGCAGGGTGCCCTGAATAATGCCGTTGTCCTGCTGCGGGAAAAACCCTTTGGGAATGGCGATCCATAACAGCACGGTAAGCAGCAGGGTCCCCAGCGCCACGGACAGCGTCAGCCAGGGATGATTGAGCACCCGGCTCAGCCCCCGGCCGTAAACCGCGATGATACGATCAAACATCGCTTCGCTGGCGCGGGAAAAGCGGTTCTGCCTGCGCAGTGATTCGGCGCTGAGCATGCGTGCACACATCATCGGCGTCAGGGTGAGCGACACCACGGCCGAAATCAGAATCGCCACCGCCAGCGTGACCGCAAACTCCCGGAACAGACGACCAATAACATCGCCCATAAACAGTAACGGGATCAATACCGCAATCAGTGAAAAGGTCAGCGAGATAATGGTAAAGCCGATTTCGCCGGCGCCCTTCAGGGCGGCGGTCATGGGTTTTTCGCCTTTCTCGATATAGCGTGAGATGTTCTCGATCACGACGATGGCATCATCCACCACAAAGCCTGTGGCGATGGTGAGCGCCATCAGCGTCAGGTTGTTGATCGAAAACCCCAGGAAGTACATCGCGGCGAAGGTGCCGATCAGCGACAGCGGCACCGCCACGGCCGGAATAATGGTTGCAGGGACGTTGCGAAGAAACAGGTAGATGATCATCACCACCAACCCCATCGCCAGCATCAGTTCATGCTGTGTGTCAGTGACCGACGCGCGAATATTGGTGGTGCGGTCTGTCACCAGCTTCACGTCTACGGATTTAGGCAGGCTGGCAATCAGCGACGGCAGCATGGCACGAATGTTATCGGCCGTGGCGATAATGTTGGCACCGGGTTGGCGCTGCACATTCAGCACGATAGCCGGTTCACGATTAGACCAGGCCCCCAGCCAGCTGTTTTCTGCGCCCTGATCGATGGTCGCCACGTCGGCCAGCCGCACCGGGGCGCCATTTTTATAACTGACGATCAGCTGGCGATAATCCTCCACGGATTTCATCTGATCATTGGCGGAAAGGGTGACCGAGCGGGTAGGGCCATCCAGGCTGCCTTTCGCGGAGTTAACGTTAGCATTCGTGATGGCCGTACGTACCGCTTCACTGGTCAGCCCCATAGCGGCCAGCGCCTGGGTGTTCATTTTCACGCGCACGGCGGGACGTTGACCGCCCGTCAGCGTGACCAGACCAACGCCCGTGACCTGGGATATTTTCTGTGCCACGCGCGTTTCCACCATATCCTGCACCTGGGTTAACGGCATGCTGGTGGTGGTGACGGCCAGGGTCATGATCGGCGGATCGGCCGGGTTCACTTTGCTGTAAACCGGCGGGTTAGGCAGATCGTTGGGCAGCAGGTTGCTGGCGGAGTTGATCGCCGCCTGCACTTCCTGCTCTGCCACGTCGAGCGGCAGGGTCAGCTGAAACTGCAGAGTAACGATGGAGGCGCCGCCAGAACTTTGTGATGCCATCTGCTTGAGTCCGGACATCTGGCCGAACTGACGTTCAAGGGGCGCGGTAATCGAAGAGGTCACCACATCCGGGCTGGCCCCGGGATAGAGGGTAACGACCTGAATGGTGGGATAGTCCACTTCCGGCAGGGCGGAGACCGGCAAAAAGCGGTAACCCAAAATCCCAGCCAGAAGAATGGCGATCATCAGTAAGGTCGTTGCGACCGGACGCAGGATAAACTGGCGTGACGGCCCTCCGCTGTGGTCAGGAGGCATAACCTGCATTACTCAGATTCCCCTTTTGACGGCAAGCTGGCACGGGTCTCTTTTGTGGCGCGACTCTGCGCGGCAACCACTTCGACTTTTGCCCCTTCCGTCAGGCGGTCCAGCCCGTCGGTAACGACGCGGTCGCCTGCGTTGAGTCCGGCGCTGATCACCACTTTTTGGCTGTCCTGCAGTCCGGCGGTTACGCTTTTCTTACTGACCTTGTCTTCATTGTTGATCACCCAGACAAAGTGGCCTTCATTGCCCATTTGCAGCGCGGCGGCAGGAATAACCACTGCGTCCTGCAAGGTATTCACCTTCAGCCGGGCGTTGACGAACTGGTTCGGAAAGAGCAGGTCATCCTGATTATCAAAGCGCGCTTTGATTTTGATCGTACCGGTCGTGGCGTCGATCTGGTTATCCAGACTGAGCAGCTTACCGCGGGTGATTAAATGTTGATTGCTGCGATCCCAGGCTTCTACCAGCAAGGGTTCACCACTTTTCTGCGCCTGCATGATCTGACTAATATTATTCTCAGCGACGCTGAACACCACGTCCACCGGATGCGTTTGCGTAATCACCACTAAGCCATTGGTATCGCCGCTGGTAATGTAGTTGCCAATATCAACCTGCTTCAGGCCTACACGGCCATCAATCGGCGAGGTGATGCGGCTGTAAGTCAGATTCAGTTGGGCGCTGGCAACACTGCCTTCGTCGGCTTTAATGGTGCCCAGGGTTTCACTGACCAGGGCGTTCTGCGTGTCCAGATCCTGCTGAGACACCAGCGACGTTTTCGCCAGTTTTTGATAACGGGCTAAATCGCGGCGTGCGTTAGCCAGGGTTGCCTGATCGCGTGCTAACTGGCCCTGCGCCTGCATAAGCGCAACCTGATAGGGGCGCGGGTCAATCTCCGCTAACAACTGCCCGGCTTTGACCTGCTGACCTTCCGTGAAGTGGATGGACATCAGATTTCCATCAACCCTGCTGCGGACCGTCACGGTATTGGCGGCCGTCACGGTGCCTAACCCGTTAAGGTATTGCGGCACACTTTCTGTCACCGCGCTGGCCGCCTGAACGGGAGCCAGCGGTTTGTGCGCGCCATTGCCTCTTTTGCCATGTGCTGACTGACCAGACAGGTCACCGTCGCTGCTGGGCTGTGCCGGATGTTTCCACCAGTAATAGCCGCCTGCGGCTACGGCAATGACCACCAGCACAATCAGACCTTTTTTCATAACAGGGTATCGGTTGTTCATTGTTGTTGTTGCTCTCCAGCTATGTCTTTCCAGGGCGCGGGCTTAAACGGTAGCCTGCAAACCACGAATTGTAGTCGTCCCTGACGGTAAAAATTTGAAGGAATTAAGGATATCTGTCAGCACAGCGTAATTATGTTCTTTTTCTGAACAGACGTGGCCGTTTAATTGCCGCCCGTCAACAGAATGCGTTTCATAAAGTTTGCCACAGGATAACGGGTGATGAGCCGCTGTTGTCAGGAAATAACACGTTGAAATTTGATGAAGGGCAACACGGGTAAACGTCAGAGAGGCAATGTTCGCCAGGCGATAGTGATGCGCGGGGGCATCCGCCTGCCTTTTGCCCGCAGGGAGGCGGGCAAAAGGCATGGCTGGCACAGGACGGTTCCGCCTGTGCCGGTAGGTCAGGCAAACATAACCTCTGCCCAGCGCGCCAGGCCGGCGGTCACTGAGGCAAAGTCGTCTCCTCCCGCTATCGGTGTGTCTGGCAGGGCCTGCTGGAGCGCCGCGCGCAAAAGTGGGGAACGTGCACTGCCGCCGGTGAGATAAATCACCTCGGGTTTGATATGGCTGGTCGCCAGCGCCAGATGAACCTGCTCCAGAATCTTCTCCAGCGGCTGGCCGATCGCCTCCTGCAGGGTCGCGACGCTGATCTCGGCCTGTAAGCCGGAGGTAACAAAATCCAGTGACGCCGCAAACGCAGGGCGCTCAGACAGCGCGATCTTGCTTTCTTCCGCCGTACGGACCAGGCGATAACTCAGCTTCTGTTGCCAGACTTTAAGCAGGTGAGCCACGGCGGCAGGATTTTCTGCATCGCGCACTAAATCACGCAGCAGCTTGCCGCAGGCGGCGCTGTAGAAATCGCTTTGTGCCGGCACGTCGTTCACCGCCACCGCATTCCACCAGGGCAGGGCAGGCAGGGCGGTGCCTTTTTGGGTGTTGCCGCCCGCGCCGAGCAGGGGCATCAGGGCTTTAAACGCCAGCATAATATCTAAATCGTTACCGCCAACGCGGCAGCCGCTGTGACCCAGCAGGCTTTCACGCCGGTCTGACAGGTTGCGCCATTGCGGGCCCATCAGCAGCATTGAGCAGTCGGTGGTGCCCCCGCCAATATCGACAACCAGTACGCGGGTCTCTTTTTCCAGTGTCGCTTCAAAATCCAGGCCCGCCGCGACCGGCTCGAACTGAAATTCGACATCCCGAAAGCCGGCGCGTTTGGCCGCACGAAGCAGAATGTCCTGTGCCTGTTGATTCGCGTCTTCGCTGCCTAATCCCTGAAAGTTGACCGGACGGCCGATGACCGCCTGGTCGATAGGCTGCTGGGTCTGCGCTTCACCCTGCTGGCGAATGTGCAGCATCATGGCGCACACCAGATCCTCAAAAAAGGCAATCTGCTGCGGTTTCAGGCCGGTTGCGCCCAGAAAGGATTTGGGGGATTTAACAAACCAGACATCTTCTGGATCGACCATGTAATGCTGAAGTGCGGTCAGGCCAAACTGCACGCTGTCGGGTAAGACATCAATATCTTCTTCACGATTGTAGCGCAGCGCCCGCTGCAGCAGCGCGGTGCTTTCCTGTTCCGGTGTTGCAACCTGATGATGGCGGTGAAGCCATTCCGTCACCGCTTCACGCGTTGGGGAGCAAATCATGGACGGCAGCAGGCGTTGGCCATTCTCCAGCGCTAACAAACGCGGCGCGCCTTTTTCACTGACTGCAATTGAGCAGTTAGCCGTACCGTAATCAAATCCAATGAACATTTTTCGCCCCCAGGCCGGAAAAAAGGGGGCGACTTTAGCGCAGCTGATCGGTCGTGGCAAGCGGTGAGCGGCAGAATTAGCGAATAGCGAAAAGGGGGGCTTCCGCAAGTCTGCTCATTGGCTGGCGTTCCGCAACGGCACTGCCCCAAACGCCGTCCACTTCAAGGCTGATCAGCGTGGTGAGCACCGCGGGAACGGACACCGGGCCGGCAAGCAGGGTGATATCACGCTGGCTGGTCTGGCTCTGAATAATGGAGATTAGCATCTCATCCATCAAATTGTTGTGCAGGTTAGCCACCAGTTCCGGGGACAGGATCAGGCAGTCCACCACTTTACCGGTCAACTGGTTAAAGGCATCCAGATTGCGGCCGAAATGCTGCAACACGATGCGGCAGCCCGCCTGGCGCAGTTTCATCAATGCACCGATCAGGCCATCGCCGCTGGAAAGCACGCTGGAGGCGTTAAGCGCGATCCCGCTATGGCTGCGGGCAAGACCGGATTCGGCGAAGCGCAGGCAGAGATTGTCAACGAAAGCCGGATCGTACAGTGCGTGCACATCGAGAGGCAAAATCAGTGCGATACCTTTTTGGCTCATCGTTGCAATCTGCTGGCGGAAGAAAGCATTAACAATATTGTCTTCAAGCCGGCGTTTCAGCATATCGTCAGTCAGGTTATTACGTAGCAGATGCTCATCAATGAGTAACCCTTCTGGCGAAAATAGCTGAACCTCAACCAGCCAGACGCTGGCGGAATGCGGCTTGCCAGGCGGCGCAACGGCCCATACCTGCATGTCCACTTGTAAGGCATCCAGGGTCGCGAGATCCACGGAGTGATGGCGTCCCATGAGCGCCAGCGCATGCTGCTCATACACCTTATACCGACCCCGCCCACTCCGCTTGGCGTTGTAACAGGCAATATCTGCCTGAGACAGCACATCGCTACTCTGACAGTTCTGCGCGGTGATTTGGGTTATGCCTGCGCTGGCACCGACCTGATAGGCGCGCCCCAGCCATTCAAAACAGTAGTCACCGACCGCGCGAACGATGTCCTGCACCACGTCGCGAGCCTGATCCAACGAACATTCGGGCATCAACACGGCAAATTCATCCCCGCCCAGGCGGGCCAGGAAATCGCTCCCGCGCAGGCGATGGCGCATTAAATCCGACAGTTCGCTCAACAGGGCGTCCCCGGCTGCGTGGCCAGCGCTGTCGTTCACCGCCTTAAATTTATCCAGATCGATAAAGACCAGAACGTGCTGATTCTGATGCTCGACGGCGTCGGACAGTAACCGCTTAAGCTGCAGTTCAAAGCTGGCACGATTAGGTAACCGGGTCAGCGTATCGTGCAGTGCGCTATAGCTCAGACGCTTCATCACTTTACGTGACTCACTGACGTCCTGTATCACCATCACCGCTCCACGCTCGGTACCTGATTCAGATTTCAGCGGCGTTATACTGTAATGAATATCAATATGCTCGCCATTGAGCGTGTGCAGCACCCACTCCTCAGAGAGATAGGGCGCGGTTTTTTCAGACGGCACATGGCACAGCAGCAGATTATCGACTTCAGGGCCATGACGACCGTGCGTGATATGCAGCAGTTCGTTTACCGGTTTGCCCGCCGCCGCCTCTTGTGACCAGCCTGTCATTTTTTCCGCGACCGGGTTCATAAAGGTCACGCACATGTCCTGATCGGTACTGATAACGGCCTCTCCAATCGAGTCGAGCGTGATCATCATGCGCTCTTTTTCCTGAAACAGCGCCTCATTCAGGTTCCGTAATGAGGTGATGTCCTGAGAGATCCCCAAAATGCGTTCGATACGGCCTTCTTTACTGAGCAGGCGGTTTGCCTGAGAACGGATCCAGTGCTGCCCGTCCTCCCGTACCACCCGGTACTCCATCTGGAAGGAACTGCTTTTCTCAATGGCACCCTGAATGGTGAGCACACAACGTTCGCGATCGTCGGGATGAACCAGCGTGACCCACAGATCGTAGCTGGGCAGTTCATGGGGCTTCATGCCAAACAGCGCATACATGCGTTTATCCCACAGAACTTCGCCGCTGGTCAGATTCCATTCCCATACGCCGATGCCGCCCGCCTCGTTAGCAAGGGTAATGCGTTCCATCAGGCGTTTGTTCACTTGCTCACTCTGTTTCAGCTCAGATATATCAATAATCTGCGCGATAAAATAGAGCGGTTGCTGCGCCTGATCGCGCACCAGGGAAACCGTTAGCCGTACCCAGACGATTTCGCCGTCTTTGCGGAAATAGCGTTTTTCCAGCGTATAAGAGTAAATCTCGCCCTGCAGCAGCTTTTCCAGCCGGCCCTGGACGTCGTAAAGATCATCCGGATGAGTGATTTGCTGGAACGTCAGTTGAGTCAGTTCATGTTCCGGATAGCCCAGCGTGTCACACAGGGATTTATTAACCTGAAGCCATCGGCCTTCAGCAGAAACCAGCGCCATGCCAATCGCGGAATACTCCATGGCATGACGGAAACGGGTTTCGCTCTCACTGATATGGCGCTTCTCATGCCGAAAGGCATCCATCACTAATGCCATGATATGACAGGGAATTAAGACCATCAAAAACGGAAGCCAGCTGCTTATCACCGCGTAGGCGCTGGCGGCCGTTGGCGTGACGTTAATCCAGCCCAGTGACAGCAGCAATGCCATAAAGCTGGCGTTAACAAAAAACAGCACAAAGGCTTCCACCTTCGGCAACCGCACGGCACACCAGAACAGCACTACTAAAATAAAAGTAAAAGGCCAGGGTAAAAACCGCAGCGACAGGTAGCTGGCGGTAAGCGTCAGGGCCAGCGTGATGAGCGTCTCTACCAGAGACGCGCGTTTCAGGCCATTCTGCGACAGCGGCCAGGTCAGCAACAGTAAAACCGGCCCGAGCGCTAACATGCCGATAATTTCCGAAATGACCCAGGTGTAAAAGAAGGCAAATGAGGCCTGCTCTCCAACCTGCAGTATCCACAGCGCGAGTACGCCGCCAACCAGGGGCGAAATCAGGCCGGTAGCGATAACAAAGCGGATCCAGTCATTGAGCGAAACCAGCGGCGCCTCACGGTCAAGCAACGCGCGCAATAACAGCCCGCCCAGTATGGCCTGCAGCAGATTAAGCAGGGCAAATTTCAAATTAGAGGGGGCGGGACCGATAATGAAGGCATTCGCCAGTGCCGTACCGATAAGGCAGGCGATGAGTAACAGGGGGAGCTGGCGAGACGTGCTGCGAAACACCACGATGGTCATCAGTGCCGTCGAGAACCAGAGCGGTGAAATTTTACCGCTAACCACAATCAGCTCAAGGCAAAATAGCGTCAGGACGAAGGAAGCCAGGCCAAGCCAGCAGGCGTTTAGCCACTTTTTAGGTGATTTATCTGACGAGGCCAGTGTCTCAACGATCATTAATCGATCCAGCAGAGGGCAAAATAGTGCAATGGCATGCGCTGCATCGCCATTGTCATTCGAAGAATGCTAGCACATTTGATAGAAAAAACAGGGGGGAAATCATTAAATTGCGTTATTCGTTGGATTGAATGGCTCGCGGAAGCACGAGCCACCATGTGCATTATTCCCGGAAAAGATCGGCCCGGGTGTAAGGTTTTTCCATGCCAGCCAGACGGGCAGAAAACTGCGCCAGGAACTGTTGTGTGGTGGCAATCCGACCGTGACCCAGCAGCAGAACCGGCACCAGCAGCGCAGCGGCGATTTGCGGCAAGCTGAACCCTTTAAGTGCCGTCTCGCGCTGGGAAAGTAAAAACGCGGTACTCAGCGTAAAGCCCAGCAGCAGACCGGTAATGACCTCGCTGACGGAATGCGCATGGATAACCAGGCGCGAAACGCCAACCATTAAGGGAATCGCATAGCCCACGCCAATCGCCAGGCCGCGCCACAGTCTTGAGCAGCGCCCTGAGATTAACCAAAGCATAACCGGCCACAGGGTTGCTGACATCGCGCTGTGGCCGCTAAATCCCGTGAAGTTAAAGCGTGCGCTGCCAATACCAAAGCCAAGAAACAGTATTTTTGACACGCTGACCACCAGCCCGGCCAGGCCAAAGGCCAGAAGCCAGTACCACAGGGCGCGACGGTTATCGCTTTTCCACGGTAAAATCAGGGCAATAATCACCGCCGTGGGAATCAATAACATGCTGTCACCAAAATAGGTGAGGGTCTTCCAGAGCATAATCTTCCTTTCTTCTTCTTGGGCAAAATGCCCTTATTCATCGGCCATACCGAGCCCGACAGGTGCTGTGCGGCGTTGTTCTGTGTGAAGCGGCTAGTTTATCGGTGAAACCATTCAGGTTAAAAGGGGAAAGTCTGAAAAGGGGGGCGGTGCCATTTCTCTGGCATCAAAAGGCCGAAATCCCTATACTGAGCGCCAACTCACCCTCTCCGTTCAGCCCCATTAACTGGGTGCGCAGTTTGCGTACAGTTTCTGGCTCCAGTATCAGGTTTTTAAAAGTATGACTGACAAGTCCCATCAGTGCGTGATCGTTGGCATTGCAGGTGCATCTGCATCCGGTAAAAGTTTAATCGCCAGTACGCTCTATCGTGAAATTCGCGACCAGGTTGGCGATGAGCACATCGGCGTTATCCCTGAAGATGCCTATTACAAAGATCAAAGTCACCTCACCATGGAAGAGAGGGTTAAAACCAATTATGACCATCCCAGCGCGATGGATCATGATTTGTTATTGCAGCACTTACGTGCGGTAAAGGCAGGTCAGGACATTGAGTTGCCCGTTTACAGCTATGTTGAGCACACGCGTACTCAGGAAACGCTGCAAATTAAGCCTAAAAAAGTCATTATTCTTGAAGGCATTCTCCTGTTAACCGATGCGCGTCTGCGCCAGGAACTGAACTTCTCCATCTTCGTGGACACGCCGCTCGACATTTGCCTGATGCGACGTATGAAACGTGATGTCAATGAACGGGGGCGTTCAATGGATTCCGTCATGAGTCAGTATCAGAAAACGGTCCGCCCCATGTTTTTGCAGTTCATTGAACCCTCTAAACAGTACGCAGATATCATTGTGCCGCGTGGTGGTAAAAACCGTATTGCTATTGATATTCTTAAAGCCAAAATTAACCAGTTCTTCGAGTAGTTTACGTCTCAAAGGACGTGACGCGAGCAGGTTAAAAGCACAGATGCCGCCTGTTCGCTACACTTACTTCATGGAGTTACCGTAATGAGATTATGCGACCGCGATATTGAAGCCTGGCTGGATAGCGGGAAACTGGCGATCACGCCACGGCCACCGGTGGAACGGATCAACGGTGCAACGGTCGACGTACGTTTAGGCAATCAGTTCCGGACATTCAGCGGACATACCGCCGCGTTTATTGATCTGAGCGGGCCGAAGCACGAAGTGAGCGCGGCCCTGGATCGCGTGATGAGTGATGAGATCGTTCTTCCCGAGGGCGAGGCATTCTTTCTGCATCCCGGCGAGCTGGCCCTGGCGGTAACGCTGGAATCTGTGACCATTCCCGACGATCTGGTTGGCTGGCTGGACGGGCGCTCCTCGCTTGCCCGCCTGGGCCTGATGGTCCACGTGACCGCGCATCGTATCGATCCGGGCTGGCAGGGCCGTATCGTGCTGGAGTTCTATAATTCTGGCAAACTGCCTCTGGCTCTGCGCCCGGGAATGCTGATTGGTGCGCTAAGCTTTGAACCGCTTTCGGGACCTGCCGCGCGTCCTTATAATCGCCGTGAAAATGCTAAATATCGTGGCCAGCAGGGTGCTGATGCCAGTCGTATCGACAAAGATTAATTCATGAGGATGTGATGAGAAGAGTGATAACCACGCTGGCCATCTTACTGGTGGTGGTCGTAGCGGGATTAACAGCCCTGGTTATGCTGGTCAACCCCAACGACTTTCGCAGCTATATGGTGCAACAGGTCGAGCAGCGCAGCGGTTATCAACTCACTATCAATGGCGATTTGCGTTGGCACGTTTGGCCTAAACTCAGCATTCTGGCCGGGCGCATGAGCCTGACCGCGCCCGGTGCAGCCCAGCCCGTGGTCTCTGCAGACAATATGCGGCTGGATGTGAATCTTCTGCCCTTGCTATCACATCAGCTGAGCGTGAGCCAGGTGATGCTGAAAAACGCGGTGGTACAGGTCACGCCAGACAGTGCGGCGCAAGTACCGCAAAATGCCCCGCGCGGTCCGCACAACAGCGAGCCTGCGTCTTCAGACCGATGGTCTTTCGATATCGGCAAACTCCAGCTGATGGACAGCCTGTTTATCTGGCAACAGCCCGGCGGCGATGCGTTCACCTTCCGTAATCTCAACCTGAATATGGAGCAGGATCAGTCGAGCCTGGCAACAGTCAGTCTCAGCACCAGCCTGACGCGCAACCAGCGCACGGCGATGATCAATTTGAAGGGGCAATTTGATAAATCGCAGTATCCCCATCAGCTCAGTGGCCAGCTCGAACAACTGGATTACGCGTTGTCCGGGGCCAGCCTGCCACCGCAGGGCATTAAAGGTACGCTGAGCTTCCAGGGAAACTGGAATGGCGACAGAAATACCGTTGCCCTGTCCGATCTTAAGCTTAACGCCAACGACAGTGTTCTCAGCGGCAGCGCGCAGGGCGATCTTACGGCTCCGCAAAAGCTGTCTCTCGATCTTCATGCGACCTCACTGGATATGGATAACCTGCTTTTCATCTCTTCGTTAACTCAGCAGGTAAGCGGACAAAGCAGCCAGATTGCCCCTGCGCCGGTGATTGCAGACCAGCGCGAACCCACCAATGCGGACTCGCCGCTCAACGATATCGATCTGGACATAAAACTGCAGGCGGACAGCGCGGTCTGGCGAGGTCTTACACTCTCAAAACTGGCTGTGGATGCGGTCAACCAACAGGGACTGATGACATTTAATACCTTGTCAGGAACGGTGGGGCAGGGGCGTTTCTCTGTTCCCGGCAGCATTGATATTCGTCAGCCCGTTACGCACGTCAGTTTCAAACCCGTGTTGAGTCAGGTTGATCTTCAGCCATTGCTGAAGGCGTTGGCCCTGCCTCAGTCGCTGCAGGGAACCCTTGATCTTAACGGCGAGTTGGCCGGTGATAACCTCACCCTTGAGGACGCGAAGCGAAGCTGGCAGGGCAAGGCGGATGTCCGTGTGAGCCATCTGAAACTGGCGCAAATTGACTTACAGCAGATGGTCCGTCGCGCGGTGGCGCGCGTGAGCGATCGCGTCAGCAGCGACGATCAGGTATTGGGACAGGGAATCGATCACATCAGCGGTCAGCTTGCGCTGAGGAACGGCCTCCTGTCCTTTAACCATCTCAGCGGCGAAAGCAAGCAGCTGACGTTACGTGGCGATGGGAGCGTCAACATGGTGCAGCAGCAGTTAGACGTTACATTGGGCCTGACGCTGAGCGGCTGGCACGGGGATGAAAAACTGGTTGCGGCCTTATCCGATCAGGTGATCCCGTTTCGCCTCTACGGCAGTTGGGACAACCCGCAATATACGCTGCCGGTTGACGATATGCTGCGCGAGAAGCTGCAGAATGAGGCGAAATCGCGCCTGAATCAGTGGCTTGATCGTCAGCAATTAAAAGGAAATAACGCCACGCAGCCAGATTCGGCACGCCCTTAAGGCGCGGCATGCTGTTGCATGTCAGGCTGCGGCAGAATTTCAACCTTCTGAACCCGGTGCTGTTCAACCTGCAGAGTACGTAAGCGGTAATCTCCCAGGAGGATCTCTTCACCTTCCTGGGGAATATCCTGCAGGCGATCCATCACTAGTCCGGCCAGCGTATGATAATTACGCTTCTCATTCAGCGGTAACGTCACGTACATCGCCAGATCCTCCAGTGGCATTTGGCCATTGGCAATCCAGCCACCCGACCCGTTAGGCTGGATATCATAGCGGGCATCGGTTTCGCCTGCCTCATTCGGCAGATTTCCCGCAATGGTTTCCATTAAGTCGCTCAACGTGACCACGCCCTCTACCGAACCAAACTCATCGACCACAAATGCAAAATGTGTGTGACCCTGACGAAACAGCTCCAGCGCTTGTAACAAGGTGATGTGCTCGTGGAACACCAGAGGCTGACGAATCAGGCTGCGTAAATCAAGCGAGTGGTGATGCAGTGACTGATGGAGCAGATCGTTAACATGCACAATGCCGAGCGGCTCTTTGCTGTTGTCCGTAATAACGATGCGCGTATGCTGATTACGATCAAGGTTAGCCATGATCTCCGCCGGATCGTCGCTTAAATCAATGTGCTGAACATCGTGACGCGTCGTCATGATGGTGTTGACATGACGCTGCCCAAGCCCCATCACTCTGGCGATCATCACGCGCTCCTGGCGATTAAACAGCGCGACAGCCTCTCCATCGGCAATCATTGACGAGGTTTTTGCATCCAGTTCCGCCTGTTCGGCTTCGCCGCGTAACAGACGTAATACCGCTTCGGCGGTGCGCTGGCGTAACGGACGACCCGCGGACAGCACCTTGCGCCGGTTAAACTGTGCCAGCTGGTTCAGGGCTTCGATTAGCACGGAGAAACCGATCGCCGCATAGAGATAGCCTTTAGGAATAACAAAGCCAAAGCCTTCAGCCACCAGACTAAAGCCAATCATCAGTAAAAAGCTCAGGCACAGGATAACGATGGTCGGGTGACTGTTGACGAAACGGGTAAGGGGTTTACTGGCGAGCAGCATCAATAAAATCGCCACGGTAACTGCCACCATCATGACCGGCAGGTCGTTGACCATACCCACGGCAGTAATCACCGCATCCAGCGAAAAAATCGCGTCCAGCACCACGATCTGCGCCACGACAGGCCAGAATTTAGCGCCGCCTTTTTGTTGAGCGTTCTCCTCGTCCTCCCCTTCGAGCCGTTCGTTCAATTCGGTTGTCGCTTTGAATAGCAAAAACAGTCCGCCAAACAGCAGCAGCAGGTCGCGCGCGCTGAAGGCGTGATTAGCCAGCGTAATCAATGGCTGCGTCAGCGTGACCAGCCAGGACAGGGAGGCTAACAGCAGCAGTCGGCACACCAGCGCCATCAGCAGGCCAATCACCCGCGCGCGATCGCGTGCGGCTGCCGGCAGCTTCTCGACCAGAATAGCGATAAAGACCAGGTTATCGATACCCAGTACCAGTTCAAGAACGATTAGCGTTACTAATCCTGCCCATAGCGAGGGATCGGCCAATACCTCCAGCATGCTTTATTCACCTGAATGTCTAAAAATAAGCTTTGTCTGATGATAGTGGAGAGATGGCCTTGGGACAAATAGCGAGCTTACAGGGTCTTTACGATTTAATTGAATAGCCCATACATTAATTACAGGATAATTCTTCAGCAGATTGATTAATGCGGCGGTGAAGGTAGCGCATAAAGGTTGCAGATTAATGTCACCGTATTTCTCATTCAGAGGAATTTCTTATGCGATTATTCCTGGTGCGAACATGGAATAAATCTGATTTTTTCCTACCTGAAAGCTGAAAATGAGCGGCTTCAATACTTATTACTGGTAGTCTTTTTCCTAAAATAGTCCGGGGATGGCGGGGTCTACTTGTAAACATGCCAGTAATAACTAGTATAGCAACGAGTTAGACAACGCCTGCGCCCGAATCTGTAATTTGCGCAATCAACCGCCTCGGTACGCAGCAGAATGTCAACGCATTCTGCACAAGGACGCTTTGTGCGCAATCGCGCGCGGCGCAGGGAGAAACAGAGGTTATCAGGGCGGTATTGGCAGCGACAGCCAAGGGCGGTAGCGTGTCTGCGTCACCGCTTCGGTTTGATATTTAATCAGCACATTGCTGATAAAGTCAGAGTAATCTGTTGGTATTGTGCACGGTATTATTGGTTTCATAGTCAATGACAATGGCGTAAATGCCGCAGGAGCTCCCCTCAGAAACGCTCGGGCTTAAGAGACAATGCTGGTCACTTAAGCGTCTGGTGTGGTGGGTTAAGGAAATAAAATAAAGAGTTAAATATGCGCGATAATGAATTTACGTTTAAAAGTCTTATCACCAAATTATTATTGGCTTGTTCTGATTTAATATGTTTCAACGCGGCATTATTTATCGCGATGATGCTAATTAATATGACATCTCCTTCACTGTTATCGGATATGTCTGATCGGGAATTTAATTTAAAAGTTGCTACACACATCTGTCTGTCAGTAATTTGCGTGGGCTGGTTTTGGGTCAGACTGCGCCATTACACCTACCGCAAACCGTTTTGGTTCGAATTAAAAGAAATTTTTCGTACCATTCTCATTTTTTCCGTCATTGAACTGTCGATCACGGCCCTGTCTCAATGGCAGATGTCGCGCTTTGTCTGGCTGTTAACGTGGCTTATCGCCCTGGTGGCAATGCCGGTGTGCCGCGCACTGTCCAAACGCCTGCTGAATAAATACGGCCTGTGGAAGAAGCAGACCATCATTATTGGCAGCAATAAAAATGCCCAGGAAGCGTGGGAGGCTCTGCAAAGCGAAGAGGTTATGGGCTTTGAGGTTATTGCCTTCTATGACGTGGACGGATCCTGCCCACAAGAGCTGATTTCGGGTATTCCGGTGCTGCGCGACGAGCAGGCGCTGTGGAGGCTCACTAACAGTGAAACCCAGTTCATTGTGGCGGTTGAGTTTGAGCAAAGTCAGTATCGTGACATGTGGCTGAAATCGCTGGCGATGCATAACTGCCGCTCTGTTTCAGTGATTCCTACCTTACGTGGGGTGCCGCTGTACGGCACTGACATGGCTTATATCTTCAGCCATGAAGTCATGATCCTGCGTGTTCAGAATAACCTGGCCAAACGTACCTCACGCTTTCTGAAGCGCACGTTCGATATCTTCGGGGCACTCTCCATCATTTTGATGCTGTTACCGGCGCTGCTGGTGCTGGGATTCCTGGTGGGACGTGACGGCGGGCCGCCTATTTATGGTCACGAACGCGTCGGCCTGAACGGGCGTAAATTTAAATGTCTTAAGTTCCGTTCAATGGTGATCAACTCGAAAGAAGTGCTTGAGGAAGTCTTGCGAACCGATCCGGTTGCCCGTGCTGAATGGGATAAAGATTTTAAACTCAAAAACGATCCCCGTATTACTAAAGTCGGTCACTTTATTCGTAAAACCAGCCTTGATGAGCTGCCGCAATTGTGGAACGTCGTACGCGGCGACATGAGCCTGGTCGGGCCGCGCCCGGTTATTGAAGACGAACTGGCGCGTTATGCGGGCGATGTCGATTACTACCTGATGGCAAAACCGGGTATGACCGGATTGTGGCAGGTGAGCGGCCGTAACGATGTGGATTATGAAACGCGCGTCTACTTCGACTCATGGTATGTAAAAAACTGGTCGCTGTGGAACGACATTGCGATTTTGTTCAAAACCGTGGGTGTGGTTTTGAAACGTGATGGTGCTTATTAGCCGCAAAAGAGCCTCTGTCAGCCGCGCGCCGAAGTGCCACTTCAGGTTCCGGCGGGCAGATTTCTCTAAAAAAAAGCGGTACGGCATTGATAAACCGAAATGTTCTGCTTTGCTTTATTCCGTTCCGGGTAAAGCGCGTGATGGGTACAAGACAGGAGCTAAGAATAATGAACGACATGTTCAGGGCCTGAGTCAGGATAGCCTACTTTTTTTCGAGCGCTTACACAGCGGCGTATTCGCCTCTATCAAACATTAACTGATAGCGAAGATCTAAATGATTACAATGAAAATGAAGATGATACCTGTTCTGGTATCTGCAACTTTTATGGCCGGGTGTACTGTCGTGCCGGGGCAAAATTTATCCACTTCGGGAAAAGATGTCATTGAGCAGCAGGACAGCAATTTTGACATCGACAAGTACGTTAACGTTTATCCGTTAACGCCAGGCCTGGTGGAGAAAATGCGTCCTAAGCCACTTGTGGCACAGGCTAATCCGTCGTTACAAACCGAAATTCAGAACTACGAATACCGCATCGGCATTGGTGATGTTCTCACCGTCACCGTGTGGGATCACCCCGAACTCACCACGCCTGCCGGTCAGTACCGTAGCGCCAGTGACACCGGTAACTGGGTCCATTCTGACGGCACGATTTTCTATCCTTACATCGGCCGCGTCCGTGTTGCCGGCCGTACCGTAGGTGACGTGCGTAATGAAGTGGCGCGTCGTCTGGCGCAGTACATCGAAAGCCCTCAGGTTGACGTCAGCATTGCCTCGTTTAAGTCACAGAAGACTTACGTGACCGGTGCCGTGACGACCTCAGGCCAGCAGCCTATCACCAACGTACCGCTGACTATCCTGGATGCGATTAACGCAGCGGGCGGCTTAGCGGCGGACGCAGACTGGCGCAACGTTATCCTGACCCACAACGGCCGTGAGCAGCGCGTGTCACTGCAGGCCCTGATGCAGAACGGCGATCTGAGCCAGAATCACCTGCTTTATCCGGGTGACATCCTGTATGTGCCGCGTAACGACGACCTGAAGGTGTTTGTCATGGGCGAAGTGAAACAGCAGGCCACCCTGAAGATGGACCGCAGCGGTATGACCCTGGCTGAAGCGCTGGGTAATGCGGCAGGCATGGATCAAACCACGTCCGACGCGACCGGAGTATTTGTTATCCGACCGACGCGCGGCTCCGATCGCAGCAAAATCGCCAATATCTACCAGCTGAATACCAAAGATGCGGCATCCATGGTGATGGGTACCGAATTCCAACTTGAACCTTACGATATCGTCTACGTGACATCGACGCCGCTGACGCGTTGGAACCGCGTGATATCGCAGTTGATACCAACCATAGCCGGTGTTAACGATGCGACGCAGGCTGCACAGCGCATCCGCAACTGGTCGAACTAAGGTTTCGCCATGATTAAGTCCGTGTTAGTCGTCTGCGTAGGCAACATCTGCCGCTCTCCTACGGGAGAGCGCCTGTTCAAACGCGCGCTGCCGCACCTGCCTGTGGCCTCCGCCGGACTCGGCGCCCTGGTTGGGCACGCGGCGGATAAAACGGCGACGGAGGTGGCAGCCGAAAAAGGCTTATCGCTGGAAGGTCATGAGGCTCAGCAGCTAACGGCCAGCCTGTGCCGGGAGTATGACCTGATTCTGGTGATGGAAAAGCGCCACATTGAACAGGTAAACCGCATCGATCCGGCTGCACGCGGCAAAACGATGCTGCTTGGGCACTGGCTCAATCAGAAGGAAATTGCGGATCCGTACAGAAAAAGCCGTGAGGCCTTTGAAGAGGTTTACGGGTTACTGGAACACGCCACTCAGAAATGGGTCAGCGTACTAAGCCGATAGTTGGGATTATCCATGAATATAAAAAACAAAGTCATGACCGCGCCGCGCGAGGAATCGAATGGGTGGGATCTGGCGCATCTTGTGGGACAGCTTATTGATCACCGTTGGGTTATCGTCGCTGTCACCGCTTTTTTCATGCTGGTAGCAACGCTCTACACACTGTTTGCGACGCCTATTTACAGCGCCGATGCCATGGTTCAGGTGGAGCAGAAGAATACCAGCACCGTCCTGAATGAATTACAGACGCTGATGCCCACGACGCCAGCATCGGATACCGAAATCCAGATTCTTGAATCACGCATGGTGCTGGGAAAAACCGTTCAGGATCTTGGCCTGGATGCAGTGGTTTCACAGAACTATTTCCCGGTTATCGGCAAAGGTCTGTCGCGCCTGATGGGCAACAAGCCTGGCAATGTCGCGATCTCCCGTCTGGAGATTCCGCGTACGATCGAGAAGCGCAGTGTTGAGCTCGAGGTTACGGGTAAAGACAGCTATACCGTTTCTGCCGATGGCGATGAGCTGTTCAAAGGCAAAGTGGGGCAGTTCGAAAAACACGGCGATGTGAGCATGCTGGTCAGCGATATCAATGCGGAGCCGGGCACCACGTTTACCGTCACCAAACTCAACGATCTGCAGGCAATTAACAGCATCCTGTCTAACCTGACCGTTGCAGACAAAGGGAAAGACACCGGCGTACTGGGACTGCAGTATGTGGGTGAAGATCAGGAGCAGATCAGTAAAGTTCTGAACCAGATCGTGAATAACTACCTGTTACAGAACGTGCAGCGTAAATCCGAACAGGCCGAGAAAAGCCTGGAGTTCCTGAAACAGCAACTGCCGGAAGTGCGTGGCAAACTGGATCAGGCGGAAGACAAACTTAACGCCTTCCGCCGTGAGAACGAGTCCGTTGACCTGTCGCTTGAAGCCAAGTCTGCACTGGATTCATCCGTTAGCGTGCAGAGCCAGCTTAACGAGCTGACGTTCCGCGAGGCCGAAGTTTCGCAGCTGTTCACCAAAGATCACCCTACCTATCGGGCCCTGTTGGAAAAGCGTAAAACGCTGGAAGATGAGCAGGCGCAGCTGAACAAGAAAATTGCGCAGATGCCGAAAACTCAGCAGGAGATTCTGCGTCTGACCCGCGATGTGCAGTCAGGCCAGGAAATCTACATGCAGTTACTGAATCGTCAGCAAGAGCTGAGCATCAGTAAGGCCAGCACCGTAGGTGATGTTCGCATCATCGATCAGGCCGCCACGGCAAACTCGCCGGTTGCGCCGAAAAAGCTGCTGATCATCGCAGCCAGCCTGATTCTGGGGCTGATGGTGTCCGTCGGTGTGGTTCTGCTTAAAGCGCTGTTGCATCACGGAATCGAAAACCCGGAACAGCTGGAAGAGCTGGGCATGAACGTCTATGCCAGCGTACCGCTCTCTGAGTGGCAGCGTAAGAAGGATACCGAAGCACTGGCGCGTCGCGGTCACAAAGGCAAAACCGATCCGCATGAGACGCTGTTGGCTCTGGGTAATCCAACCGACCTCTCTATTGAAGCGATTCGTAGCCTGCGTACCAGCCTGCACTTCGCCATGATGGAAGCGAAAAACAACATTCTGATGATCACCGGCGCCAGCCCGGGTATTGGTAAAACCTTTATCTGCGTTAACCTCGCTACCCTGGTGGCCAAGGCCGGTCAGAAGGTGTTGTTTATCGATGGTGACATGCGCCGCGGTTACACCCACGAACTGCTGGGGGCGGACAATAAATCCGGTCTGTCTAACGTCCTGTCTGGCAAAACCGAGTTTACGCCGACCATGATTCAGCAAGGGCCATACGGTTTTGATTTCCTGCCGCGCGGACAGGTTCCACCGAACCCGTCAGAGCTGTTGATGCACCGCCGCATGGGTGAGCTGCTGGAGTGGGCAAGCAAAAACTATGATTTAGTCCTGATTGATACACCGCCGATTCTGGCCGTAACGGATGCGTCCATCATCGGTAAGTTGGCCGGTACCTCGCTGATGGTGGCGCGTTTTGAAACCAACACCACAAAAGAAGTGGATGTCAGCTTCAAACGCTTCGCGCAGAACGGTATCGAAATCAAAGGGGTTATCCTGAACGCCGTGGTACGTAAAGCGGCTAACTCGTACGGTTATGGTTATGACTACTACGACTACGAGTACGGTAAACCAACGAAAAGCTAAGAGCTGAAAGAAAAGGGGCGGGTTTGACCGCCCCTTTTGATCCCTGGCTCATGATAACGACACGTAACGATTTGCACAGGTGATTCTGGATACAACGCACAATAAGCGACGATCTAACGTCAATCATCAGAATTCATCATCAACACGCTTTTGTCTGTCGCGATGTCGGCGCAGACCTGCTGAGAGATCAACCCGGAAGGTAATCAGCACTGGCCACTGTTGGCATGAGAACTTGTGGATTTAAGGAATCACACCATGGCTCCATATTGGTATATATCAGGGTTTTTGCTGCTGATTTCGCTGTTCGAAATCCTGGTGAAAAAAGACGAACGCACAAATTATATTTTGACCTGGCTGCTGTGCTTTGCGGCCATTATTCTGATCGTATTCGGGGGGATTCGTGGCCTCGGCACCGGCATGGATGACTTCCAGTACCGCAGTTTCTTTGAGGACTTTGTACGGCGCATTCAGATCAACGGTTTTTTCAATACCGTCGCGTTTTTCCGCTACGAACCGCTGATTTTTGCGATGGCGTGGATAACGAGTCTGTTTTCGCATAACGCCAGCGTGTTTCTGTTCGTCTTCTGTGCGATTGCGGTATCCATTAACGCCTTCTTTTTCAGAAAGATGTCGCCTTATCCGGTACTGGCGCTGGCGCTGTATTCGGCGCACATCTTTATTAACAAAGACATCAACCAGATACGTTTTGGCTTAAGCTCCGCCCTGTTCCTCGGCGTGCTGTGGACGATCTACCTGAAGCGTTACTGGTGGGCCTTTACCTTTTTTATCCTGTCGTTCATGAGTCACAACACCGCCGTTATGGTGATAACGCTGGTGCCTTTCCTGTTTATTCGTGACTGGCGCTGGTGGCCGGTGGTGATCATCGTTGTCAGCCTGCCCCTCTCGGTCGTCGGGGGGTCAAGCTTCATCGCCCTGATTGCCGGACACCTCGGATCGCTGGGGGAAAGGGCATCGGGCTATAACAACGATCCCTCCTATGCAATGGATGGCAGCATCCTGTCAGTCTCGAACCTGAAGAACATTATGCTGGTGTTTATTTTCTTCTATTTCATGCTCACTGAAGAACTGAAGCGTGAAAACTATGCCCAGTATCGTCTGAACTACTTGCTGATTTTAAGTTTTGCTATCGGCGGGGCGATCCGCATCTTTCTGTATAACTTCCCGTCAGGTTCGCGTCTTTCCAACTATTTGCAACAGGTTGAACCCATCATTCTGACCTCGCTTATCTACCAGGCCAGACGCGTCTGGAAGCCGGCGCTGTTTGGCATGCTGTTTTTCTTCCTGCTCTATTACCTCTACTACAACACCATCTCAACCAAGCAGGCGGTTGTAGGGTACGAAGTGGCCCAGGAGTTCTGGCTGATTCGGTAACGGACCCGGCGGCGCGCCCCCAGTGAACGGCTTCACTTCGCGGGGCGGTCGCCTGTAACAACACAGGTTTTTCTTCGGCGTTTGTCGATTGAATTGTTTATTTTTGAATACTTTAATGAGGTGCTGGCAATGAAGGACATTCGTTTCTCCATCGTAATTCCGGCTTATAACGCGTCAGAATCGATTGTCACGACGCTGGATTGCGTTAAAGCACAAACGTATCGCCATTTCGAAGTCATCATCGTGGATGACAAATCTGCCGATGCCGCCGCGCTGGCGGAGGTGGTGCGCAGTGAGCGCTATCAGGACCTGGACATCAATCTGGTCTTGTCTGAGGTTAAACTCAACGGTGCCGGCGCGCGTAACAAAGGCATTGAGCTGGCAACGGGCGACTATGTCAGTTTTCTGGATGCCGATGACGAGTGGCATGCCGACAAGCTTCTGCAGGTCAGTGAAAAGATTGCGGAGCTAGAGGCGCAGGGTCAGCACAATACCATTATCTTCAGCCAGGTAAATATCTATCAGGACGGTGCGTTCCTGAAGGTTATGCCGATGCAGCCTCCGGCAAAAAACGAAACTGTCGCAGAGTATCTGTTTGGCTGTTATGGCTTTATTCAAACCAGCACCATCGTGCTGAAGCGTGAAGATGCCGCTAAAATTCAGTTCGATGCGCGTTTTATCCGCCATCAGGACTATGACTTCTGCATCCGTGCCGACCGCATGGGTTACCGGTTTGAAATGATCGCCGCCCCGCTGGCCAACTACCACCTGGTGACGAAGTTTGGCTCCAAACACAAAGGTGAATCGGTCAAGTACTCCCTGTTCTGGCTGGATACGATGAAACCGCACCTTACCGCACGAGATATTCACACCTACAAAGCATTCAAGCTGCCCCTGCGCTACAAAATGGACGGTAACTCGCTGATGGCGAGCGTCAGCTTCGCGCGCTACTTCCTGCTCACCAATAAAGATAATCGCACTTACTTCCTGAACCGCGTGAAAGACAAACTGAAAGCGCGGTTCGGTGGCGAAAAGGCACTCTCCTGATTCTATTGAATGTCGTGACGTTTTAACGCTACCGGAACGTTATCTGGTGGCCCCGTCTATTTTATTTATTCAGGTATGAAAATGAATAATCACTCTGGTACCGTCGGCATTGTCATGCCTATGTATAATGCCCGCGAGACGGTATTACGCGCTGTACAGTCCGTCATCAATCAAACCTATCAGGACTGGCACCTGTATCTGATCAACGATAAATCCACCGATGATTCACTCGCGTGGGTGCGCGAGCAGTGCCAGGACCCGCGTATTACGATTCTCGACAATGCGGTCAATATGGGCGCGGCCGAAACCCGCAATGTGGGATTACGTGCTTCGCAAGAAGAGGTGATCGCTTTTCTTGACAGCGATGACGAATGGCACAGCGATAAGCTTCGCCAGCAGATGCAGGCTATCGCTGATGGGGACAATCTGGTCATCACGGAATACCATTACAAAACCCGCAAAGCTGACCACGATATTCGCTATACAAAGCCTTACCTTAAGCAGGACAGCTATGTCAAAAAGCAGTATCGGGTGTGCTTCTCATCCGTCTGTTTCCGCCGTCCGCCAGGCGGGATTTTATTTGAGCGAAAAGGTCACGAAGACTTCCTTTTCCTCTACGAACTCTTTAATCGCTACAAACAGGCCCGCGTAATTCAGAGTATTCTGGTGAATTATTACGAGTTAGGGAACTCCCTATCGCGTAATAAAAACAAAGCGGCCAAATGGCACCTCGAACTATTAAGAATTATCTATAAAAACAATCCGTTAAAAATCTATTACTATTACGCCTGGTATATGGTGAATGGTGTGCTGTTTAGCCTGAAACACCGTTAAGCCGATCGGCAGGATTGTGTATAAATTTGAGGTGGATAACGTTTCATGAAAAAAATCGTCCTGGTGATCAAAGACGCTTACTCGTATGCGGGCACCGAAAATATCTGTAACTTTATGTCGGAATGTCTTGGTGATGCGCATGAGGTCACCATCTACTCACTGGAGGGGCACGGCGAACCCTTTTACCCTTTCGACAAGGTCAAGCAGATCGTCAGCTTCGAAGGTGAAAGTAACCCCATCAAACGTGCCGTGGCGCGTATTCAGCAGGAAGGCTTCGACACCGTGTTTTTAATCAGCATGGGCCGTCTGAGCGTGATGTTTGCTTTCTGGAACCTGATGACGCTGAAAAAGAAGCGCTTCAAGGCCTATGCCTGTGAGCACGTTGCCATCAACTCCTTCAGTAAACCCATTAAGTTTCTCAAGTTCCTGCTACTGCGCTTCTACGACCGCGTCATTGTCCTGACGGATAAAGATCATCAGGTCTTTCAGCGCTGGCACATCCCCAGTCAGGCCATTCCTAATCCGGTGGTGTACAAATCCTGGCACCGTACCACGCGCCATCGTCAGGCGCTGGCGGTGGGCCGTCTGGACAATCAGAAAGGGTTCGACCTGTTACTGGATATCTGGCGTGACTTTTCCAGAGCGCATCCTGACTGGACGCTGGTGATTGCCGGCGACGGTGAACTGCGCCAGCAATTACAGGATCAGGCAGCCGTGCTGGGCATTACCTCCAGCGTGAAGTTCGTCGGTAAGGTCAGCAATATCAACGATTACTACCGCGACAGCGATATGGCGCTGATGACCTCCCGTTACGAAGGTTTGCCGCTGGTGCTGCTGGAAGCCAAATCCTGGTCACTGCCGGTGGTGGCCTATGACTGTCCGACAGGTCCACAGGAGATTATTAATCACGGCGAAGACGGTTTCCTGGTGCCGATGAACAAGAAAAGCGAATTTCTGGCGCGGATGGAACAACTGGCCAGCGACGATGCACTGTTCTATGCCATGAGCGAAAAAACCCAGCAAACCGCGCTGAAGTTTGACGGTAAACAGATTAAACAAAGCTGGCTGGCGTTGGTGTAAGGGCTGAAGACGCTCACTTTTGATGTGCCTCATGGGACACCTTTTATGGCTGAGTTTACGGCCTTCATGACGACGGGATTAATTGCATGAAAAGAAGAGAAGTCTTGCAAACCGCAGCCTCCGCCCTTGTCGGCGCGCTCTCCGTGAGCACCTTTTCCAGCTACGCGGCCAAAAACACTGGCCTGGCGCTCAAGTCGGTTGATGCAAGCGCGGTACCCAAAGGCGATGTTCCGATTCTGACGCCTGAAAATGTCTACGCGATGCCGCCGCAGTTCTGGCAAAACTTCCAGGGAAAACTGTGGATCGGTAAATCGGGAAGCGATGCCAGCCAGGCGGGTAACCAGATCCCCGTGTTCCTGCGCGATGCCAGCGGCAAGCTGGCACAAATCACCCAGCCGATTACCCTGAATAAGGGGAATTTTGACCAGTTTGTAAAGGATAATGCGGCGCTGATCGCGAATCCGTCTCACTCTATGGCGCTGGAAGACAGCAACGGGCAGATGGTCTTTAACATCCCGGATGTCAGCCAGCCGGGCCAGGCTGCCTTTAGTCAGCGTCTGGCACAGCCTGCGGGTTATCAGCTAATCGGTGAGATCCCCTCGGTGGACGATCTGCGCAAGACGCGACCGCTGTTTGAAGGCGCGAAGATCAAGCTCAAAAGCTGGCACCCCGGCCTGGAAGTGGGGGGCGGCGAATTCGTCGGCAGTTTCCAGCCGGCGCAGGACGATCAGGGGGTGATTTTCAGCGGCGACGGCTTTCACTGGCGTCGCGTAGTCGATGACTATAACCGACTCTCGCTGTTTGACTTTGGCGCTATCGCCGACGGCAAAACCGACAGTGCGCCCGCGATTAAAGCGATGTACCAGTGGTCGCAGCAGAGCGATCAGCCTATCTGCGTACAGTTCCCTGCGGGCACGTTCTTCGTTTCCGCCTGTAACTTCGGTGAGGAGGAGCGCCGTTTCTTCCGCATCTCCGGTGCGATGGTCAACTTTGGGTATTTCCCGGCGACCAGCATCGTCTCCGACGGCAAATCGCCGTTTGTTTTCGAGGTCAGCGCCCGCTGGGTGGAAATCTCTAACCTGATATTTAACGGCAATACGGATACGCATCCCAATAAGCAGGGATTGTTCCGTAATACCTGCCCGGGCGGACAGTTTTTCCGTGGTGCCTGCCTGCGCTTCAACCAGGTTGGCGGCACCGCGCTCAGCCTGCTGGATACGCTGGATTGTAAGATTGACCAGTGGTACGCCTCAGCCTGTACGGGCGACGTGATTCAGGCCGGCTGGTCTGGTCAGAAAAAGGGGAACTGGGACCACAGTACCGCGATTGAGCTGTCAAACTTTAACGCCCAGCACTGTAAAGGCGGCAAAGTTCTTAACCTGCCGCGCTGCAGCCAGTCGCTGATTCACAACGGCTGGATTGAGCACTGTGATAATCCCGGCGATATCTCAAACGGTCAATGGATTATCGATGCCTTAAGCCTTGAGGACTGCAAGAACCCGCTGATTGCCTGGCACTCTCGCCTGAATACGCGTCAGACCAACCTGCAATCCGGCAGCTGGATTGACAACTCAGAGCAGGGCGATCGTTGGCTAAGCGCCTGGGAAATGGGATCGACCCGCGTTGAGTCCTACGGCGTCGCGATCGATGGCAGCCTGAAATATAACTATCTGACCTCACGCTGGCTGTTGGAAAACAACACCAATCAGGCCGTGTGGTTTGAACTGGGCAATCTTTATTCCCCCACCGTTGGCGACTCGTGGGAAATCGAAATTTTTGGACAGTCGCAGTTCAATAACGGCACGGACGGTGAGCCGCTGATGAACCTCATCAGTGGGAAAAACACCGGCGGCCGGGCGGTTATTCACGTTCAACGCAAGAAAGACCATGCTGAAGCCAGTTGGTCGGCGGAAGGCAGCAGCCCGGTAGTGGATGTACGCTACGTCGCTAAAACCGATACCGACACGCAGGTTTTCATCAGGCTGGCAGGCTGGACGCCTTCGGCAGCGGTGATGATCAAGAGCACGGCGAAAGATCGCTTTGTCACCGGCCGCTGTGCGCGGGTCGATGCCAAAATGACCCAGGCTGCGCCGGACAGCGGCAGTCATGCCGCGCCGCAGCGCTTTAGCCTGCATAACGGTAAAGCGGGCGTGGGCGCGAATGAGCAGGGGGATTTATTGCTGGCCTCCCGCGCGTTGTCTGATGACAAGGTGGATACCAGCAAACCTGAAGGATTCGTGTCTGTCGTTATTAATGGTAAGCAGGTCGCCTTACCGTATTTTGCGATTAAATCGTAGTCAGAGAGGGCTGTCCTGATACGGCAGCCAACACCAACAGCATCTGGGATGTTGGTGCAGGATTTTTATTTGCTGTTTTTCTCCCTATTCATTTTGCCCGTTTCGGAACTGGGCGGTCGGTAGAATTAGAAAAAATTATTCGGAGTTTTTATGAAGATTTTATTGGTGGGTAACCATACCTGTGGGAATCGTGGGGATGGCGCGATTCTGCGTGGACTGATTGATTCAATTCAGGCCGCGCGCAACGATGTGGATATTGATGTGATAAGCCGTTATCCAACCAGCTCCGGTTATCTGCTTCAGCAACATATTCAGCAGGATAAGCTATTCCTGCACAACAACTCCTCGGGTAAGGGCCTGATTGGCTCTGTTAAACGCAAAGTCGCTAACCGACTGATGCCGAATATCATGATGGCGCATCTGGGCAAGGGTGGACCCTACAAATCCTTCTCCGTGCCGCCACACCTCAAAGCCTTCACGGAAAGTCTGGCGCAGTACGATGCAGTCATTCAGGTGGGCGGTTCATTCTTTGTCGATCTGTATGGCGTGACTCAGTTTGACCATGCGCTCTGCGCGCTGCTGGCTAAGAAGCCGCTTTACCTGATTGGCCACTCCGTTGGACCTTTCCAGAACGCCCGCACTAATCAACTGGCCAACTTCGTGTTTGACCGGGTTGACCGCCTTATCTTGCGTGAGTCCGTTAGCCTTGACCTGATGAAGCGCGATGGCGTGACCAGCTCAAAGGTGATGCCCGGTGTGGATACGGCCTTCCTGGTACGTGCACGTCACGTTGAAAACCCCAGCCACAGTCTGCAGCACTGGCAGAGCGTGATTCGCACCCGCAAAACCATCGCGATTACGGTCCGTGAACTGGCGCCGTTTGATAAGCGTCTGGGCGTCACGCAGCAGGAATACGAAGCCGCCTTTGGTCGCGTGATCAACGCCATGATCGCCAGCGGTTATCAGGTCGTCGCCTTATCTACCTGTACGGGCATCGACAGCTACGCCAAAGATGACCGTATGGTGGCGCTCACTTTGCGCGATCGCGTTGAGCAGCCAGAGCACTACCACGTTGTAATGGATGAATTTAATGACCTCGAATTAGGTGTCCTCCTCAGCGAGTGTCACCTGACCATCGGAACCCGTCTGCACTCTGCCATCATCTCAATGAACTTTGGTACGCCAGCGGTCGCCATCAACTATGAACACAAATCCATGGGCGTCATGAATCAGCTAGGTCTGCCGCAAATGGCTACCGATGTTCAGAGCCTGATGGACGGTTCGCTGATTGATAAAGTTCAGGCTATCCTGGCCGACTACGACACGATCAAGCAAAACGTCGAAACCGCCGTGGCGCATGAAAGGGAAGTAGGTAACAGAATCACTGAAGAGATTCTAAACGTAATAGGATGATGTGATGAAACTGACTTTTTTCACGATGCGTTTCCCGGTTGCCTCTGAAACTTTTGTTCTCAACCAGGTCACTCATTTTATTGATGCCGGTTACGACGTTGAGATTATCTCGGTATTTCCGGGAGACCTGGTCAACCGCCACGGCGCATTTGACGAATATGGTCTGGCGGCAAAGACGCATTACCTGTTACCCGAAGAAAAAATTTCCCTGACGGACAAGCTGGGACAGCGGCTGAAACTGGTTCTGCCCAAAATCACCAAAGTGTCGTTACTCCGTTCTCTTAACGTGCGCCGCTATGGCGCACAGTCCAGTAAGCTGCTGCTGCCGGCGATCGTTGCCAATGCGCGTCAGACCTATGTCGCGGATGTTTTCCTGGTGCATTTCGGCTATGCCGGGGCGCTGGCGAATAAACTGCGTGAACTGGGTATCCTGAAGGGCAAACAGGCAACGGTGTTTCACGGGGCGGATATCTCTCGTCGTCACATCCTCGACGAGCATAAGCAGGATTACCGTAATCTGTTTCAGCAGAGTGAGCTGATGTTGCCCATCAGCCATCTTTGGCAGAACAAGCTGATTGAAATGGGCTGCCCGCCTGAAAAAATTCACGTTACCCGCATGGGAATTGAACCTGAAAAATTCAATTTCCAGCCGCGTGATGCCTTCCATACACCGTTGCGCATTGTTTCCGTTGCCCGTTTGACCGAAAAGAAAGGACTGGATGTGGCGGTGAAAGCCAGCGCCATTCTGAAACAGCGCGGTGGCCAGTTCCAGTACACCATCATTGGCAATGGCGATCAGGATCAGATGATGCGTGACTTTATTGCGCGCGAAGAGATGGACGACTGCGTGACGATGCCGGGTTTCAAACCTCAGGAAGAGATCCGTCAGGCCCTCAACGAAGCCGATATCTTTCTGCTGCCCTCTAAAACGGCCGCAGATGGCGACATGGAAGGCATTCCGGTTGCGCTGATGGAGGCGATGGCGGTAGGGCTGCCGGTGGTCTCCACCTTCCACAGCGGTATTCCGGAACTGATCGAAAATAACGTTTCTGGCTGGTTAGTGAAGGAAGATGACGCCGAGGCGCTGGCCGAGACGCTGCTGAAATTGTCAGAAGGCGCGGTGGACGTGGCACCGGTTGTTGCCGCAGCCAGACATAAAGTTGAAACCGAGTTTAATCAGCACATCGCGTATCGCGAGCTGGCACAGATTCTGGAGCAAATGGTTTGAGTGGAATAAAGTCACAGGCGATTTGGTTGTTTGGCAGTACCTGTTTCTCTGCTGTATTACAGGTTGCTCAACTGAGTATTCTCGCCCGTAAACTCGAAACCCATGAGCTGGGGCTGTTGGCGATCATCAACGCTATTTTAGCGGTGGCGGGCGTGCTGCAGGACATGGGCATGAGCAGTTATCTGGTCCATCGCCAGAATATTACCCGACGCGAACAGAGCACCATCTATTGGGTCAACGTCTCGCTCAGCTTATGTACCGGCGTTGTCATGCTGCTGATTGCCTGGCCTGTTGCCTGGTTCTATCATCTGCCGGAACTGGTAGGGTTGATTATGCTGACCAGCCTGAACTTTCTGGTGCTGGGGCATCTTTCGCAATATCAGGCCCACTACATTAAAACCAAACGCATGGTGTCGCTGGCGAAGATCGAAATGGGCACCAAACTGTTTGCCTTCCTGTGCGTAGTGGCGATGCTGGAGTTTACCTCGCTGACGGTGGCCGCCGCGATTCTGGGGCTGTTTATTAACGCCTTTACCCGCATCCTGTGCATGATCGCGCTGGGTGAGAAGTCATGGCGTCCCACATGGGAGTTCGATAAACAGACTTTCTTTAGTGCGATTCGTTACGGTATCTATCAACTGGGTTCGCAGACCATTAACCAGCTTCGTACTCAGGCCGATGCGCTGGTGGTAGGTAAAGTGATGGGGGCAGAAATGCTCGGCGTCTATTCTCTGGCGAAAGAGCTGGTGCTACAGCCCCTGAAGTTGGTTTCGCCGGTGATTAACCGTCTGGCGCTACCGCGCTTCGCGGAAAAACAGCAGGATCCCGAGCAGTTGAAGAAGCTGTTCCTGAAAGGCACGCTGGTGATTATGCTCTTCAGCAGTGCCATGTACCTTGCTATCGGTATCTTGTCTCCGGTCATCGTACGCATTCTGTATGGTGCGTCTCACGAGCAGGTTTATCATCTTATCCCGCTGATGCTGCTGTTTGGCATGCTGCGTCCGATGGGTGGACTGACCGGTGCCATTTCACAGGCGAATGGCCGAACCAACGTGGAGTTCTACTGGAACATCGTGGCCAGCCTGGTCGTCATGGCCGTGCTTGCGACCACCTTTATCTGGCCAAACGTGCTTTACGTCGCGCTGACGTTGTCGATCTCACAGGTGCTGATTTCAGCGCTGGCGCATCCGTTCTTTATCAAGCCGGTTATTGGTATTCGCTTCATCCCTTATGCCCGACAGTGGGTATCTGTATCGGTCCTGTTTGTGGGGCTGATGCTGCTGGTAAATCACTTTGACCTTTTCGTGATGCCAGAATGGTTTGAACAGTGGCTGTGATGCCAATAACAACGGGCGACTTAGGTCGCCCGTTTCTTTTTATGGCTGGCACCAAAAACGGCGACGTCAATTTCTCTGCCGCTCATGTGGCCGGCCTTTACTGTTTGTGTTAACTCAGTTTATGGGGATGTTTACTCTAGGTAAAATCCCGAATTTGTAAGATTTCACAGCGAGTTAGTGTCGGCTTTTCAGATAAAGATTATACTTCCTTTTCCGGTCCATCCGGCATAATTGACGCATGTCTTCACTTCATTAGATGGAATAACTATGACCAAGCTTAAAGCAGTAATCCCGGTTGCGGGTCTCGGTATGCATATGCTTCCGGCGACTAAAGCCATTCCGAAAGAGATGCTGCCTGTCGTGGACAAGCCAATGATTCAATACATCATTGATGAGTGTGTTGCAGCAGGGATCAAAGAGATTGTGCTGGTCACCCATGCGTCCAAGAATGCGGTAGAAAACCACTTCGATACCACCTATGAACTCGAAGCCCTGCTGGAAGCACGCGTTAAACGCCAGCTGCTGAGTGAAGTCCAGTCAATCTGCCCGCCGGGCGTGACCATCATGAACGTACGTCAGGCGCAGCCACTGGGCCTGGGGCATTCTATTCTCTGCGCGCGTCCTATGATCGGCGACAATCCTTTTGTGGTTGTCCTGCCTGACGTGCTGTTGGACGATTCCACCGCTGACCATTTACGATATAATCTGGCGGCGATGGTTGCGCGTTTTGAAGAGACCGGTCACAGCCAGGTGCTGGCAAAACACCTCACCGACTACGATCTGTCTGAATACTCAGTGATCACGACTGAGCAGCCGCTGGAAAACCCAGGTGATGTCAGCACGATTACTGACTTCGTTGAGAAACCTGAGCATCCGGCCGAGTTAAACTCAGACCTGGCTGCGGTGGGACGCTACGTGCTTTCAGCCGATATCTGGGCTGAGCTGGAGCGTACCGAACCGGGCGCATGGGGACGTATTCAGTTAACGGATGCTATCGCCAGCCTGAGTAAGAAAAAAACGGTCGATGTCTCACTCATGACGGGTCACAGTTTCGACTGCGGACGTAAAATGGGTTACATGCAGGCATTTGTCTCCTACGGTCTGCGCAATAACGCACAGGGCCGCGACTTCCGCGAAGCGATCGAGAAAATTCTGGCGAAGTAATCAACTATCATTCGCCGCGGCTAACGCGGCAGAAAGGGAGAAGAGATGGCTATTTTGGTAACGGGCGGGGCAGGTTATATCGGCTCCCACACAGTGCTGGCACTGCTTGAGCGCGGTGATGATGTGGTGGTACTGGATAATCTGTGCAATGCCTCGCGTGAGGCCATCAATCGGGTTGAGAAACTCGCCGGCAAGAAAGCAACGTTTATCGAAGGCGACGTTCTTGACCGCGCCTGCCTGCGTGACCTGTTTGCCTCCCACAGCATTTCTGCCGTGATTCACTTCGCCGCGCTTAAAGCGGTGGGTGAATCCACGCGTATGCCTCTGGAATACTACGAAAATAACGTATCCGGTACGGTCGTACTGCTTGAAGAGATGCGCAACGCGGGCGTCTGGAACTTCATTTTTAGTTCTTCCGCTACCGTTTATGGTGCCAATGCCCCGGTGCCTTACGTGGAAACCACACCGATTGGCGGCACAACCAGCCCATATGGCACCTCTAAGCTAATGGTCGAATTTATCATTCGGGATTTCGCCAAAGCTGAGCCGAAGTTCAAAACCATTGCGCTGCGTTACTTTAACCCGGTCGGTGCGCATGAGTCGGGCGAGATTGGCGAAGACCCAACCGGTATCCCTAACAACCTGCTGCCTTACATTGCCCAGGTTGCCATCGGTCGTCTGGATAAACTCGGCGTGTTTGGTGGTGACTACGATACGCCAGACGGCACCTGTCTGCGTGACTACATCCATGTCGTTGACCTTGCTGAAGGCCACCTGAAAGCGCTGGACCACCTCGATAAAATTGAAGGCTATAAAGCCTATAATCTGGGTGGTGGGAAAGGCTTCTCGGTGCTGGAAATGATCAAGGCGTTTGAGCAAGCCTCAGGCAAGCCCATTCCGTTTGAAATCAAGCCGCGTCGTGATGGTGATCTTCCGGCATTCTGGGCGGATGCGTCGCTGGCCAACCAGGAACTGGACTGGCGGGTTTCGCGTGGTATCGATGCGATGATGCGTGATACGTGGAACTGGCAGTCGAAGAATCCGGAAGGGTTTCGGTAGAGTACTGTAATAAAAGCACTAACCCCATATTGTTCAATAGCTTAATAGTTAATTGAACAAATGGGGTTTTTTTGTTAATTATCATTGTCATATAACACAGTCATGACTGACTCGATTGGACCCGATAGCCCCAAAACTGCGAAGCGCTGTCTGTTATTTATACAATACTTAATAGGGTAAAGAGACGGGACTTGGTGTTTTTGATAAAAAAATATTAAAATAAGTGTGTAAACTGTTTAATTTTGTGCCAATCACAAGGTTGAAATTACAAATTTGTCAAAAACTCGCTTTTTAAAACTTGTTTCACGGCTTGGATAGTACGAGAATCGTAAAGTTTTATCGATAGCGCTGGGTTTTCAAAATAATAACCCGGCAAAACAACGCCATTGAGTAATGCAGTCTATGCTTAACGATGGCTTAAACTACGTTCACGCAGGTGGTTGCGATAGCCAGGGGCGGTAGCGTGGTTAAATATGACAACTCACCAGTGGTGCATACATGCAAGAGATCGTTTGCGTTTTTCTAAGTGCATTTGCGTTGCTCTTCATTGCGCGCAAAGTAGCTCGCAAAGTCGGGCTGGTTGATAAGCCTAACGACAGAAAACAGCATAAAGGACACATTCCGCTGGTTGGTGGCGTTTCGGTCTACTTATCATTATGGATACTGTACATTATGCAGCCGGGTTGGTTACCCGACTTCACCATTTATATGTTCTGCGCTACTGTGCTTTTAGCCGTAGGCGTACTTGATGACCGTTTCGACCTGCCCGTGATGCCACGCATAATGATTCAGGCACTGATGGCTTGCATCATGATGTGGAATGGATACTACCTCTACTCGCTAGGTAATGTTCTCTTTGGTTTTCAGTTAGTTTTAGGGATCTTTGGTTATGCTGTCACACTATTCGCTGTTATAGGTGCGATTAACGCGTTTAACATGGTGGACGGAATCGATGGGCTATTGGGTGCATTGTCATGTGTGACCTTTGGCGGATTAGGCATTGTGTTTGGACTCGGTGGTAACCAGCACCTGGCGCTGTGGTGTACCTGCCTCATGGCCGCTTGTCTGCCTTATATATTGTTAAATCTCGGTATTCCATGGGGTAAAAAGTTTAAAGTCTTCATGGGCGATGCAGGAAGCACGCTAATCGGTTTCACAGTGATTTGGCTACTGATATTGGCCACTCAGGGAGCGGACCCGGTGATGCGACCCGTTACCGCACTGTGGCTTATTGCCGTACCTCTAATGGACATGGTGCGGGTGATGACAGCACGCATTCGTCGTGGTTCAAGCCCATTTAAGCCCGATCGTGAGCATCTACATCATCTCCTTATGCGAGGTGGTTTAACCGGGCGCGGCACACTCGTTGTTATGGTTGCATGTGCGGCGATGCTTGCAGCAACAGGAATTGGCTTTGATGCTTTTGGCCTCAGTGACTGTTTGCAACTGATCTTTTTCATTGGCATCTTTTTTACATTCAACGCTATCATTTATAAGTCAGCGCGTTTCCATAGGGTTAATCAAATTAATCTGACAAATCAGAATGATAACAATGTATTTGCAGACAAATATTGATGCGTGTTTTATGAATGTTTTCAAATATGATAACGAATTTTTTTGTGGCTTGAAGTTTATCTTCATGTAAAAATTTAACGGCATTTTGAATTAGATGTTAGATGTTTAAAAATCTTTTCAGAATGTAGTACTAAAACAATATTCTGGATAGCGAACGTGAAAATTTTAGTTACCGGTGGTGCGGGATTTATTGGATCTGCTGTAGTAAGGCATATTATCGAAAATACTCAAGATACTGTGGTTAATGTTGATAAACTGACGTATGCAGGCAATCTTGAATCTCTAAAAGAAATCGATAGCCATGAACGCTACGCTTTTGAAAAAGCGGATATATGCAATGCAAGTGAGATGGCGAGTATTCTTCAGCGTCACCAACCTGATGCTATCATGCATCTGGCAGCTGAAAGTCATGTAGACCGTTCAATTACAGGTCCGGCGGCGTTCATTGAAACGAATATCGTAGGTACATACACTCTACTTGAGGCAACCAGACAATACTGGCTTCAACTTGATAGTGTTAAAAAAGAAAAATTTAGATTTCATCATATCTCAACGGATGAGGTTTATGGTGATTTGCCACATCCTGACGAGGTTGAGTTTGGGTCTGAATTGCCACTTTTCACTGAAGATACGGCCTATGAGCCGAGCAGTCCCTATTCTGCGTCAAAAGCATCGAGTGATCATCTGGTCAGAGCTTGGTCACGTACGTATGGGCTACCGGTAATCATAACGAATTGTTCGAATAATTATGGCCCATATCATTTTCCAGAAAAACTCATTCCGTTAGTCATTCTTAATGCGGTTGAAGGTAAGCCGTTGCCGGTTTATGGCAAAGGTGATCAAATCCGCGATTGGTTATATGTAGAAGATCATGCCAGAGCACTTGTCGTCGTGGTTAAAATGGGCAAAGCGGGTGAGACATATAACATTGGTGGTCATAACGAGAAGAAAAATCTCGATGTAGTGCATACTATTTGCGATTTACTGGATGAAATCTATCCTAAAGATGTCTCTTATCGTGAACAAATTACTTATGTAAAAGATCGCCCAGGCCACGATCGCCGCTATGCGATTGATTCAAGCAAAATAGCGCGTGAATTGGGATGGAAGCCATTAGAGACATTTGAGAGCGGGATTCGTAAAACAGTAAAATGGTATTTAGCTAATACACAGTGGGTAAGCAATATAAAAAGTGGTGCTTACAAAAGCTGGATCGAAGAGAATTACGGAGATCGTCAGTAATGGATATCCTGTTGTTGGGGAAATCGGGGCAGGTAGGTTGGGAACTTCAGCGTGCTCTGGCTCCTTTGGGAAATGTAATTGCGCTGGACAGACACTCCAAAGAATATTGTGGCGATTTAAGTAAGCCCGAAGAATTAATAAAAACAATTCGCCATATTAAACCTGGTATCATTGTCAATGCCGCAGCTTACACAGCAGTAGATAAAGCTGAGTCTGAACCTGAACAAGCTTATTTGATTAATGCTCACTGCGTTGAAATGATTGCGAAAGAAGCGCAGAAAATTAATGCCTGGGTTGTCCATTACTCTACTGATTATGTATTTTCAGGAACAGGCGACAGCGCATGGTCTGAATCCGATATTACCCGCCCAATAAATACTTATGGTGCAAGTAAACTTGCGGGTGAGCAGGCATTAAGTACTTATTCAACTAACTATCTGATTTTTCGAACCAGTTGGGTCTATGCAGCGAAAGGACACAACTTTGCAAAAACTATGCTGAAGTTGGCCATGCAAAGAAACGAACTTTCTGTAATAGACGATCAGTTTGGTGCACCTACTGGGTCGGAACTCCTGGCTGATTGTACTGCTCATGCTCTTAGAATGGCATTGAGTCAGCCTGACGTCGCAGGTATCTATCATCTGACTGCAAGTGGTACGACGTCCTGGTATGAATATGCATCATTGATATTTGATGAGGCACGAAAAACAGGTGTTGTGCTATCTCTGGAAAAACTCAATGCTGTAGCAACCAGCGCTTATCCCACTCCAGCTAGACGACCTAATAATTCCCGGTTAAACAATACACGTTTCCAAGAGGTATTTGGATTAAGGTTACCTGAATGGCAGTTAGGTGTTAAGCGTATGCTAAGTGAAGTTTTTGCAGCGATTCCGTAACAATAACAAACTGATTGCCTGATTTCAGGCTGATTGTGCTTAAAGAGATAAATGAATGGCAAAGCGTAAAGGAATTATTCTTGCAGGTGGATCTGGAACACGCCTCTATCCCGTTACAATGGCCGTCAGTAAGCAATTGCTGCCTATATACGATAAACCCATGATCTACTATCCGCTGTCAACATTAATGCTGGCGGGTATTCGTGACATTCTAATCATCAGTACTCCACAAGATACTCCACGTTTTGAGCAACTTTTAGGTAACGGAAGTCAATGGGGACTGAATCTTGAATATAAGGTTCAACAAAGCCCAGATGGACTTGCTCAGGCTTTTATTATTGGTGAAGAATTTATAGGCAATGATAATTGTGCATTAGTTTTAGGTGACAATATTTTTTACGGTCATGACTTGCCAAAATTAATGGAAACAGCAATAGAAAAAGAAAGCGGGGCGACGGTATTTGCTTATCACGTCAACGATCCTGAGCGTTACGGTGTTGCTGAATTTGATAAAGACGGGAAAGCCATTAGCCTTGAAGAGAAACCAGCTAATCCAAAAAGCAATTATGCTGTAACAGGTCTCTACTTTTATGACAATCGGGTAGTGGACATGGCAAAAAATCTCGAACCATCATCTCGTGGTGAGTTAGAAATTACGGATATTAATCGTCTTTATCTCCAGAAAGGGGATTTATCTGTAGCAATGATGGGGAGAGGCTTTGCCTGGCTTGATACGGGTACACATCAGAGTTTGATTGAAGCGAGTAATTTTATACAGACAATTGAAGAACGTCAGGGATTAAAAATTTCATGCCCTGAGGAAATTGCATACAGGAAAGGTTTCATTGATCGAGAGCAGGTTGCAAAACTTGCAAAACCACTTGAAAAAAATCAATACGGCCAATATCTAATGAGAATGATAAACCAGTAATAATTGATTATTTATCTAGTTTTATCATCTTAAATAAAATCAGCCTTTAAGAAACTTATCATACAGATTGTAAATATGAATATCCTAAGAACAAATATTAATGATGTAATGATTATTGAACCAAAAGTATTTGGTGATGATCGCGGGTTTTTTTTTGAAAGCTTTAATAAAAAAATTTTTGAGGAAGCAGTCGGTTACGAAGTAAACTTCGTTCAAGATAATCATTCTAAATCAAAGAAGAATGTTTTACGCGGACTTCATTTCCAGAAATCACCCATGTCACAGGGTAAATTAGTTCGCTGTATTAAGGGTGAAGTTTATGATGTTGCAGTAGATATCAGACCGGACTCAGTTTCTTTTGGTAAGTGGATAGGTGTTTATCTCTCAGCTGAAAATAAAAAACAGTTATGGATTCCAGAGGGTTTTGCCCATGGATTTTATACGTTAACTGAAGAGGTAGAATTTGTTTATAAAGCAACAGACTATTATTCTCCAGAAAACGAAAGATGTATAAAATGGGATGATAAGGATTTGAATATTACCTGGCCTCTTATGGATAGTGTCATGCCTGAGTTATCAGTAAAAGATGAGAAAGGAAGTTCTTTTAAATCAAATTTTACTAATTTTGTATCTGTATAACATAATGAGTTTGATAAAAAATAGTATATTTAATCTGTCAGGGTTCATAATACCGACTATTGTAGCTATTCCGAGTTTGGGTATTTTGGCACGTACGCTTGGAACTGAGCTTTTTGGAATTTTTACGTTAGCATTTGCTGTAGTAGGCTATGCAAGCATATTTGATGCAGGGCTAACACGTGCGGTTATAAGAGAAATATCTTTATACAGACATGATGACGATGAGCAAGTTAAAATAATATCAACAGCATCAGTTTCTGTTTTAGCATTAGGATGTATAGCGGGAGTAATACTTTACTTTGTTACTTCTTATGTCCCGGGCTTTTTGAATGTTTCAACAGTAAATGTGAGTGACGTTCAATCATCATTTAAAGTGCTAGCGCTAACGATACCCGTTTTTTTATTGAATCAGATATGGTTAGCTTATCTTGAAGGGCACGAAAGGTTTGCTGTAATTAATATCCAGCGCGCAATAAGTAGCTCCTCTATAGCAGCAATACCTGCGATTTTAGTATTGCTGCATAATAGTCTTTATTATGCAATTTTAGGGTTACTAGTAGGTCGGGTTATTTCACTAATAATGAGTTTCTACTTTAGCCGTGAAATTATTCTCAGAGACTTTAAATTAAGTAAAGAAACTTATCTTCGGCTATTAAAGTTCGGTGGATGGATTACAATAAGCAATGTGATATCACCTGTCATGGTCTATTTTGACCGGTTTGTGATATCGCATCTGCTCGGCGCAAACAAAATAGCGTATTATACAGCGCCTTCAGAAGCCGTCTCTCGTCTCTTAAACATTCCTACAGCACTTTCCAGAGCGCTTTTTCCTAAACTAAGTGCGGGCAACGCTGACAGAAAAAAACTTGAGAAATTGAGTTATTTATTAATGGCAGGATGTTGTTTGCCCATACTTATCATCGGCATTCTATTTGCCGAAAAGATACTTGTTGCCTGGATGGGAAGTGATTATGCCGGAGAACCTGCAAAAATATTAAAGATCCTTTTAATTGGTTTTTTATTTAATGCGATGGCACAAATTCCATTTTCGAAAATACAAGCTATTGGCAAGGCACACATTACGGCAAGTCTACATATGTTAGAATTAGTACCTTATTTGCTAATGCTTTATTATTTAACTGTTAATTATGCGCTGACAGGGACTGCCATAGCATGGAGCGTGAGGGTGATAGTAGATTTTTTCGCTTTATTTTATCTTTCAAGGAAATTAGATGCAGAACGTTGACATAGCAATGGCAACCTATAATGGTGAAAGGTTTATAGCTGAGCAACTGTTGTCTATACAAAAACAAACTTATCCTTACTGGACCTTGTATATCAGTGACGATGCATCTACCGATAACACGATTAAAATTATAAAAGATTTTGCATCTACTGATTCTAGAATAAAATTAATTAATACAGAAAGGCAAGGCGGTGTAGTCAATAATTTCAACAGAGCTTTACTGGCTACGGATGCAGAGTATGTGTTGCTTTCAGATCAGGATGACTATTGGCCTGAGCAGCGGCTCAATAATTTATTAACAGCAATGATGGAAAAGCCTCAGGATAATGTCGCAATGGTGTTCAGCGATCTTACTTTGGTTGATGAGAATTTAAATACTGTATCTGAAAGTTTTTATAAATCGAGATCTATAAATCCTACAGAAAATATTAACTGTAATATGCTGATTTGGAAATGCAGCGTGTACGGTTGTTCCGTAATAGTTAATAGAAAACTGCTTAAAAAATGCTTGCCTATGCCCGAAGGAATTACAATGCATGATAACTGGCTGGCGCTGAACGCTGCCACAGAGAGTGGACTCTATTTCTACAATCATCAGACTATTTTATACCGTCAACATAGCAATAACGTTGTAGGTGGGGCAGGTAAAACATTATGGGCAAAAATAACTACGCTTCCTTTAACAATTAAGAAAGTAATAAATTACAGAAAAAAAATAACGCGCCTGATCACTGCAGCAAAAAAAATCGAAGGAAATGAATCCCTTCATCCAGTTTGTACTTCGTGGCTATCGGACGTTTATTTTGCTTTTAAATATATTATGCCCGCAGTTTTATTTGAGAACAGGAAAGGATTTGCCTTTACTATGTTCTTAGCTTTTGTGGTAAGCAGATGATTTATTTTACTTATTTTGCGATAACACTCGTTTTTTCATTGTTTAGGCATAAAAAAAGCGAAAGAATAACTTGTCTTATTATTACTTTGTTGGTTTTTTGTTTTTCTTATCCAGCCGGAAATGACTGGATAGGTTATTTTCAAAATTATGATTGTTTGCAAAATAATCATTGTGATAACAACGCTCCACAATTCGAACCTGGGTTCAATCTTATAGTCTATGTATTTGGAAGCTTAGGGTTTCTAGGCTATAATATAGTTATTGCCATATTTAATATCTATTGCCTTGATAAGTTTTCAAAACAATTCGAAAATAAAGCATTTATATATTTTTCAATGCTTAGTTTTATGTATTGGATGCTTTATCTCGAAGCAGTAAGACAATCGATAGCAATTTCATTGTTATTATTAGCAATACCTTTCCTTTTTAGAAGGAAAATAATAACTTATGTACTATTGATTTTGTTAGCCAGCACCGTACACACAACAGCCATTGTATGTTTGCTTTTTATTTTCCCAATAATTTCGCCAAGACTTTCAAGATTGAGTTCTTTATCGACACTGCTATTTTCATTAGCATTTCTATTTGTTCCTTTTATAATTTTAAATGTCGTTTTTTCATTGTTACAACCTGGTTCACTTGTGTATGAAAAATTAAACTTTTATCTCACCTCTGAAGCTTATCGCCCACAACTTTCAGCTGGTGTAGGTACCCTATTTGATTTCATACTAATAGTATTACTCTTTTTATGCTATAAGCAAATAAAACGTAAAGATGAATGGCTTACTAATCAGCGCCTAAATTTAGTTTTACCAGGTATTATACTTTATATAAGTTTTGCTATAATTATTGGCAAAATGATGCCAGTTATGACAAGAATAGGCTGGTATGGATTGCCTTTTATAATCATCCTACTCAATACGAAAATCTCAGACTCTATATATTTCGATAAAATTAAAAGCACAGCGTCTTTTCCTGTTACAAAGTTAATGATTTATCTTTTTCTGATCGCGCAAGCTGCGCGCCCCATGCTTTATGAGCACTCACAATATGGAATAATGAATCAGGAAACTATCTTTCAGGAAGCTAATTACCTTAATGATGAAGGGCTTTACATTAAAGCGCAAAAAAAATGCGCGGTTTTACATGAGATGGGGCTTGAATTCCTGTGTTCAATATAATGGTTAACATGTGGAATAACTGATTAAGGCAACGTAATGATTTTTATTGATGGAATTATCTATTCTCTACAAAACTCAGGTGGAATATCTGTTTATTTTGATGAGTATTTAAAATATTTGAAAAAAAATAAAGTTGAAAGTGAACTTATTATTTATCCTAATAATAACCCCTATGCCAGCGACTTCAATGTAAATCGAACTCCGCGGATGAGTCTCAGCATTGAAAGGTATATTGACGTAGGCATTTCACCTGAAACAAAAAATGATATTTTCCATTCTAGTTATTATCGACTCCCCGTAAACAAAAAAAATGTAAAAATAATCACGACGGTGCATGACTTCACATATGAAGTTTTCCCTAAGGGACTCAAAACAATAGTTCATCATTGGCAAAAAAAACGTGCAATACTCAATAGTGATGGGATTATTTGTATTTCTGAATCAACGCGAAAAGATATGCTTAAATACATCCCTGAAGCGCGAGATATTCCTACAAAAGTCATATACAATGGCGTTAGCGATTTTACTCCTTTAGAGAAACCCTCCAGCAACGATAAATATGTGGTTTTTATAGGAGCAAGAAATGGTTATAAAAATTTCATTTCTTGTGTAAAAGCACTTCAAAAGCATGAAGATATTAAACTTGTAGTCGTGGGTGGCGGTAAGTTTAATCCTGAAGAGATAACATTGTTAAATGAATATGTTCCAGGTCGCTTTAATCATGCCGGATTTATTAGTGAGGAAGAGCTCAACTTACTTTACTCAAATGCCTATTGCCTTATTTATCCATCCTTATATGAAGGTTTTGGAATCCCTGTTATAGAGGCAATGCGTTCTGGGTGTCCTGTTATAGCGTCGAACTCTTCTTCTGTAAAAGAAATCGCTACTGGCTCAGCAATTCTATTAGATAAAATCACCGAAGACGATATCAGCCATGCGTTGCTAAAACTCGGTGATAACGTTATAAGAGAGAAATTAATCTCATCGGGATTAGTTAATTCTACTAAATTTTCCTGGACAAAAATGGCTCAGGAAACATTAAATTTTTATGATGAAATAAGAGATATAAAATGAAAAAAGCATTAATTACAGGCGTAACGGGTCAGGACGGATCTTATCTGGCAGATTTTTTGCTGGAAAAAGGATATGAAGTCCATGGAATCATTCGACGCACATCATCGTTTAATACTGAACGAATTGATAATGCTTTGAGTAAAAATCGTAATATGTACCTTCACTATGGTGATTTAACTGATTCTTCAAATTTAATAAGATTAATGAAAGATATCAGTCCTGATGAAGTTTATAATCTTGGCGCAATGTCCCATGTCGCAGTTTCATTCGAATCACCTGAATATACTGCAGATGTAGATGCGATTGGTACACTTCGTTTGCTTGAAGCGATTCGTATTTGTGGCCTTGAGAAAAAAACCAGGTTTTACCAGGCTTCTACTTCGGAATTATATGGTCAGGTAAGAGAAATTCCGCAGAAGGAAACCACTCCTTTCCACCCTAGATCGCCTTACGCCGTTGCTAAAATGTATGCTTACTGGATCACCGTTAATTATCGTGAATCCTATGGTATGTACGCCTGTAATGGTATTCTTTTTAATCATGAATCTCCACGTCGTGGTGAAACATTCGTTACCCGTAAAATTACTCGAACACTGGCTAATATCGCGCAGGGGCTGGAGAAGCAGTTAGAGTTAGGAAATATGGATTCATTACGTGATTGGGGTCATGCAAAAGATTATGTACGCATGCAATGGATGATGCTGCAGCAAAACCAGGCTGACGATTTCGTTATCGCAACAGGTAAACAAATTTCAGTCCGTGAATTTGTAAGAATGTCAGCGCGTGAGCTTGGCATTGAGCTGGCGTTCACGGGTAATGGTGTTGATGAAATTGCTACGGTAACCTCTGTTTCAGGTGATAATGCGCCTGAAGTAAAAGTCGGCGATGTTATTGTTAAAGTTAATCCCCGTTATTTCCGTCCTGCGGAAGTAGAAACGCTTCTCGGTGATCCATCGAAAGCGAAGGAGCTACTTGGCTGGGAACCTTTAATTACTGTAGAAGAAATGTGTGCAGAAATGGTAGGACACGATTTAGATAATGCTAAACAACATGCATTATTAAAAAGTCATGGCTTTAACGTTTCAATTTCTGTGGAAAGTTAATTATGATCAAAAAAGTATTTATTGCAGGTCATCGCGGGATGGTAGGCTCCGCAATTCTACGCCAACTATCCAAGCGAACAGATATTGAAATTATTACAAAAACAAAAGAAGAGTTAAATTTACTTTCAAAAAAAGATGTAGAAGAATTTTTCCAGTCTTCTGATATTGATGAGGTTTATCTCGCTGCAGCAAAAGTTGGTGGGATTCATGCTAATAATCATTTTCCAGCTGAATTTATTTATGAGAACATGCTGATTGAATGCAATGTCATCCATGCAGCGCATCTTGCCAATATACCTAAATTGCTTTTTTTAGGTTCAAGCTGCATCTATCCAAAATTTGCCGAACAACCAATTAAAGAATCTGCTCTTCTTACTGGCGAGCTTGAACAAACTAACGAGCCCTATGCTATTGCTAAGATAGCAGGCATTAAATTGTGTGAATCTTACAACAGGCAATTTGGGCGAGACTATCGAAGCGTAATGCCAACTAATTTGTACGGTGAAAATGATAATTTTCATCCTGAAAATTCACATGTTGTTCCTGCTTTGATGCGTCGCTTCCATGAGGCCATGCTTAATGACGATTCAGAAGTAATTGTATGGGGAAGCGGTAACCCTATGCGAGAATTTTTGTATGTGGATGATATGGCGGAAGCTTCTGTTTTTGTAATGGAGCTTAATAATGCTACTTACGCAAACAATACTGCACCTATGCTTTCACATATAAACGTAGGAACAGGTATTGATTGTTCTATAAGAGAATTGGCGCAAACAGTTGCTGAAGTAGTTGGTTACAAGGGCGAAATAAAATTTGACAGTTCAAAGCCTGACGGAACGCCCAGGAAATTACTCGATGTACAGCGCCTAAAAGATATGGGATGGTCCTACTCTACCGATCTTAATGTTGGACTTACAAAAACATATAATTGGTTTTTAGAGAATCAAAACTCTTTTAGGAAGTGAAATGGTACACCGACTAAGCAAAGATTTATTTGAGTCTGTTATCGCTAATGCGCCCTTAATTTCTATTGATCTTATTGTTCAAAATTCTAAAGGTGAGTTTTTACTAGGATATAGAAATAATAAACCTGCACAAAACTATTGGTTTGTACCGGGTGGCAGGATATTTAAATCTGAGACAATCCCTAATGCCTTTAAACGGATCGCGCATGATGAGTTGAATCTTAACTTAGATATTGATCTTGCTACCTTTAAAGGTGTTTATGAACATCATTATGACGATTCATTCGTCAGTGACGATGTTACAACGCATTATATTGTTCTCGCTTACGCTATATTTAATGTATCTGATTCAGAAAGTATGCCTGACATTCAGCATGCGAAATTTAAATGGTTCAGCAAAGAAGAACTTTTAGTTTCTGATTCCGTTCACACCTATACTAAAAACTATTTTCAAGAAAGGCATTGATCTTATGTCAGTAAAATTGTTACCTGTTATTATGGCTGGAGGTTCGGGTAGTCGTTTATGGCCATTATCGAGAACATTATATCCTAAGCAATTTCTTGCACTTACCTCTGATGCAACCATGCTGCAGGAAACGATTAAGCGTGTTGAATCTTTGCCTCATCTTTCTCCTTATTTGATATGTAACGAATCGCACAGGTTTATTGTCGCTGAGCAACTCAGGCAACATAATATAAAACATGGAGGGATTTTCCTGGAGCCTGTGGGACGAAATACAGCACCTGCAATAACATTAGCTGCATTACAGGCAGTTAAGAACTTAGACGATCCTGTTATGTTAGTACTGGCTGCAGATCACGTAATTAAGGATGAGCAAGCATTTTTAACCGCAGTTGAAAATGCTATTCCTCTTGCTGAGTCTGGTAAGCTGGTGACATTTGGTATTGTACCTGACCGCCCTGAGACGGGATATGGTTATATCAAGCAAGGCGCTAATGTAAATGATTACTCTTTTAAGGTAGATTCTTTCGTAGAAAAACCAAATCTTGAAACTGCTCAAGAGTACTTGTCCTCTGGAAAGTATTATTGGAATAGCGGAATGTTTTTGTTTCGCGCCTCTGTGTTCTTAAAAGAAATAAGAAAGTTTCATAAAGAAATTTTAGAACATTGTGAAAAAGCCTTACTTGGTCAACATACCGATCTTGATTTTATACGTTTAGATGACGCCGCATTCAAAAATTGCCCAGATGAATCGGTTGACTACGCTGTAATGGAAAAAACCCAGGACGCTGTCCTGGTTCCAATGAATGCTGCATGGAGTGATGTAGGTTCATGGTCTGCTTTATGGGAAATAAACACTAAAGATAAAAATGACAATGCTATCAGAGGTGATGTCGTTACTTCAGATACATCCAATAGTTATATATATTCTCAAAATAAGCTTGTTGCTACTGTTGGAATTGATAATTTAGTTGTTGTCGAAACTAAAGATGCAGTGTTAATTGCACATAAAGATAAAGTCCAGGGCGTTAAAGATATTGTTCAACAGTTAAAAATTGATGACCGTTGTGAACATCTGCAGCACCGTGAGGTATTCAGACCATGGGGTTCACATGATACTATAAGCGAAGGTGCCCGTTTTCATGTTAAGAAATTGACTATAAAACAGGGGCAGCGCACTGCAACGCAAATTCATCATCATCGTGCTGAACACTGGATTGTTGTATCTGGTACTGCAAGAGTATATAAAGGCGAGCAAAGCTATCTAATTACTGAAAACGAATCCATATATATACCTATAGGTGAAGCGCACGCTATCGAAAATCCTGGTGTTCTTCCTCTTGAGATCATTGAAGTCCGTACAGGAACATACTTGTCTGAAGACGATGTCATCCGTATTGGTGATGACGGGACAGGATATTAAGAATGAAAGTTTCTATAATTACAGCAACGTATAATAGTGAAAAAACAATCAAAGATACTATCTTATCATTAGAGTCTCAAGATTATGATAACATCGAGTTTATTATTATTGATGGCGGATCTAAGGATAACACACTCACTGTTGCACAAGAACACAGTTCACGGATTGCTAAAATTATTAGCGAACCGGATAAAGGTATTTATGATGCTTTAAATAAAGGCATCCTTCATTCAACAGGTGATATTGTAGGTTTTCTTCACTCGGATGATGTTTTTTCATATCCTTCCGCGGTATCGGATATTGTAAATAGCTTTAGTAATAATAATGTTGATGCTGTTTATTCTGACCTTAATTATGTTTCTCAAAAGGACATGCATAAAGTAGTTCGTAAATGGCATAGTGGTATCTTCGATATTAGAAAACTCAAATTTGGATGGATGCCCCCGCATCCCACTTTCTATATGAAAAAGAAAAAATATGATGAGTGGGGTGCATTTGATATTTCATACAGAATCTCAGCAGATTATGACTCCTTGTTGCGATATTTATATGTTCACAAAGCCTCAGTATTTTATCTCCCAAAAGTTCTGATTTCGATGAGGGTGGGCGGAGAAAGCAATCGGTCACTCAGCAACATTATTAAGAAATCCAGAGAAGATATTGATGTTATCAAAAAAAATGGCTTGTTCTGGCCAGTTGTTCTGATATGTAAAAATCTTTCTAAACTTCCTCAATTCATCAAGTAATAATATGAAAAAATTAACTTGTTTTAAAGAATACGATATTCGTGGGAAACTTGGCGACGAACTTAATAATGATATTGCTTATAAGATAGGCCGCGCTTTCGGCCAGTTTTTACAACCTAAAACAGTGGTTGTAGGTGGCGATGTAAGACTTACAAGTGAAGAGCTTAAACTTGCTCTTGCCCAGGGCCTCCAGGATTCAGGGGTTAATGTACTTGATCTGGGTATGGTTGGTACTGAAGAAATTTACTTTGCCACATTTCACTTAGGCTGCGATGGCGGTATTGAAGTAACGGCGAGCCATAATCCTATAAATTATAATGGTATGAAGCTTGTCCGGGCAGGCGCAAAGCCCGTTAGTGGTGACACCGGCTTGAGAGAGATTCAGTCCCTTGCTGAATCCGCTATTTTTAGTCCTGTTGAGAGTGGCGCTAAAGGGACTTATTCAAAAATATCAACACTTAACGAATATGTTTCTCATATCATAAGTAGTATCAATCTTAAGAACTTAAAACCCCTGAAGTTGGTAGTCAATAGCGGTAACGGTGTAGCAGGGCATGTCATTGATGCTATCGAAAAAAGATTCGTAGAAAATAATGTACCTGTCGAAATAGTAAAAATTCACCATAATGCCGACGGCCATTTCCCAAATGGGATTCCGAATCCACTCTTGCCTGAATGTCGTGAAGATACGCAAAAAGCTGTTTTAGAGCATAACGCCGACTTTGGCATAGCCTTTGATGGCGATTTCGATCGCTGCTTTTTCTTCGATGAAAAAGGAAGATTTATCGAAGGTTATTACATCGTTGGATTACTTGCTGAGGCTTTCCTCAAGAAAAATCCTGGCGAAAAAGTAATCTACGATCCTCGGTTGACATGGAACACTATTGACATTGTTACCTCCGTTGGGGGGCAGGCGATCATGTCTAAGACAGGCCATGCATTTATTAAAGAACGCATGCGCAAAGAAGATGCAATTTATGGTGGAGAGATGAGCGCGCATCACTATTTCAAAGATTTTGCTTATTGTGATAGTGGAATGATCCCGTGGTTGTTGATCGCTGAACTGGTTAGTCTTAAAAACGTCTCTTTAGGCGAACTGGTTTCAGAAAGGATCGCCGCCTATCCTTCTTCTGGTGAAATCAATATAAAATTAGCTGATCCAGACGCATCGATCGAACGTGTGCTCGGGCACTACAAAGATATTGCAGAAAGTAAAGACTTTACTGATGGTATTAGTCTTGATTTTGGAACATGGCGTTTTAATTTGAGAAGATCGAATACGGAGCCTGTGGTGCGTTTGAATGTAGAATCACGAGGCAATATTCAATTGATGCAATCTAAAACTTCTGAAGTATTGGACCTTTTAAATCCATCAAATTAGCCCTAAAGTCAAAAGTTTCTTTTAGTTTAGTTGTGTTTAGTACATCTATAAATTTAAGTTTTCGTGGTTCAAAGATATATGCTGAAACCATCAATTACTTCCCTCATCTCGTTATCATGGGATAACATGTCAACACATTGAAAGCAGTCATGTACTGCTGATTTCACATCAAGACAGGAGTAGATATGTCGAAGCAACAAATCGGTGTTGTAGGTATGGCAGTAATGGGACGCAACTTGGCTCTTAACATTGAGAGCCGCGGCTACACCGTTTCTGTCTTTAACCGCTCACGTGAGAAGACTGATGAAGTGATTGCTGAGAATCCAGGGAAGAAGCTTGCGCCTTTTTATACCGTTGAAGAGTTTGTCAATTCACTGGAAAAGCCGCGTCGTATCCTTCTGATGGTACAAGCAGGAGAGGCAACAGATAAGACGATTGCCTCTTTAACTCCCCATCTTGATAAGGGTGATATCCTGATCGATGGGGGTAATACCTTTTATAAAGACACCATCCGTCGCAATAAAGAACTTTCGGATCAGGGATTCAACTTCATCGGTACCGGTGTTTCCGGCGGCGAAGAGGGGGCACTGAAGGGGCCTTCAATCATGCCTGGTGGCCAGAAAGAAGCCTATGAGTTGGTTGCGCCTATTCTTGATAAGATTGCTGCACGTGCTGAGGACGGTGAGGCTTGCGTCTCTTATATCGGTCCGGACGGTGCTGGTCATTACGTTAAGATGGTTCATAACGGTATCGAATACGGCGATATGCAGCTGATTGCCGAAGCCTATGCTCTGCTGAAAGGGGCGCTCGGCCTGAACAATGAAGAACTGGCTGAAACTTTTACTGAGTGGAATAACGGTGAACTGAGCAGTTATCTGATCGATATCACCAAGGACATTTTCACTAAGAAAGATGAAGAAGGTCACTACCTGGTTGATGTCATTCTTGATGAAGCAGCCAACAAAGGTACGGGTAAATGGACCAGCCAGAGTTCACTGGATCTCGGTGAGCCGCTGTCGCTGATTACCGAATCTGTGTTTGCGCGCTATCTTTCTTCACTGAAGACTCAGCGTGTCGCGGCCTCAAAAGTTCTGAACGGTCCTCAGGCTAAAGCTTTTACCGGCGATAAAGCTGAATTCATTGAAAAGGTCCGTCGTGCGCTGTACTTGGGTAAAATCGTTTCTTATGCACAGGGCTTCTCACAGCTACGTGCAGCATCAGACGAGAACAGCTGGGATCTGCAGTATGGTGAAATCGCGAAGATTTTCCGTGCTGGCTGTATTATCCGTGCGCAGTTCCTGCAGAAAATTACGGATGCGTATGCAGAGAATGCGGGCATTGCTAACCTCCTGCTGGCGCCTTACTTCAAAGATATTGCTGACCAGTACCAGCAGGCGCTGCGTGATGTGGTTGCTTATGCCGTACAAAATGGTATTCCAACACCGACTTTCTCAGCCGCTATTGCCTACTATGATAGCTATCGTTCAGAGTTTCTGCCTGCTAATCTGATTCAGGCTCAACGTGATTATTTTGGTGCGCACACCTATAAGCGCATCGATAAAGATGGCGTTTTCCATACTGAATGGTTAGATTGATTTATAACGAAACCTCCCTGTGGGAGGTTTCGTTTTTTAGTTCGCTTTTTTGCATATAACGCGATTGGAAACAGTCTATCCCGAGTTGAATTTTATGAATGAAAATATCTACACCAAAGATAAAGGGTCAGCAGCCCATGAAAATAATTCTGTTTCAAGCAATGAGCTTGACTTAATAGATGTTGTTTTTCAGCTGTGGCAAGGTAAGAAATTTATTGTCATTGGGATGATGACGGCGCTTATTATAGCAATAGTATATGTGAGTGTGGTTAAGGAAAAATGGACATCGCAAGCTACAGTAACCTTACCCGCTGCAGGACAGGTTGCTAACTATAATGCTGCCTTAGCTATTGTATATGCAGATACACCACAAGATAAACCTTCATTAAGTGGGTTACAAAATCAACTGTTTGGCCGATTCAGCGCTTCTCTAAATGCCTTGTCAGGCGCACTTGCTAATCTTGAGGAGCCTTTGTCGTTACGCGTAGAACCCATCAAAGGAAGAGATGATTCACTCAATATCTCATTTGTTGGAAGCACGGCTAAAGAAGCACAATCACAACTTTCAAAATATATTGATAATGTTAATGCTGATGTTGTGAGAGATTATGGTGATGATATTAAGCGTAACCTTGGCGTGAAAACCAGGGAGCTGACAAATACGCTCGATACATATACTCAGGTTGCCATTAATCAAAAAGAGCACCGACTTGATGTAATCAAACAGGCTCTCAAAGTTGCTCAGGAATCTAACGTGGATAAGCTGCAAGTTAATCAGGCAGATTTTCTTTCTGATGATACCTTATATTTACTGGGTACTGATGCACTGAATGCTATGGTGACAAACGAGAATTCTAAACCTCTTGATTATAGCAAAGAGTATTATGAAGCTCAGCGCGCTTTGCTGGCTGTGACGCATCTAAAAGTAGAGGTTGAAAACCTCCAATCCTATCGATACATTTCTCAAGCGGATCTGCCATTTAGGCGAGACAGTCCTAAAAAGGCCCTTATATTATTTCTTGCTATCATAGGCGGTGCAATTGTTGGGGCATTGTTTGTTATTACACGTAATGCTTTTCACAGTTACAAGAAAAAATAATAAAGGCGATTGATGCATTTAGAAATTCTAAAAATGACAGGCTGATATTGTACTTGTTAGAAAAAGCTCATTGTAAAATGAGCTTTTTCTATTTTAATAACATCAGGATTAAAAGAACTTTCATAAAATCTGTGAGTAGGTTGTAAATCACCTCCACATCCTGAACTTTTATTAAAGATTGTAGTTTTTACCTTATTGCACCAACAAATCCCCACTCCGCACCGACTTCTCTCCCGCCAGCCTCAACACCAACATCCCTGCCGTGGCAAATCTGGCCCAGTGACGGGCGTAAAGTATCCCACCGAACTCCGCCACCAGTGGCGTGATATGGTCCGTTACCGGATCGACAATCTCCGCGACCACTTCACCCGGCCTGATAAGGGCGCCCAGCGGTTTACGATGCAGAATCAGTCCCGACACCGGCGAGTGAACGTATTCGCAACCGGCAAGCGGGGTGGGCGGATTTTTCAGCGCAGGTGATGAGGCGGATGTACCCTCGGTGTGACGCTGCTTAATAATCCTGCTTTCATCGGCAACCTGAGCAAGACCCGGAGCGCCGAGCCCGGTACCGCTTTCGTCAACGCCGACTAAATCTTCGCCTCCGCTGGCGACGGATACCAGCTCATCGCCGCCAATCACCGGTGCCGCGACCTCGACAGAAACGGCCGCCTCATCGGCGGTAATATAGCCCGATTCCTGTAGCGCGCTGATAATCGCATCGGCATCCTGTTCCGCCTGCTCTGGCGACACGTCGCGTACGCCACGGAGTTCAAGGGTTACGGGTAATAAACCCTGCGGCATGGGGAACTGTTCGGCAAAACGTTCTGCCAGCGTCAGCCAGGGCTCACAACAGGCTTCATCAAATGGCTCCCCGCCGGAAACTTGTGCCAGCAGCTGAACTTCACTACCCAACCAGCGTGCCAGCGGTTCGACCGCAGGCCATGCGTGCGGTGTGGTATAGAGGTGCGGCAGGGCTTCCCAGTCGCAGTGTAGATCGATCATTAAATCCGCCTGGCTCGCCATGCGCATGAGCGTGAACCGCTGCGCTTCCAGCTCCGTTTTCGGTACGGTATCGCGGTAGTAGCGATCGATTGCATCACGAATCAGTCGCTTGTTTTGGGTTTCGTTTGGCGTCAGTACGCCAGCCAGATCGTTAGCCAGCGTGGTGCCGAGTGATGGAAACTTACGGTTAAAATCTTGTCCAGTCTGCGTATGGAAGCGTCCCAAATGGGTGCCATGCCAGTGCTGGCCTAACGCAAGAGGATTTGAAACCGGGATCAGGGTGAAAGAGGCTTTTAACCGTCCGGCTGACTCCAGCGTTTGCAGACGTTGTTTCAGGTACCACGCAACCGCCATGCCAGGTATTTCATCGCCATGTAAGGCAGCCTGGATATAAACCTGTCGCGTAGCGTCATCGCCAAAATGAAAACTGATAATTTCACGCTGGGTGCCGAGAGAGGCGCTTAACAAGGGGTGATGTTGTTGGTACATACCGTGTTAATGTCCTTTTGTCGGTTCAGGGCGACAAGGGCCGCCCATAAAGTCATTGAGTATAGCCCTGCACAGGCAGGAGAGCGAAAAAGCCCACCGTGACGTTACTTCTGAATCGAAATATCGGTTGAGAAATAGCGCTTCTGAATCTTATCAAAGGTGCCATTTTTCTTAATTTCATCAAAGGCTGTATCCAGCGCGGTCTTCAGCTCGGCATCCCCTTTACGCAGACCAATCGCCGTGCCCGGTCCAATAATCGGATCCTGAACAATCGGGCCTGCCAGCGCAAAATCTTTGCCCTGCGGCTGTTTCAGAAAACCATTGGCGGCCTGCGCCGCGTCGGTAAAGACCGCGTCAAGGCGTCCGGCCACTAAATCGCTTTCCACCTGAGCCTGATCGCCGTAAGGCACCACAGTCACGCCATGCGGCTGCCATTTTGCGCGGGCATAACGTTCCTGCACCGTGCCCTGTTCAACACCCACCGTTTTCCCTTTCAGCGACTCTGGCGTCGGTAACAGGCCAGACCCTTTGCGTGCGATAAGCTGAGCGTGGGTATCGTAAAGCGGCTGGGTAAAGTCTATTTGCTTCAAACGCTCTTCTGTAATGCCCATGTCAGACAGGATGGCATCGAATTTACGGGCTTTAAGTGCCGGGATCATGCCGTCGAACTGACTTTCCACCCACACGCACTTCGCCTGCATTTGTGCACACAGGGCGTTGCCTAAGTCGATATCGAACCCTACCAGTTTGCCCTGCGGGGTTTTTGATTCGAAAGGCGGATAGGTGGGATCGACGGCGAAGCGGACCTGTTCGATTTTTGCCTGTGCGCCGAATGCGCAACCAGCAAGCACGGCCAGTGCAAGCGCAGCGCGCAGGCGAATTTTGAGGGTTTTCGTTGCCATAGTTCAGATCTTCTGTTGTCGTAATGTTGTATTACGCAGAGTACCTTTCGACCGGGATGATGGCAATTAGAGGATGATTTTCACAGTGTTAGCCCCACAAAGTGCACGGTAATCCTGGATGTTCAGGATCACTGAGTGGTCCAGCACGCCCGCATTAAACGCAATCTCATCGTAACGTTCAAACAGCAGCGGATCGACTATCGGCAGCAAATCAGGATGAAAACTGAACGGGGGAATCGCACCAAATACACAGCCCGTCAGCGCATCGACCTCCGCAGGCGAGGCAAGGGATGCCCGACGTCCTCCCACCGCTAAGGCCACTTTACTGAGATCGGCCTGCTGGTCGGCGGGCAGTACCGCCAGAACATGCTGTTTGATCCCATTGCCTTTCACATGGCACACCAACGCCTTTGCACCCTGACCGATTTCCGTGCCACGAATCGTTGCCACCGCTTCACATTTGCCGGTCGCTTCGTGCTGCATCAGGCGATAACGTGCGCGATTTTGGTCGAGTAGGGCAATTAATTTTTCATGAGTAGTCACGGTTCTCTTCCTGAGCAGTGAGTTGCAGCATCAGTGTCTGCAGCATATGTGGTTGACGCGGTAGCACGCCAGTTTTCAGACCCAGCGGTCTTAAGGCCCGGTTGAGCGTACTCAGGGTCGTATTTTCTCTGTCCTGCTCGATATCTGATAGTGTCCGGCGGCTAATTCCTGCCAGCGCTGCATAGCGTTCCTGTGAAAATCCCAGCACGTTTTTGCGAAGCTGCATCAGGAGTTCACCCTGTGACAATTTTTCTTCAAGAAACTGCTGAAGAAGGTTTAGCAGCATTGCCTCACGTTCAAACGGTGACAGCGTTTTCTTCATAGTTGCCAGCCTTCAATACGCTGATCCAGATAATCAAAGCCAAGAGCCGGCATAGTCAGAATTGATGCTGGTATACCTCGCTGAAGCAGACGCTCTTTGAGTCCGATAAGCTGTCGGGCCAGTACGGCCAGCTCAGCCAGTAATCTGTCCGATGGCACCAGGTCATCCAATGCGGCAGCAATCTGTTGCCATTGATATTGTCCCCCCTCCTCAAAAGGCGCCCCCCATTGCGTCGTGCGTACCACGCCTTCAGGATCCGCTTTCATCGGCGCAAAATCATAGATGGGTGCAAGCCACATGCCGGTGTCCTTTTTCAGAATCGCGCTGTTACGACCATGATTATCAGAATTGCCAAACGCAATATTCAGCATGTCACGTTTTACCCACTCAATGACGAACGCCTCTTGCGCGCGTCTGTCAGGATTAAGGTGTGTAATCAGCGTGCTAATTACCTCAAAATGATTGAGATAGCTGCCTGGCGGTTTTCGCATTATTGAATAGACAGATTCCAGACCATACATCACTTTTTCGCCCGCGATGTAAGACACATCAAAGCGGGGTAACCATAAGGAAGGATAACGGCTACCTTCACACAACTTCATTTTTTCACAGGGAATGGTGTCGAAACCCATCGACGCTAATTCATGATAGTAGTGGTATTCGGCGCGAAGTATGTCGCAATCGATCGCGCTGCGCGCACCGCGCGGATACTTCACCAGATAATGCACATCCTGATTGTGTACATCATCCTGCCAAGTATCTATCCATACCTCATCCTGTGGCGTATAGCGCAATAAGAGTTTTGGCGCTTCACCGCCAGCCCCGGTCGCTCCACCGCTGGCTGCACCCATTTGCTGAGCGTACGCCAGAAAATCACTGTCACGTTCGATGGCCCATTCAGACGGAAAACGTCGGTCACGTAGCTGACTTTGCGCGGGTAACGCGGGTATCGACTCTTTGATGCGCTGGTTTCCCACTGGTGCAATTGTGCCAGATTTCAGCAACCAGAAATCCTGCTCAGCGGCAGACTTTCCCTGTAACCCAAGCTGCTGAATCCAGTAACGTCTACTGGCACCTGCAGGCATAATGTCATCCAGAAAGGTAAACCACGGACGAGCCGCATAGCTGCCGATAAGCATGACCGCGTAATTCAGACTGCAGCTGGCATAATCATTCCGATCAAGATATTCAACAGCGTAGTCAAAGTTATAGGCGAGTAAAGAGGGACTTTCACGTCCCCGGTGGGGATGTTGGATATTGAGCTGGGCAGCATCATGCCAGCGGCCCTTAATAAACAGCTGGAGTGTGAGCATGACAACTCCTGTTGAGCAACATTATGCTCAATAATAGCGTTTAATTAATTTTTTGAGAAGGATGCTGCTCAGAATCCGCGTAAAAGTGGAATTCTGAGCAGTATATTGCACCGTTATTTATGACGGGCGCGCAGATTACTGATGATCGTGCTGAGATCTAAATCCTGGTCCTGCAGCAGAACCAGCAGATGATAGATCAGATCCGAGGCTTCGTTAGTCAGCTCTTCGCGATCGTTCACCGTCGCCGCCAGTGCGGTTTCCACGCCTTCTTCACCGACTTTCTGCGCGATGCGCTTGGTGCCGCTGGCATAGAGTTTCGCGGTGTAAGAGCTGTCCGGATCGGCACTTTTGCGCGAGGCCAGCAGTTGTTCCAACTGATAAAGGAACGTCCAGTCCGGTGCAGCAGGCGAGAAGCAGCTGGAGGTGCCTAAGTGGCAGGTTGGGCCAATCGGGTTCGCCAGCACCAGCAACGTGTCGTTGTCGCAGTCCGGCGTGATGCTGACGACCTGCAAAAAGTGGCCTGAGGTTTCACCCTTGGTCCACAAGCGGTTCTTGGTGCGTGAGAAAAACGTCACGTTACCGTCCTGCAGGGTTTTATTCAGCGCATCCTGATTCATATAACCGTGCATCAGAACTTCACCCGACACGTTGTGCTGGACGATAACCGGCATCATGCCTTGGGTCTTTTCCCAGTCTAACCGGGACAGCTGTTGTTCAGTTAACACGCGCGAATCTCCACACCGTTGTCGATCAGAAAGCGTTTCAGCTCGCCGATATTAATAATCTGTTTGTGAAACACCGAAGCCGCAAGGGCACCGTCAACGTTGGCCTGCTCAAAGGCCTCAAGGAAGTGGGCCATGGTACCGGCTCCGCCAGAAGCAATCAGCGGCACCTTGCACACGTCACGGACTTTCTTGAGCTGCACCAGGTCATAGCCGTTGCGTACGCCGTCCTGATTCATCATATTCAGGACAATTTCGCCTGCGCCCAGCTTTTGCACTTCCTGTACCCAGTCCAGCGTTTCCCATTGGGTGACGCGCGTCCGGGATTCATCGCCCGTATACTGGTTAACGTGATATTTACCGCTGGCATCATCGAACCAGGTATCAATGCCCACCACAATGCACTGCACGCCAAAGCGGTCAGCCAGGCGGGTAATCAACGAAGGATCGGCCAGAGCAGGGGAGTTAATGGAGATTTTATCCGCGCCAAACTCCAGAATCCGGGCCGCATCTTCCGGGGTTTTAATGCCGCCGGCCACACAGAAAGGAATGTCGATAACCTCCGCCACGCGTGAAACCCAGCTTTTGTCTACGACGCGGTCGTCCGAAGAGGCGGTGATATCATAAAACACCAGTTCATCGGCACCTTCTTCCGCATAGCGCTGCGCCAGCGGCACGATGTCGCCAATAATTTCATGGTTGCGAAACTGAACGCCCTTAACCACCTGACCATCGCGTACATCAAGACAGGGAATTATCCGTTTTGCCAGCATGCTATTGCCTCCGAAACTGTAAATTTGCCTTCCAGCAGCGCACGTCCGACAATCACGCCCTGAACGCCGCTACCGCGTAAGGCGGCAATATCACTGAGTTCACCAATACCGCCGGAAGACTGAAACGCGATCTGCGGAAAACGTGCGGTCACTTCTTTATACAGGTCGACGTTAGAGCCGCTGAGCGTACCGTCACGGGAAATATCTGTGCACAGAACATGCTTCAGGCCAACGGGCTGAAACTGTTCGATGACCTCTTCCAGCGTGATACCGGACGCTTCCTGCCAGCCGCTGATGGCGACCTCTTTGCGGTTCGCCGCATCGATGCGCACGTCCAGCGCCAGCACGATGGCGTCCGGGCCAAATTCGTTAAACCAGGCTTTGACTTCCTCAGGCTGTTTGATGGCAGTCGAACCGACCACCACCCGGCTGGCACCGGCATCCAGCAACGCTTTTACGTCATCCCGGTTACGGATACCGCCGCCAACCTGCACGACCGCCTCAACGCCGTTGAGCAGCTTCTTCAGTAAGGCAATCTGGCGTTTAGCCGGATCTTTGGCACCGGTCAGGTCAACAAGGTGCAATACCGTTGCACCCTGGCCGGCGTAGTCCTGCAACCGGGGCAGCGGATCGCTGCCGTAATCACGCTGTTGCGCATAATCACCCTGATGGAGGCGCACGACCTTGCCATCGATTAAATCTAAAGCGGGGATAATCATCACATCTCCAGGAAGTTTTTCAGCAACTGTGCGCCCACTTTGCCAGAGCGTTCCGGGTGGAACTGCACGCCAAAGAAGTTATCTTTCTGCACTGCGGCGGTAAAGGCCTGGCCATAGTGGCACTGGGCAATGGTGCTGGCATTCACCGGCATGGCATAGCTGTGGACGAAATAGAAATAGCTGCCTTCGTCGATGCCGCGAAACAGATGATTGCCCGCCTGAGCGGTAATCTGGTTCCAGCCCATGTGGGGAAGCGGTAATCCCTGTGTATCCATCAGCGAGACAGGATGGTCGATAATGCCCAGCGTCGGCACGCCACCGTTCTCTTCACTGTGGCTGCCCAGCAGTTGCATACCCAGACAAATACCCAATACCGGTTGCGTACAGGCCTTGACCAGCTCAATCAGCTCGCGCTCCAGCAGCTGGTTCATCGCGGCCTGCGCGGTTCCCACGCCCGGCAAAAACAGCTTATCGGCGCGCAGCACCACGTCAGGATGACGGCTGACTTCCGGCGCGTAGCCCAGACGCTCAACAGCCCATTTTACCGACGACAGGTTGGCACAGCCCGTATCCAGGATCACCACGTTCATCAGAGCACTCCTTTCGAGCTCGGCAGGGTATTTCCCTCAACGCGAATGGCCTGGCGCAGCGTGCGGCCAAAGGCTTTAAACAAGCTCTCTACGCGGTGATGGTCGTTTTTACCTTTCGTCTTGAGATGCAGGGTACTCATCATGGCGTAGGACAGCGAACTGAAGAAATGTTCCACCATCTCCGTGCTGAGATCGCCCACGCGCTGGTAGCTGAATTCGGCTTTGAATTCGATATGTGGACGACCAGAGATATCCAGCGCGCAGCGCGCCAGGCACTCGTCCATTGGCAGCACAAAACCAAAACGGCCAATGCCGCGCTTGTCGCCAAGGGCTTTCAGCAATGCCTCGCCCAGCGCCAGACCGGTATCTTCAACCGTGTGGTGGTCGTCGATATACAGATCGCCTTTCACTTCGATATTCATACGAAAGCCGCCGTGCACCGCAATCTGATCCAGCATGTGATCAAAGAAGCCCACACCGGTGTTAATCTTGCTGCCGCCTTCGCGATCCAGCCACAGTTCAACGCGAACCTGGGTTTCTTTGGTGTTGCGCTGCACCAGTGCGTAACGATCGCGTTGCGTCAGCTGCTGCTGAATGGCCTTCCAGTCCTGACCTTCTGCACCATAGCGAATACCCTGAATGCCCATATTCTCGGCCAGCTGAATATCGGTCTGACGGTCGCCAATCACATAGCTCTGAGCCGTGTCGAGAGCGCCCTCTGCCAGCCAGGCTTCCACCATTTTGGTTTTTGGCTTGCGGCAGTCGCAGTCATCTTCTGGCTTATGGGGACAGATCAAAATATCGCTAAAGCGAATGCCCTGGGAAGCCAGAATCTGCATCATCAGATTATGCGGGCCATCAAAATCGGCCTGAGGAAAACTGTCCGTGCCCAGGCCGTCCTGATTGGTGATCATGACCAGCTGATAGCCCGCGTCCTGTAATGCCAGTAAGGCGGGGACAACATCAGGTTCGAACGCCAGCTTATCCATCCGATCTACCTGAAAATCCTGCGGAGGTTCAGAGATAATCGTGCCGTCGCGGTCAATAAAAAGGGTCTTCTGACTCATGCTTACTCCAGAGATAAGGCTTGCAGCGCGGCGATCAGGCGCTCGCACTCTGTTCGGGTTCCTACAGAGATACGCAGACAGCCTGCAAGGCCGGGGTTCTTGTTTTGGTCACGCAAAATAATGCCCTGATCCCACAAGGTTTTAAATACCCTGGGCGAGTCAGTAAAGCGCACCAAAATATAGTTGGTTTCGCTGGGAAATACCTGCTCGACCGCGCGAATCCGCGGTAACTGCTCAAACAGCCAGCTGCGATTGGCATTCAGCTCGGCTACGTGCTGACGCATCAGGGCAATGCCTTCTTCGCTCAGTGCCTGGCCTGCCACGTCGGCGACCGGGGTGGCAAGCGGATAGGGCGCAATAACTTTCATCAGCAGATCGATAACCGTCTTATTGGCCAGCGTAAAGCCACAGCGCAGGCCCGCCAGCGCGAAGGCTTTTGATAACGTACGCAGGATCACCAGGTGCGGGTAATCCTTTAACCAGCCCGCCAGCGTCGCCTCGGGACAGAATTCAATATAGGCTTCATCCGCCACCACCAGCGCTTTTCCGGCGGTCATAGCCAGCAGCTGACGGATAGCGTCCTGATCGATCAGGTTACCGGTGGGATTATTCGGGCTGCACATATAGACGACTTTCACGCCGTCCAGCTGTTCGGCGATGGCGGGCAGGTTTAACTGCCAGTCTTCCCGCGCCGGAACGGTACGGTATTCAATGCCGATGGTTTCGGCACTGACGCTGTACATGCCGTAGGTCGGCGGGCAGAAAAGAATGGCATCTTTGCCCGGCTCGCAGAAGGCACGCATCAGCAGCTCAATGCCTTCATCTGCGCCACGGCTGACCAGTACCTGCTCTGGCGTAAGCCCGGCATAGGCCGCATAGCGGGTGATAACCTGTTTCGGCTGGCACTCCGGGTAGCGATTCAGGGTTTGCTGCGACAGCTCGAAGGGCACCGGCAGCGGGAATTCGTTGGCATTCAGCCAGACATCGCCATTGCCCCCCAGGCGGCGAGCTGACTGATAGGGCGTCAGCGCACGCACGTTGGCGCGTGCCAGCTGTTCAATTTCCTGACTCATGCTTGCTCCTTGAGTGCGGCAACGCGCAACGTGACGGCATTTTTGTGGGCGTGCAGCTGTTCAGCGGCCGCCAGGGTTTCGATGGTCGCCGCCAGGTTCAGGAAGCCCTGCGGCGTCAGCTCCTGTACCGTCATGCGTTTCTGAAAGTCGGCCAGGCCCAGGCTGGAGCATGTCGCGGTGTAGCCATAGGTCGGCAGCACGTGGTTGGTGCCCGAAGCATAATCTCCTGCGGATTCCGGTGACCAGTCGCCCAGGAAAACCGAACCGGCGCTGGTAATCTGTTCCACCAGATCCCGTGGCGTGCGGGTTTGCAGAATCAGGTGCTCCGGACCATAGCGGTTGGAGATCGCAATGCATTGCTGCATATCCCGGGCGACGATCAGGCGGCTGCTTTCCAGTGCCTGGCGGGCTGTCGCCGCACGTGGCAACTGGGCCAGCTGATCCTCCACCGCCTCGGCGACGCGCTCGGCCAGCGCCAGCGAAGGCGTCAGTAAAATCACCTGCGAGTCAGGGCCGTGTTCCGCCTGCGACAGCAGATCAGAGGCAACGAAGGCCGGTGTGGCACCTTCATCGGCAATCACCAGCACTTCCGACGGGCCTGCGGGCATATCAATCGCCGCGCCATCAAGGCGCTGGCTGACCTGACGTTTGGCTTCGGTAACCCACGCGTTGCCCGGACCAAAAATTTTATCTACCTTAGGGATGCTTTCGGTGCCAAAAGCCAGGGCGGCAATCGCCTGTGATCCACCCACCTGGAACACTTCTTCCACACCGCAAAGTTTGGCCGCGTAGAGAATTTCATCAGCAATCGGCGGGGGCGAGCACAGCACCACGCGACCACAGCCCGCAATCCGCGCCGGGGTAGCCAGCATCAGAACGGTAGAAAACAGCGGGGCAGAACCGCCCGGAATATACAAGCCCACCGATTTCATCGGGCGCGTAATTTGCTGACAGCGCACGCCGGGCTGCGTTTCCACATCCACCGGCGGCAGGATCTGCGCACGGTGAAAGGTTTCAATATTGCCAATGGCCACGGCCATCGCCTGTTTCAGCTCGTCACCAAGGCGATCGCTGGCCGCCTGCATCTGCTGTGGCGTAACGCGCAGGTCGTCTGTTTCAACCTTGTCAAAGCGCGCGCTGAATTCTCGTAAAGCCGCATCGCCTTCCTCTTTCACTCTGACCAACACATCGCGCACGATCTGGCTGATGCTGTCAGACGAGGCGAGCGCAGGGCGTGCCAACAGCGCCTGCTGCGCCTCGCTGCTGCAGGCTTCCCAGTTCACGGGCGTCATGATTCTGCTCATCGTTTACTCCAGCATTTTTTCGATTGGCAACACCAGAATTGAACTGGCACCCAGCGCTTTGAGTTTTTCCATGGTTTCCCAGAACAGCGTTTCACTGCTTACCATGTGCATCGCCACGCGGCTGACATCGCCGGCCAGCGGCAGAACGGTAGGGCGCTCGGCGCCAGGCAACAGGCTGATCACGTCTTCCAGACGCTCACTCGGCGCGTGCAGCATGATGTATTTGGATTCGCGCGCTTTAATCACGCCCTGAATACGGGTCATCATTTTATCAATCAGCTCCTGCTTGGCCGCTGGCATCTCGCCGTCGCGCTGAATCAGCACGGCTTTCGAGCGATAGATGACTTCGACTTCGCGCAGGCCGTTCGCTTCCAGCGTCGCGCCGGTGGACACCAGATCACAGATGGCGTCGGCCAGACCGGCACGCGGGGCCACTTCGACCGAGCCGTTTAATAAACAGGATTTAAAATTGATGCCTTGCTTGTCGAGGTACTGCTTTAACAGGTGAGGATAGGAGGTGGCAATACGGGCGTTATTCAGGCACTGTGGGCCGGTATATTCGTCATCAACCGGCATCGCCAGCGACAGGCGGCAGCCGCCAAAATCCAGGCGACGTAGCGTGAAGTAACGCGGGTCTTCGCCCTGCGCGCGGCGGTCCAGCATCTCTTCTTCCAGCACGTTCTCGCCGATAATGCCCAGATCCACTACGCCGTCCATCACCAGTCCCGGAATATCGTCATCGCGCACCCGCAGGATATCAATAGGCATATTTTCCGCAAAGGCGATCAGACGCTGTTGCTGAAGATTAATTTTGATACCACAGCGCGCCAGGAGCTCGCGTGAATCATCGCTTAATCGACCTGATTTCTGCATAGCTATGCGTAAACGGCTATTGTCTAACATCGTTCCTGTCCCCTTGATTGACCTGTCCTGAATGATTGATTTGCGTCAGCCCATAAAAAAACCCCCGGAAGACGATCTTCCGGGGGTTCTCTTGCGTTCGCACCACTGGAAGATCCTAGACGTCTTCCAGCACACATCGCCTGAAAGACTAGTCAGGGTGATGGTGGTGATGATGGTTGAACTGAACGCGTGTCATAAAATTCTCGATTAATGAAATCTTATTCATTTGTGTGGAATTAACCTAACGAAGATAGTTGAAATTGGCAACTCTTTTTTAATGTTGATATTCGCAAAGCGCCGAAACACTTTGAACTGGTTTGCAACTCAGGGGGAGCTTAAGATGGAAGAATCTTTGAGTCTGCAGCAGGAGACAACATGAAAAAGGTCGCAATAGTAGGACTGGGTTGGCTGGGCATGCCGTTAGCCATGGCGTTGAGCGCCCGAGGCTGGCAGGTGACCGGCAGCAAAACCACGCCGGATGGCGTTGAAGCGGCCCGTCGCTGCGGGTTAGACGCGTTTCAACTGGAACTGACGCCCGACCTTATCTGCGATGCTGAAGATCTGGATGTGCTGTTCGACGTTGACGCCCTGGTCGTTACCTTACCCGCCAGTCGCACGGCAGAGGGCGGGGACGCCTACGTCCAGGCGGTACAAAACGTGGTAGACACGGCGTTGGCCCATAGCGTACCGCGCATTATTTTCACCAGCTCAACCTCCGTGTACGGCGGCAGTTCGGGGATCAAAACGGAAAAAAGCCTGCTGCAGCCGGAAACTACAGCGGGCAAAACGCTGGTGGATCTGGAAAACTGGCTGCACGATCTGCCCGGTACCAGCGTGGATGTTCTGCGTCTGGCGGGGCTGGTGGGGCCTAAGCGTCATCCGGGACGTTTTTTGGCCGGTAAGCAGGCGCTACCCAACGGTTCCCACGGGGTCAATCTGGTTCACCTTGATGATGTGGTGGAAGCGATCATGCTGCTGCTGCAAACGCCCAGGGGCGGCCGGACCTTTAACCTGTGCTCTCTGAAACATCCGTCCCGCGCGCACTTTTATCCCGGCGTGTCACGCCAGCTCGGCATGACGCCGCCGACTTTCGCCGCCGAGGCGAGTGACGACAGCGGTAAGCTGATAGATGGTTCGCGTATCTGTCATGAGCTGGGTTTTGAGTACCGCTACGACGATCCCCAAAAAATGCCGCTGGAATAACGCTGGCGCTGCCCTGCACGCGCAACCCGGTATTTAGACGCCGAGCCTGTCGCGCAGCGCATACCATGCGGCGCCCATCGCCGTCAGTGGCACTTTAAACCGCCGTCCGCCAGGGAAGGGCAGATGCGGAAGCTTCGCAAAGGCGTCGAAGCGCTCCGCATCGCCGCGCAGCACTTCGCTGATAAGCTTGCCGGAAAGGTGAGTACAGGTGACGCCGTGACCGCTGTCGCCCTGCATAAAATAAACGTTGTTTTCCAGCCGACCAAACTGCGGCATGCGCGACAGCGTCAGCAAAAAATTGCCGCTCCAGGCGAAATCAATTTTTACGTTGTGCAACTGCGGAAAGGTGCGCAGCATCTTGGGACGGATCATTTTCTCCACGTCGCCAGGTTCCCGCGCGCCGTAAACGACGCCGCCACCGTATAGCAGGCGGTTATCTGCGGTCAGGCGGAAATAATCCAGCAGATAGTTACAGTCCTCGACCGAATAGTTATTGGGTAACAGCGCAAGCGCCCGATCCCGTGACAGCGGCTCGGTCGCGATAATCTGCGAGCCGCACGGCATGCTTTTCCGGCTCAGGCGTGGTTCTAGCTCCGAAGGTAAATAGGCGTTACCCGCGAAGATCAGAAAAGTGGCACGCACTTCACCTTGTGCTGTTTTCACCCGGTTTGGCGCACCATAGTCAACGCTTAACGCAGCAGAATGCTCATAAATGCGTCCGCCGTGACGGCGAATCGCTTCGGCTTCGCCCAGCGCCAGATTCAGTGGATGCAGATGTGCACCACGTTTGTCGAGTAATCCGCCGACATAGCGTTCTGTCGCGACTTCCCGCCGAATGCCCCGTTCGTCCAGCAGTTCCAGCTCATGATTGCCATAGCGCGCCCAGGCCGCTTTTTGTTTCGCCAGATGCGCCATCTGACGAGAATTAAAGGCGGCAAAAATGCCACCCGGGCGGTAGTCGCAGGCGATCGCATAACGATCGATACGATCGCGGATAATATCCCCGCCTTCAAACATCATGCTGCCCAGCATTTTCGCGGTGTCTTTGCCATAACGCTGTTCAATCACATCCACATCCCGGCTGTAGGAGTTCACTGCCTGTCCGCCGTTGCGACCGCTGGCACCAAAACCGACCCGTGCGGCTTCAAGCAGTACCACATCATAGCCCGCCTCGGTTAAAAACAAACCTGCTGACAGGCCAGTAAAGCCCGCGCCGATAATGCAGACGTCACACTGAATGCTTTCCTGTAATACTGGCCAGGGCGCATGTGGATTCATTGTTGCGGTGTAGTAATTTTCCACATAATTCATATTTAGCTCCTTGGCAGACGGCCCCCATCAAAAATTGGCGGGCGTGTGGGCACTGACGATGCGGCAGGGCACATCGGCAAGGTTGGTAAAGCTGTGCGGCAGGCCCGTATCAATGACGTAACTCTCACCGGCAGACAGGTGGAATTGCTGGCCGTTTATCTCCAGAACGATCTGACCTTCCAGCAGCGTACCGGTTTCTTCGCCCGCGTGGTGCAGTTTTTCCCCGGTACTGGCACCGGGAAGATAGGTCTCCAGCAGCATGCCCAGGGCGCGCTTTGGGGTGCCGTTATCAATCAGCTTCAGTGAAACGCCCCGGCTGCCGATCTCCAGCAGATCCTCGGGCCGGACAACCACGTTGGGCGCATCCTGGCTGTGAGGTTCGGAGAAAAATTCCGACAGCGACAGACCATAAACTTTCAACAGTTTTTGTAGCGTGCTGACCGCCGGGCTGACCTTGTCCTGCTCAATGGTGCTGATGGCACTGTGCGTCAGGCCAGCCAGTTCAGCGACGCGCCGTTGAGATAATCCCATCGCCTGGCGAATTTGCGACAGCCGACGTCCGGGAGCCTGATTCGCATCATTCATTGCTGCTTTTCCCGTTGATAATGACGCGCGGCCTGAATAAAGCCGTTAAACAGCGCAAAGGACGGCGTTGCGGGTTTCAACTGCCACTCGGGATGCCACTGTACTGCCAACGCAAAAGGATGCCGGCTGAGGCTGACCGCCTCAATCAGGCCGTCTGGCGCCCGGGCTTCAATGCGCAGCTGTGGCCCGGTTTCGCGTATCCCCTGATGATGAACGGAATTCACGATTAACGGCGCCGGGCCGAGCAGCGCGGCCAGTAGCCCTCCGGGTTCAATATTCACATCATGGGCAGGTGCGTACTGTTGCGACAGCGGGGCAGCGTCATCGTCGTGATGGCGCTGAAACTGTGGATGCTGATTAAGATGACGGTAAAGTGCGCCGCCGTTGGCTACCACCAGCTCCTGCATGCCGCGGCAGATGCCAAAGAGCGGGAGTTGCTTACCCACGGCGTGTGTGATCAGATTAAAGGCCAGCCTGTCCCGTCCGACATCCGCGTCGGGTTCTTCGCCTGCTTCACCATACAGCCAGGGTTCAAGGTTGCTGGGGCTGCCGGTCAGTAAAATTCCGTCCAGCGCAGCCATAGCGTTTTCTGATAGATGAGGGGCAGCCATAAGCTGATGAGGCAGCGCAAGCGGCACGCCACCGGCGGTAACGACGGCATCAAGATATTTATTGTGCACCGACTGAACCGGATGCCCGTGATGATGCGTCTGACACATCACTACGCCGATCAACGGCTTGTCAAAAATAATGCCCATCTTTCCCCCTCAACAGCTGTTCGAAATATTTGACGAAAAGGGCATATCTGATGGTTAAGTGTGCAATATTTTGTCAATCTAGCAACCCACTGCCGGATCTTCAAACAGATTTGTTACATTTGCACACTTTTTGTGTTAGCGCTATGTTAGAGGTGTGGCGGTTTTTTTGAGCATTACGCACTCCCATTTTGTGGTTAAAGGCGGATGAAATCATGACTAACCTGGTAGAAGTAGAAGACTTCACGTTGCACAGTGAAGAGAGACGAACCAGCGCGTTCCAGCAAGAGGTTAAAAACTGGCTGGAGCGCCACCCTGAAACCCAGTACGTTGATATTTTACTTAATGATTTAAATGGTGTTTTTCGCGGTAAGCGTATTCCCGTCTCCGCGCTGGCTAAGCTGGAAAAGGGCTGCTACTTTCCCGCCTCGGTCTTTGCCATGGATATTCTTGGCAACACCGTTGAAGAGGCCGGACTGGGACAATCCCTCGGTGAGCCCGATAATCTTTGCCTTCCCGTTCCCGGCACGCTCGTTCCCTCCGCCGCCGATCCGCAACACATTGCACAACTGCTGCTAACCATGTGCAACCAAGATGGCACTCCCTTTGACGTTGAACCCCGAAATGTCCTGAACCGGCTGTGGCAACAGCTGCGTAACCGTGGACTGTTTCCGGTGGTAGCGGTAGAGCTGGAGTTCTATCTGGTCGATAAAAAGCGCGACGCGGAAGGTTTTATTCAGCCGCCCTGCGCACCGGGCAGCGACGATCGCAATATGCAGAGCCAGGTCTATTCCCTGGACAATCTTGATCACTTCTCTGAAGTCTTACGGGATATCGATACCCTGGCCCGCCTGCAGGGCATTCCTGCCGACGGCGCGCTGGCGGAAGCGTCACCGGGGCAGTTTGAAATTAACCTGCATCACACCCGGGATGTCCTGAGCGCCTGCGATCATGCCATTCAGCTTAAGCGCCTTATCCGGCAGGTGGCTGAGAATCACGGTATGACCGCTACCTTTATGGCGAAGCCCTATGAAGACTATGCGGGCAGTGGGATGCACGTACACATCAGTATGCTGGACGCGGCCGATCACAACGCCTTTGCCTGCGACGACGGCAGCGACTCTCCGCTGCTGAAGCGAACCCTGGCCGGTATGATCGATTTAATGCCGGCCTCCATGGCGTTGCTGGCCCCTAACGTCAATGCCTTCCGCCGTTTTGTCCCGGAGGCGTACGTGCCGTTGCAGGCCTCGTGGGGCCATAACAACCGCACGGTGGCGTTGCGCATTCCCTGTGGGGATCTTGAAAGCCGCCGAATCGAGTATCGAGTGGCGGGAGCGGATGCTAACCCCTATCTGGTGATGTCCGCGATTTTAGCTGGCATGTTGCACGGTCTGGATACGCAACTGCCTTTGCCGCAGCCGGTTAAAGGCAATGGTCACGAGGCGGAAGGGTTAGCGTTACCCATCCGTCAAAGTGATGCCCTTACCGAGTTTGAAAGCAGCTATCCTTTACAAAAATTACTGGGTGAGAAATTTGCCAAAGTGTGGTTTAGCTGTAAAAATTATGAGCTAATGCAGTTTGAAAGGTTAATCACTGCCACAGAAATCGACTGGATGTTAAAGAATGCCTGATTAATTTTTTGCATTCTCTGCGACAACGTCTTGAAATAATGCGTTGGGTTGGGGCAAAATACGCCTCCTGCAAATTCAGAACATAACCGACGCTCACCGCGTCGGTTATTTTTTTGCATGTTACAACAGAGTGAATTTTCACTGACACAAACGAGGCCGGGCGCGTACCCGGATAGATAAACACTGAAAACACGCACCCGCGTGAGATTGAGGATGTAAAGATGGGGTTGTTTAACACACTGCCAGCGCAGGCTGGTACACGTTTTCGTGATGACTACGGCGCCGCTGCCGCAAACCTTACTCCCTGTCGCTTAATGCGCAGTATCCTTGTGAATCAACCCAGTCAGGTTGCTGCGCAAGGAGGACTGAAGCATGTCGCTTAATACCTCTGCTGCACCACAACGTGCCCAACTGAAAAAAACGCTGACTTTACTTCCGGTCGTCATGATGGGCTTAGCCTACATGCAGCCTATGACCCTGTTCGATACCTTTGGTATTGTGTCGGGCCTGACCGATGGTCACGTTGCCACCGCCTATGCTTTCGCCCTGATTGCGATTCTGTTCACTGCCGTGAGTTACGGTAAGCTGGTACGCCGCTTCCCATCTGCGGGCTCCGCTTATACCTACGCTCAAAAGGCAATCAGTCCGCACGTCGGTTTTATGGTGGGCTGGTCATCGCTGCTGGACTACCTGTTCATGCCGATGATCAACATCCTGCTGGCAAAAAACTATTTTGAAACCCTGGTACCAGGTATCCCCTCGTGGATTTTCGTGGTGCTGCTGGTGGGCTTTATGACGCTCTCCAACCTTAAGGGAATCAAAACCGTCGCCAACTTCAACAGCGTGATCGTGATCCTGCAGGTTGTGGTGATGGTCGGTATTACTGCCATGGTGATCTACGGTGTGGCGCACGGTGAAGGTGCAGGAACAGTGGTAAGCAGCAAACCGTTCTGGTCGGAAAACGCCCACGTGGTGCCGATGATTACGGGAGCGACCATCCTGTGTTTCTCTTTCCTGGGTTTTGACGGCATCAGTTCGCTGTCGGAAGAAACGAAAGATGCAGAACGTACCATTCCGCGTGCGATTTTCCTGACCGCGCTGATTGGTGGCCTGATGTTTATCGTGGCCTCCTACTTCCTGCAGCTGTACTTCCCGGACATCTCGCGCTTTAAAGAGCCGGATTCCTCACAGCCGGAGATCATGCTCTACGTTGCGGGCAAAGCGTTGCAGGTCGGTATCCTGATCTTCTCCGTGGTCACCGTACTGGCTTCCGGCATGGCGGCGCACGCGGGCGTATCGCGTCTGATGTACGTAATGGGCCGTGATGGCGTATTCCCGGAGCGTTTCTTCGGCTATATCCATCCGAAATGGCGCACGCCGTCACTGAACGTGATTCTGGTCGGTGCCGTCGCGCTGATGGCCATCAACTTCGATCTGGTTACCGCGACTGCGCTGATTAACTTTGGTGCGCTGGTAGCGTTTACCTTCGTTAACCTGTCGGTGATTGCGCAGTACTGGATACGTGAAAAACGTAACAAAACCCTGAAAGATCACTTCCAGTATCTGGTTCTGCCGATGCTGGGCGCGCTGACCGTTGGTGCGCTGTGGGTTAACCTGGAGCAGAGCTCGATGGTTCTGGGCTTGATCTGGGCCGCCATTGGTATTCTCTACCTGGCCTTTGTGACCCGTAGTTTCCGCAATCCGGTTCCCCAGTTTAGCGAAGAAGTGTAATCCCCCTGGTCCTGCTCTGTGCCCAATAACGGGACAGAGCAGGGCTGTTCTTATTCGCTTTTCCCAGCCATCATCAGTTCCCAACTTCCTGCCTGTAACGCATTTCGTCCTGCGGCATTCAATTGATCATCCGTCACGATCACATCAAACTTCTCCAACGGTAAGGCCAGCCACGTCGCGATTTTATCGTACTTAGAGCTGTCGCTGAGCAGGATGCGTTTGCTGCTGACCTCGCACACGGCCTGTTTAACCGCCACCTTGTCTTCATCCGGCGTAAACAATCCGCGCAGCCCCCAGCTTGAGGTGGACACAAAGGCGATATCTATCGCAAGTTGACGCAGGTGGCGTGCCGCCGCATCGCCAATGCAGGAGCGGTTATCCCGGCACACCGTACCGCCGGTGTGAATCACCCGACAACGACTCGCCTCCATCAGCAGATTGGTCACCATAAAATCATTAGTGACGACCAGCAGATCCTCCCGATCGGCAATTTCCCGCGCCAGCGCCAGCGTGGTGGTGCCGGCATCCAGATAGATGCAGCTGTCAGGCGGAATAAGCTGAGCGGCTAACTTGCCAATGGCTTTTTTTTCTTCATTGAACAGGGCCGTTTTGGTCAGATGTGAGGGCTCGCTCGCCAGCCTGTTAGCGGAACGAACACCGCCCGACACCGAGAGTACCGCCCCCTGTTCTTCCAGCTTTTGCACATCCCGGCGAATAGTCATATGTGACACGCCAAAACGCTCCGTAAGCTCGTTAATGCTCATTACGCCGCGCTCTGCCACCAGAGCCAGAATCTGTTGATGACGCTCAACCGGAATCATAACCACCTCGTTTTATCATTTTTTCACATTGTAGAGCATCGTCATGTGAAGAAACATGGAAATGTTGGCCTCATTTTGCGTGAAAAACCGCGCGTTAACCGCCCGATTGAGGGAATGGCAAGCGATGAGTGATGTGAAAAAATGTTTTGCAGTGGCCTCTGTGAGTTAATTTATGTGAATAAGGACACGTTTTTGCGCGTCGTTTATTGGCACTATTAACAACAGAAATCAAAAATTCACTTAAATTAACAATGGAGGCCAGCGATGCCAGTTTCACATATTTGTGTCATAGGCTTAGGCTCAATGGGAATGGGCGCCGCGCAGTCCTGCATTCGTGCCGGGCTGTCAACCTGGGGCGTGGATCTGAATCCGCAGGCGCTGGATGCGCTGCGTCAGGCGGGCGCGCGCGATGCTCAGACGTCGGCGCATGCCTTTGCCAGCCAGCTTGATGCTGTGCTGCTGCTCGTGGTGAATGCCAAACAGGTTAACACGATCCTGTTTGGCGAGCAGGGGCTGGCCGCCAGGCTGAAGCCGGGCACGGCGGTAATGGTTTCTTCCACCTTGTCCGCGCAGGATGCACAGCAGATCGCCGCAAAACTGGCGGACTATCACCTCCTGATGCTGGATGCACCGGTATCCGGCGGGGCGGACAAAGCCGCCAGCGGCGAGATGACCGTGATGGCGTCCGGCAGCGACGAGGCGTTTGCTGCCCTGCAACCGGTACTGGATGCGGTGGCCGCGAAGGTTTACCGCGTCGGCACGGAAATCGGTCAGGGATCGACGGTCAAGATTATTCATCAGCTGCTGGCTGGCGTGCACATTGCCGTCGGGGCCGAAGCCATGGCGCTGGCCGCCCGCGCCGGGATCCCGCTGGAGACGATGTATGAGGTGGTTACCAATGCGGCCGGCAACTCGTGGATGTTCGAAAACCGTATGCGCCATGTCGTCGATGGCGACTACCGACCGACATCCGCGGTAGATATTTTTGTCAAAGATCTCAACCTGGTCGCCGAGACGGCGAAAGCCCTGCATTTCCCGCTGCCGCTGGCCTCCACCGCACTGAATATGTTCACCGAGGCCAGCAATGCCGGTTATGGCCGTGAGGATGACAGTGCGGTCATTAAAATCTTCAGCGGCATTACGCTGCCTCAACGCGAGGGGGAAATCTGATGCGGTTAGGGGTCATTGCCGACGATTTTACCGGCGCAACCGACATTGCCAGCTTTTTGGTACAGAACGGGCTTTCTACCCTTCAGTTTAACGGCATCCCGAAACAGGCCGCTGTGCCGGATGCTCAGGCCATTGTGGTCAGCCTGAAATCGCGATCCTGCCCGCCCGCGCAGGCCGTCAGCCAGTCGCTTGACGCGCTGCGCTGGCTGCAGGCGCAAGGCTGTGAGCGCTTTTATTTTAAATACTGCTCCACGTTCGACAGCACCTCCGCGGGCAATATCGGTCCGGTGACGGATGCGCTCATGGCCGTACTGGATGAGACGCTGACGGTGATCTGCCCGGCGTTGCCGGTGAACGGGCGCACCGTTTATCAGGGTTATCTGTTTGTGGGTGAACAGCTGCTGTCGGATTCCGGCATGCGCCATCATCCGGTCACGCCAATGACCGACAGTAACCTGCTACGGCTGATGGAGAGCCAGAGCACGGGAAAAGCCGGGCTCATCTCTGCGACCACGATAGAGCAGGGTGCAGGCGCGATATCACGGCAACTTGAGCAGTTGCGTGCTCAGGGGGTGAATTACGCGGTGCTTGATACGCTTACTGAGCAACATCTGCTGAACCAGGGCGAAGCACTCACCTCGATGCGGCTGGTCACGGGCGGCTCCGGGCTGGCGATTGGCCTGGCGCGCCAGTGGTCAACGACCCACCGCGATGAGCCGCAAGCGCAACGCGCGGGTTACCCACAGGGCCAACGGGCGGTAGTGCTCTCGGGCTCCTGCTCACAAATGACCAACCGCCAGGTCAATGCCTATCGCCAGCAGGCATCCGCCCAGGAGATCAGCGTGTCGCGCTGCCTCAGCGACGAAAAGTACGCCGAGGCTTTATGCGACTGGGTCGCAGAGCATGCTGATGAACCCCTCGCACCCATGCTCTATGCCACCGCGGATGCGCAACAGCTGCAGTCGATTCAACAGCACTATGGCGCACAGCGCAGCAGTGAGGCGGTGGAGCAGCTGTTTGCCCAGATAGCTCGCACGCTGAAGTCCCGGGGCTGGCAGCGCTTTATCGTCGCAGGCGGCGAAACCTCTGGCGTGGTCGCCCAAAGCCTGGGCGTGACTGCATTCCATATTGGTCCGGTGATTTCGCCCGGCGTGCCCTGGGTGAGAGATATCGGGCAGCCGTTGTCACTCGCGCTGAAGTCAGGCAATTTTGGTGATGAACAGTTTTTCCGCCGCGCACAAACGGAGTTTTCCCATGACTGAACAACAGGCCCGTGAAGAGATGGTCAGGCTGGGCGCATCTTTCTTCCAGCGCGGTTATGCCACCGGATCGGCCGGTAATCTTTCGCTGCTGCTGGACGATGGCACCCTGCTGGCGACGCCCACCGGCTCCTGCCTGGGCGAACTGGATGCCCAGCGCCTGTCTAAAGTGACGTTACAGGGGGAGTGGATTGCCGGGGATAAACCTTCAAAAGAGATCGCCTTTCACCGGGCGCTCTACCTGAATAATTCCGACTGCCGGGCGGTGGTTCACCTGCACAGTCACTACCTGACCGCGCTCTCATGCCTGCAAAATCTGGACAGCCAGAACTGCATCCGCCCGTTCACGCCCTACGTGGTGATGCGGGTGGGCGACGTGCCGGTGGTGCCCTACTATAAACCCGGCGACGCGCGACTGGCGGAGGACCTGGCCCAGCTGGCACCGCGCTATCGGGCCTTTCTGCTGGCGAACCATGGTCCGGTGGTGGTGGGCAAATCCCTGCAGGAAGCCGCGGACAATACTGAAGAGCTGGAAGAAACCGCGCGCCTGATGTTTACCCTGGGCGATCGCGCCATTCGCTATCTTACCGCCGACGAAGTCGCCGAACTCAGGAGCCGATAATGCCAACGTTTGCAGCTAACTTATCTACCCAGTTCAATGAGGTGCCCTTTCTGCAGCGCTTTGCCGCCGCTGCACAGGCGGGCTTTGACGCGGTTGAATTTCTGTTTCCTTACGACTATCCGGCTGAGCAACTGAAAACGCTGCTCGATGACAACGGGCTTAAACTGGTGCTGTTCAATACCGCACCGGGCAACGTGGCTGCGGGGGAATGGGGGGGTTCAGCCATTCCCGGCCGGGAAGCGGAGGCAAGAGCCGATATCGACAGGGCTCTGGACTACGCGCTGGCGCTGGATTGCCCACAGGTGCACATCATGGCGGCAACCGTCCCTTCCGGTGCCGATCGCCAGCAGTATGTTGAGACGTTCATCGGTAATATGCGTTATGCAGCAGAACGCTTCGCCCCACACAACATCCGGTTGTTAATCGAAGCGTTAAATCCCACCACTAAACCCCATTATCTCTATGCCAGCCAGTATCAGACGCTGGAGATGGTTGAGCTCATCGATCGTCCCAACGTCTTTACCCAACTGGATCTGTTCCATGCCCAGATGGTGGACGGCAATCTCAGCCACCTCATTCGCCACTACGCCGGGCGTTATCAGCATGTGCAAATCGCCGCCGCGCCCAGTCGTCATGAACCTGACGAGGGCGAGATCAACTATCCCTGGCTGTTCAGCCTGCTTGATGAGGTGGGTTACGAGGGCTGGATCGGCTGCGAATATTTCCCGCGCGGGGACACCGTGGAAGGGTTGAGCTGGCTGGCGCCCTGGGCGAAAAACCGCTGATTTAAGGTTAAAAAATCACACCGGTGCTGCGGCAGCGGTGCAGTTCTGGTCGTCTTTAAAACGGACCAGCACCAGGTAGAGCTGTAGCCAAAAAACGCTAAAAAAGATAACTATTCCAGAGGTTTACTATGACGACTGCGTTGCTGTTAGCCATTGCGACCGCCAGCATTGTGATTTTGCTGTTGCTGGTCATTAAAGCCAAAGTCCATCCCTTTGTCGCCCTGTTGATTGTCAGCCTGCTGGTGGCGATCGCCACCGGTATTCCGGCTGAAAAAATCATGGAAACCATCATCAGCGGTATGGGGGGATTGCTGGGACACATCACCATCATTATCGTGCTGGGAGCCATGCTCGGGGCGATTATCGAAGCTTCGGGCGGCGCCGAGTCGCTGGCGCAGCGCTTCAGCAAAACGCTGGGCCTGAAACGCACTGTTGCTGCACTGACCATGGCCGCCTTTATTCTGGGCATCCCGGTGTTTTTTGAAGTGGGTTTTATCATTGTTATCCCGCTGATCTACGGCTTTACCAAAGTGGCGCGGGTTTCTCCCCTGAAGTTTGGCCTGCCAATGGCCGGTGTGATGTTAACGGTACACGTGGCGCTGCCCACCCATCCGGGTGCCGCGGCCGCTGCGGCCATTTTGCACACCGATATGGGCTGGCTGATGATGCTGGGGATTCTGGTCTCGGTGCCGGTCGGCATTTTAGGTTATTACGTCGCAAAGGTGATGAACCGTCGCCAGTATCATCTGTCGGTCGAGGTGCTGGAACAGCTGCAGATGGCGAAGCCGGAAGGCGCGCAGAAGAAAAATGAACCTGCACCGCCGGGTGCGCTGACCATCAGCGGTTTGATCGTGGTGCCGATTGTGCTGATTGTATTAGGTACGCTGTCTCACTCGCTGCTGGCGCAGGACAGCCTGCCAGGTAAAATCATGGCGGTGATTGGCACACCGCCCATAGCGCTGCTGATTGCGTTGGGCCTGGCCGCCTGGCTACTGGGCATCCGCCGTGGCTGGAGCAAAGATAAGCTGGAAGATCTGACCGGCCGGGCCATCCCCGGATCGGCGAGCGTGATTCTGGTGGCGGGCGCGGGTGGGGCCTTTGGGAAGGTGCTGGTGGAGTCCGGCGTCGGTAAAGCGCTGGCGCTAGCGCTGGAAACGCTGCACCTGCCATTAATCCCCGCGGCCTTTATTCTGTCGCTGGCGCTGCGCGCCTCGCAGGGGTCGGCTACCGTCGCGATTCTTACCACCAGCGGCCTACTGACGCAGGCCGTGACCGGCATTGATGATATGCACCGTGTTCTGGTCACGCTGGCAGTGTGCTTCGGCGGGCTAGGGCTGTCTCATGTCAACGATGCGGGCTTCTGGGTGGTGACGCGCTATCTGGGCCTGTCGGTAGCGGATGGATTAAAAACCTGGACGGTACTGACAACCCTGATGGGGATGACCGGTTTTGTTCTGACGTGGGCGCTGTGGTTTGTGATTTGATATGTTGGCCGGGAAAGGCGATTCGCGTTTCCCGGCCAGTCTGAGCGTCAGGACACCAGTTCCTGCGCATACAGATACAGCGCTTTTAACTGGGCCAGCTTTTCCTGATCGCTTTCATGCAGGCTGGCCAGCGATTCCAGCTCCATCAGAAACGACTGCACCTTATCCGGATTCAGTACTTCGCGACGGTGCTGCAGCCAGCGCTGTTGTTCAGCATCATCCAGGGTGCCGGGGAAGTTCCGCGCCCGATAACGAAACAGCAGCTTCGCCACGCGCGGACTGTCAAACGTCAGATCCAGCGCGGGCAGGTTAGCCGGCGCCGTCTGGCGAATAATGTTCATGCCCGCCCGATCGGCATCGCTAAAGAAGCCATCGTAGAGCTGGGTATCCACATCATCCGACGGTGTAAAGGGTTCCGCATCGGCAAATATCGCCACCAGCTTTTCACGTATTTCAGGATGCTGACGCAGCGTCGCCAGATTATCCAGACAAGACTTGCGATCGATGCCCAACCGCCCGGCATCTTCAGGCCGCAGGGTATTCGCCGGAGCCAGCACGGGGCACTTATTGATGTGCACCAGCTTAACGGGGATGGCTGATTGATCGCCCAACTCGCTTTTGCGCGTGTAAAGACGTTCGCGCAGGCTGTCTGCATCCAGTGTTAAAAGCGGCGTCATATCGCCGGCCAGGTCGACCACGATTAGCGCATTGCGGTTATCCGGATGCCAGGCAAGCGGCACCACCCAACTGGTATTGCCGCGTGCTGCGCCAAACATGCCGGAAACGTGCACCAGCGGCTTCATCTGTGGAATATCGATCAGGGTCATGAGTTTGTTTTTGTTGCGATGCGTAAACAAAAACTCGAACAGCTTAGGCTGTTTCTCTTTCACCAGTTTCGCCATCGCCAGTGTGGCATAGACATCCGACATCGCATCGTGGGCGTTTTCATGGGCTACGCCGTTGGCTTTGGTCAGGTGCTCCAGCCGGAAGCTGGGAAAGCCGTCTTCATTTTCGGGCCAGTTGATGCCTTCGGGCCGTAGCGCATAGCAGGCACGCATCACGTCCAGTAAATCCCAGCGCGAATTACCGTTTTGCCAGCTCCAACCGTAGGGATCGTAGAAGTTGCGGTAGAAAATATTGCGTGTCACTTCATCGTCGAAGCGCACGTTGTTGTAGCCCACCACGCAGGTTTGTTCGGCGGTGAACAGGGCATGAATGCGGGCGGCAAACTCGGCCTCGCTGACGCCCCGCGAGGCGGCAATTTGCGGCGTAATACCGGTAATCATTACCGCTTCAGGCTGGGGCAGATAGTCGTCCGGCGGACGGCAGTAAAACACCTCTGGCTCGCCAACCGGATTAAAGTTGCTGTCGGTACGTAACCCGGCAAACTGCGCCGGACGATCCCGTGACGGACTGGTGCCGAAGGTTTCGTAATCATGGAATAAGAAAGTGAATTCAGAGGCGGGCACGTCGCTGTCCTGTCTGCAAAAAATCAACGTTCAGGATAGTCTTCTGCGCTCGCCAGCACAACCGTACTGACCAAAGCTGCGTGGTGGCACCCGGCAGTTCATATTTTTTTTCAATTTAATTAAACCTTCTTAAGGCTTTTGCCGTAAAACGTCCGGCTGTTCCCGTCTGTTTTATTTGTGCAACTAAGGATGAAGTGTTGAAAAGGCGTCTGTTAATTACCGTAACTGTTTTTTGGGCTTCGCTGGCACAGGCCGACGATATGCCGTTTCCCGTGACGCCACCGGCGATCGATGCCGCATCATGGGTGCTAATGGATGCCACCACGGGGCAGGTGCTTACGGCGGGCAATCCCGACGAACGCCGCAATCCGGCCAGCCTGACCAAGTTAATGACGGGCTATGTCGTTGACCGCGCCATCGATCAAAAGAAAATTACGCGCGACGATATGGTCACCGTGGGGAAAGACGCCTGGGCCGCAGGCAATCCGGTCTTTAAAGGTTCATCGCTCATGTTCCTGAAACCGGGCGATAAGCTGAGCGTGCGCGACTTAAGCCGCGGTGTCATTATCGATTCGGGTAACGATGCCTGCGTGGCGCTGGCCGATTATGTCGCGGGCAGCCAGGACAACTTTGTGAAGTTGATGAATCATTACGTAGAGAAACTGGGCCTGACCAATACCCATTTCGAAACCGTCCACGGTCTGGATGCGCCAGGACAGTTCTCCAGTGCGCTGGACATGGCAAAGCTGTCTCGCGCCATCATCGACGGCGAGCCGGATTTCTATGCCATGTACCGTGAGAAAACCCTGACCTGGAATGGCATCACTCAGAACAACCGCAATGGTCTGCTGTGGGATAACAGTCTTCACGTGGATGGTCTGAAAACAGGTCATACCGAAACCGCAGGATTTAATATCATCGCCTCAAATGTGGTCGGTCAGCATCGCCTGATTGCCGTGGTGATGGGCGGTAAAAGCGCGAAAGGGCGCGAAGAGCAGGCGCGTAAACTGCTGGTCTGGGGCCAGAATACGTTCGACACGGTCCAACTGTTCCATGCGGGCAAGAAGATCGGCAGCGAACACGTGTGGTACGGCAATCCGCATCAGGTTGAGGTGGGCACGGCAAATGATGTTTACCTGTCGCTCCCGCGCAGTGAAATTCCGAACGTGAAAGCCAAATACGTGATTAACCGTAGCGATCTGGAAGCACCGCTGAAAGCCAATGAGAACATTGGTGAGATTCAGGTTATGGATAAAGACAAGCAGATTGCCAGTTATCCGCTGGTGGCGCTCAGTGCCGTTAACGAAGCCGGCATGTTTAGCCGCCTCTCCGACTATCTGAAACGTAAGTTTTAATCTCAGGCCACGCGCACCTGCCTGCCGGGCAGGTGCCGCGAGGGCTCGCATCGCAGGACCCTATTGCCACCTGAACGTTTTATTTTGCTGATTTACCGCCACAGGTTGGTGATAATGGCCCAATGTGTCACGTATTGACTAAAATATTGACGGCGCGCCAGGACTCACACGGTGCATCGCGTAGAATCACCTCTTTACCCGCGGACAGCTATCTTGCGCTCTGATAAGCCCATCTCTAATCTGGAATTCTGGTTATATCGCCATTACCGTAGCGTGCACGGCTTGCGCATCGCGGTGGCGTTTCTTTTTGCCTTTTTGTTTGTGCGGATGACCGGCATTCCCGAAGGCACCTGGCCGCTGATTACGCTGGTGGTGGTGATGGGGCCGATCTCCACGTGGGGCAATGTGTTTCCCCGCGCCATTCAGCGCATTGGCGGCACGATTGCCGGGTCAATTTCGGGATTGATTGCGCTCAAGCTGGAGATGATTTCGCTACCGGGCATGCTGGCCTGGTGCGCGCTGATCATGTTTATCAGCGGCTATCTGACCCTGGGAAAGCATCCCTATATGGCGCTGTTGATTGGCATCACGCTCTGCGTAGTGGTCGGCGCGCCAATGGGGGATTTCACCGTCGCCATGTGGCGTGGCGGCGATGTGATTTTAGGCTCGCTGCTGGCGCTGATATTTACCGCTGTCTGGGCACAGCGCGCCTACATTCACTGGCGTATCCAGCTTTCGGATACGCTGGGCGAGATGGCAAAAATCTATCATGCAGGTTTTTCCGCTAACCTGGTGGAAAAGCCGCGACTGAATAAGCCCTTTGGGAAGTTGCTCTCCAGCGTCATCAAAATGCGCGCGCTGCTGGAGCCGTCCAGCAAAGAAACGCGTATTCCTAAATCGGTATTTGAAGCGATTCAGACCATAAACCGTAATATGGTGTACACCATTGAGATGCAAATTAATGCCTGGTGGGCATCGCGGGAAAGCCATCTGATTATGCTGAATGCGCCGACGCTGCGCCGTACCCAGCAGATGACGGAAAACGCGCTACGAACGTTGTCGGAGATGGCGGTGAAAGGGGAAACCTATGACATCATCGCGGCCAACCATGAGTTAACGGAAATCGTCAATGAACTTAAGCAGTTGATCGCCAGCGGCAGTGACCGTCTGGAGGAGACGCCAATTTATGGCTATGTCTGGTTGAGTCTGGAGCTGGCGAAGCAACTGGAGCGCATGACGGACTTACTGCGTCTGGCGCTGCGTAAATAATCACCTCAGACAATGACTTAATGCGAAACCCGGTTTTTTTGCGCTAAGATAAGAGCCAGTCCGAATTTAGCTGTGAGAATTGCCCTTAAGGCTGGCTAGCCGCTAAGCTGATCGTTTTGACTCTCTCCCTGCTTTAGCAGGCTTAAAGAAAGGTGCCATCATGGAAAATGCCAAGCAATCATTTCAGGACGTACTTGAGTTTGTCCGTACGTTTCGCCGCAAGAACAAACTGCAGCGTGAAATTGTCGATAATGAGAAGAAAATTCGTGACAACCAAAAGCGTGTTCTGCTGCTGGACAACCTGAGCGAATACATTAAACCCGGCATGAGCGTGGAAGCGATACAGGAAATCATCGCCAGCATGCGTGCGGACTATGAAGATCGCGTGGATGAATACATCATCAAAAACGCCGACCTCTCGAAAGAGCGCCGTGAGCTGTCTAAAAAGCTCAAGACCATGGGCGTGGGTGAAACCAAAGCGCCGTAAGGGTGCGCGAATAACGACCCTTCGCTGCTGATAACCGGCCCGCGCAACCTTCAGGTTGGGCGGGCTTTTTTTATGGCTGAGAGACGTCGCTGAAGACTTAGCGGGTCAGCTTACGTGCAATCTGCTGGAGTTGACGCGCCAGATCCGATAAGTCCAGGTTTTGGCTGGCGGGCGCTGCGGTGGTTTCTCTGATCACCAGCATCGGCTCCAGGGTACGTGACGCCACCGCTTCACCCCGCAGTTCGGCCAGCACCTGATCCACGCTGTGGGTGCCGAGCTGCTGAAGATCCTGGCGAATGGTGGTCAGGGGCGGCTGGTACCAGGCGCTTTCTGCCGTGTCATCGTAGCCGACAAGAGAAATATCGCCCGGAATCGCCACGCCGTGCTGATGTAGCGCCCGCATCGCGCCCAGCGCCATCTCATCATTCGCCACTAAAAGCGCCTGGGGCAGGGCATTCGGGAGTTGCGCCAGCATCGCCTGATAGCCGGATTTGGCGCTCCAGTCGCCGCGCAGGACGCAGCAGGGAGATAACTGATGCTCTGCCAGCGCCTGACGCCAGACCGCTTCGCGCTGACGAGCCGACACTGAGCGCACCGGGCCATTCAGCAGGCCAATTTGCCGGTGCCCGAGCGCAATCAGATGTGCAACGGCGGCACGCGCCCCTTGTTCGTTTGAATACTGGCAATGAGATACGAGAGCATGGGGATCGGCATCCAGAAACAGTACCGGCTTTTTACCGCACATCACGCGGATTTTTTCCGCCTCGGCCGCCTCTAACGGCATATTGATCAGCACCGCATCCACGCGCTGGGCCATCAGTTCATTCACTGTCGCTTCCGCATTATCCTCACTGTCCATCGCGATCACCAGGTGATAACCGGCGCTGGCGGCGCGCTGCTGAATGGCCGAAGCAATCTGCGCCGGGGCCATCAGGGCCAGGTTACTGGTTGCAAGGCCTAAGGTTCGGGTCGCTTTTCCCGCCAGCTGCTGTGCGACCCGATTGGGCACATAGTTAAGCTGCTGCATCGCCGCTTCAACTTTTTCACGGGTGCGGGGGGAAACCTGCTCAGAGCGGTTAAGCACGCGAGAAACCGTTTGATAGGAAACGCCAGCCAGTTGGGCAACATCATCAAGGGTCACAGAGCGGGACGTCATTATTCCTCCAAAAGATGAGGCAGCGAGTGTAACAAAATTCCGTTACTCGCGCGTCCTGCGACGACGCGGCTGCTTTCCCATCACATCCGTGTTTAACGGTTCTGTTGATAGATTTGCAGGTTAACATTCACCGCATTCAACAGTGGCACAGTCATACCATGACGACTGGCTCGTAGCAGCAGGTCGCCAATGATCGTATCGGCTTCAATAGCAAAACCCTGGGTCAAATCACGATACATGGAGGAGGTCATCGGCGTCGACGGATCGTTCAGCAATTCATAAATTTTTGCGGTAACGGCAGGGCGGGGCTGATAGCCCTCCGCGCAGATAACCTGAAGCACCTCACTGTAAATGCCCTGAAGCAGCATCTCGCCACCGGCCTGGGTCAGTATCTGTTGCGTATTCCCCCGCGCCAGACAACACACCGCGCCGAGCGTGCTTAACAGCAGCCATTTTTCCCATAACTCACCGATAATATTGTCGGAAAAAAACGTTTCCACGGCACTACCACGTAGCGCGGCATCGACCTGCTGCAGTCGGTCATCGTTGTTGCCATCCAGTGCGCCGTAATAGATCTGGTGTAAGGGCGTCAACTGCACCACATGGCCTTTATCGTTCAACGTGGCGTTGATTTTGCACAAGCCACCGATCACCCGATCGGCACCGAAGTGGGTGAGCAAGGTGTCAATATGCCGCATGCCATTCAGAATCGGCATGATCAGGGTTTGTGGCCCGACAGCCGGCTGGATGTCGTGAATCGCCTGCGCCAGGCCGGTACTTTTAACCGTTAGGATGATTAAGTCATAATGCGCGTCAAGCCTGGCGGCGGTAACCAACTGGGGTTCAAGCGTTTCCTGCCCTGAGCGGGTTTGCAACACCAGGCCGGTTTGTTGTAACTGATTAAAACGGCCTTCACGGACCAGGAAGGTCACATTCTGCCCGGCCTGTATCAGCCGCGCGCCAAAATAGCCGCCGGTTGCCCCCGCACCTACAATCAAAATACGCATCCCTTCTTCCTCCATTGAACGCATCTGCCCAGATGCAGGGCAGTGATTTACGTTATGCGTTAAAACCCAATCTGCCCGCAAGCATTATTACAATCTGCACCCACACAGAATAGTGCACTGACCGCAGTCAGGTCAGCGCAAGCTATGTCAAAATTCTTGAATGTAGCGCTTAAGGATATTCACTATCCGTCACGGCGCGGCTGGCGTAACCTTATTTCATTGAGGTTTATCACGCGAAAGCATTGTTCTTTCGTCAGGAGACGTTACAGATGAAAAAGATTGGTTTTCTCTCATTCGGCCACTGGACGCCATCATCGCAGTCCGCCACGCGTTCTGCTCAGGACGTGTTGCTGCAGTCTATAGATTTAGCGGTAGCGGCAGAAGAACTCGGGGCCGATGGTGCCTATTTCCGTGTGCATCACTTCGCCCGCCAACTTAGCTCGCCGTTTCCACTGCTGGCAGCGGTCGGCGCTCGCACCAAAAAAATTGAAATAGGTACTGGCGTTATCGATATGCGCTATGAAAATCCGCTCTATATGGTGGAGGATGCCAGCGCTGCCGATCTGATTTCCAACGGTCGCCTGCAGTTGGGCCTGAGCCGCGGCTCGCCAGAGCAGGTGATTGAGGGCTGGCGGTACTTTGGTTATGCGCCGCAGGAAGGCGAGACGGATGCGGACATGGGCCGTCGCCACACAGAAGTTTTCCTGGATGCGCTGCGTGGCGAAGGTTTTGCCAAACCGAATCCACAGCCGATGTTCCCGAATCCACCGGGCCTGCTGCGTCTTGAGCCGCTGTCTGAAGGCCTGCGCGATCGCATCTGGTGGGGTTCGGGCTCCAACGCCACGTCAGTATGGGCGGCGAAGATGGGCATGAACCTGCAAAGCTCGACGCTCAAAGATGATGAAACCGGCGAGCCGTTCCACATCCAGCAGGCAAAACAGATCCGCGCCTACCGTGAAGCATGGAAAGCGGCGGGGCACTCGCGTAAGCCACGGGTTTCCGTCAGTCGCAGTATTTTTGCGCTGGTGAACGATATGGATCGGGCTTACTTTGGCCGCAGTGGACAGGATCAGGATTCAGTCGGTTTTCTGGATGAGAAAACCCGCGCCATCTTTGGTCGCAGCTATGCCGCCGAGCCGGAAAAACTGATCAAACTGTTGGCAGAGGATGAGGCGATTGCTGAAGCGGATACACTGCTGCTCACTGTACCGAATCAGTTGGGCGTGGACTACAACGCACACGTCATTGAATCGATTCTGAAGTACGTGGCACCGGCGCTGGGCTGGCGTTAAGCCTCTGTGCTTTTTGTATAGCGCTCTCCCCGAGCCGTTGTGACGCCGGGGAGAGTCATCGCACGCTTTGGATAAGCATTCTTCTCAAAACCCCGTTTGTTTGCACCGCTTTGATAGCACGGCTGCACTGACATCACCGCGTGTAAACGTAACATAAGACGTCAATCATTGACTTCACACCTCGCCCTGTGAAAAACATTATCGTATTAATGGCCGAGCGGTATCAGGGAGAGGCTCAATCTGCCGCTTTACTCGATAAATCCCGGCGCGACGCTTTGCGAACCTTAAGCGGCTCGCTTTTATGTCTCTTACGCATGGCTTCACATCATCGACTAAAACGTCAACTGCGTCGAATTTTTGCGAGCAGTCTTCCACAATCAATCTTGTTGTAATGAGTTGATAACGTTACATTTAATGGGCTGCGCCCTGCATTTCTTTGGCTATTTATAGGGTAACCTGTCAGGGGATAGCCCCGGCGGCCATCCTTGTTACCTCCAGGCCGCGTCATCCCTGAGCGCAAGCAGGAATATGTCAGGCCGGTTAACGACCGATTTAGTCGCTCCCCTGATCCCACACAATTTTTGTGAACGTCGTGCCTTGAAGAGGCATCACAATTTCTTACAGGAGTTTGCCCAATGACAACGATACCGACATCGCCAAAAACACGCACGGATACAGCCTCTTTTAAAAAACAGCGTTGTTACACTGTGGGTTATGTGCCGAAGTTTGGGGACACCAGTACGCCTGCGCTTAACTTATGCGGCAAATGGTTACGTGAAGTGGGATTCGAGACGGGAACACGGGTTAAAGCGGAGATCAGTGAAGGGCGTATTGTATTAGAGGTTGAGATGTGACAGCCAGAATGTCAGCCTGCGCAAAGCACGCATGAGCTTCAACGTATCGTAGTTTTTGCGCGCTCCAGAACACATTCAACATAAAAAGTCCGCTCGGGTTCATATAAGCGGGCTTCTCTAAAATTGCATTCTCTGTATCGACTCAAACTTCATTGGTAATTTCTGTCATTCGTCACGATTCAGGATGATTTCTACGCTGATAACAGACAAAAGGAGCGCGTTCTGCTGCGAGAGAGACATCCGGGCTGACTGACAGGTTTAGAAACGCCATGGGCCGCATTACTGCCAATGGCGTGTTCAAACCGCAATGGACAGAAAGCCGCTAAAGTCGATTAACCACTTGTTGCAGCACGTCCACATTAGTACGGTTCAATATCCGCTCACCACCACGCATGCTGACAACAGCAATACGCCATTCCGAATCTGTCCCTTGCGGCAGAATTTTGGCGCTAATATCGTAATTCGGATTCGCAAAATCCTGCGTTATCAGGCTTTGGATTGGCGTCAGGTTTGTTCGCACCAGCTGGTTTTCCGAGCCGGCCGAAAAACGTAACGGATGTGAGCCCATTTCATCATTGAGTGCTGTCTCTGCTTTTCCCGTATCTTTTAAGACCTTGTTATAAAGTCCTCGAAAGAAATCGTTTAGCTTGTTACGTAGCTTGGCAACAGATTTTACGGTTTCCAGAAAATCTTTATTCGTGGCAACCTGTATGTCTGAAAAGTTATTACGCATCGCAACCATAGCGCCGCCTGCTAAGCCCGTGACACCGACGGAAGAGAGGGCATAACGTACCGCTAAGCTGGTCAGGGATGAACCCACTTGCGTCGCGGCAATGACGGCTGTACCGGCACCGAAAGTGGCAGCCCCTCCTACGGTTGTCAATATTTTGCCGGCCATATCGTAATAACTTTTTGTCTGATCCTTATAAATGTTGCCACCATAGCCCTGCAAATTCGCCGGTGACGTTTTGAAGCGATCAAAGAAGGCAGAATTGCTTCGCATTGTGGTGTTAGGTCGATCGGAACCTGTCAGAGATTCCAGCTCATATTCTTCATCATATTGTCGTCTGCCCGACCGCTTGCTTGCAGCTAATAACTGCTCGTAGCTGGACATAATTGACCGCTCAGAACCGTTTTCAAACTGATGCAAAGTATCATTATCCAGTTCATTAACGAACGCGATGATAATATCCAATTGCTGTGCATTAAACCGGGAATGATCGGAGAGAACGCTCGTTATCTCGGATGTAATATCTGACATCGCTGGATCTCCAACATTGATTAAATTTCTTTATTCTGTTTGATATCCCAGCCAGATTTTGTTTCAGCGCCTTTCGTACCTTGAGAAGACTGTTCCCAGTAGTGCAGATTAACTTTAGACGCCTGAAATAAATAATTAACCATAATAGTGTCGGTATGGCCAACGCCACTAAAATTCGTCTTTGTCACCAAAACGTCTTCAAGCACAATTCGGGAATATTCGATTTGTGAACCGCCTGCCTTACAGATGGACAGCTCAACTTTATTAACGTGCTTACCGCTGGCGCAGAATTTGAGAATCGCTGGAGTGGCTTTATCTATTAACGCCTGAACAGAAAGGTCCTGGAAATTGACTTTACCTGCGCCCCCACCCCCGCCAACACTCATATTGCCGGGTTGTTCAGCTGCCCAGTTAAATGACAACACATCGATCCAGTTTTTGTGATTTGAGTCGTTAGATTCGCCTGTTACACCATCAACTTTCAGAAACATATCAATAGCCATCAAAAATCCCCATATTGCGTGATTCGAGTAAAAAAGATGAGGATTCTAATCTAAAGAAAGTTTCAAATATTTAAATAATTTAATAATTTTGAAATGAAAAACAGGAATAATCTTAACTTTCCGACGTGCTTAAAACGGTGGGAATAACCTTCTCTGACAAAGTTAAAAGCCGCTAAACTAAGAGGTAAGAAAACAGCCATTATGATTAAGAAATCAAGATCTTAAAAGGCAGTTTTCGTGTCGTAGCGCATTTGTTAACGGTGGTGTCTTTCACCGCCTTGATGGCATCATGACAGCCTGTAAAGAAAAATTCGTTGGCAGGGCTGATATCACCTGACTGTTTTCAACGCTTTCAGGATTGCCACTGCCTGGCTGCAGAGCGAAGCCTCATGCTTCCTGCGCATGTTGTCACAAACCTGAAGGCCTGAGAGCGCTAATGGCTTCACACTGTACCCTCATAACCCAAGGCGCACTCTAAAAAGTAAGCAAAGCGCGGCGTTCACCGGAACGGACAAACGCCAGCAGATTGATTGTAATTGCAGTGGGGGGCTGCTGCGTGCCTGACCGCTTTCATTGCGCTCAGGCTGCAAAGGCATGTGTCCGGGTTTAATGGCAGGACGGCTTCCCGTCTTTGTCTTCTGAAGGTCTTCCAGATCATCAGCTGCATTTAAACCACCTGCCCAATGCTAACGGGCGTTACGCGCATTTTTGCCAAAAGCACAGGTGGTATGAACGTGTTTAAAGCGTTCGGCAGGGTTTTAAGCCAGCTTTCATCAACACTGCAAATACACAACATGCGTTTGCAGATATTCCTCGAGCCCATGACGACCATCAGCACCGCCGATGCCAGATTTGCGCCAGCCGGCATGGAATCCCTGCATGGCTTCAAAATTCTCGCGGTTAACGTAGGTTTCACCAAACTTCAGCTGACGCAGGGCGGTCATTGTGGTGGTCAGGTTCTGAGTGTAGATTGAGGAAGTCAGGCCGTACTCACAGTCATTGGCCAGTGCGATAGCTTCTTCGAGCGTTTTAAAGGTCATTACAGGAAGCACCGGGCCAAAAATTTCCTCACGCATAATCTCCATCTCTTGGCGCACGCCGGTAATAATCGTGGGCTCGAAGTAAAAGCCCTCGCGACCCGCCCGTTTACCGCCCAACACAACCCTGCCGCCTTCTTCTACTGCCCTGGCAACTTTTTGCTCAACCCGTGCCAGCGCGGCGGCGGTGATCAGTGGCCCCATATCGATATCGTTTTTTTCAGCCGGATTGCCAAACGTCACGTGTTGCATCGCCTCTGTCAGTGCGCTGATAAAGCGGTCATAAATCCCTTCCTGCACATAAACCCGCTCTGCGCAGTTGCAGACCTGACCCGTATTAATGACGCGTGAACTGACAATCGCCTTCACAGCCAGATCGAGGTCGGCGTCATCCATCACAATGGCCGGCGCTTTACCCCCCAGCTCCAGAGAGACTTTGGTAACGTTTTTTGCTGCCGCTTCCATGGCGGCAATCCCGGCATTAACGCTGCCCGTCAGGCTTACCAACCCCACTTTTTCGTTGCCAGCCAGCTCCTGACCGATCTCAGGGCCGTAGCCGTAAACAACATTGAACACACCTTTTGGCAGGCCGATATCCGCAACGATCTGTGCAAACAGGGCCGCGTTATTGGGCGTCAACTCACTCGGTTTTATCGCAATCGTATTGCCCGTAATCAGTGCCGGCGCCGCTTTACGCGCAATCAAAAAAAACGGGAAGTTCCACGGTAAGATGCCGGTAGTGACGCCAATCGCTTTTTTAAAGACGAAAATATTTTCATTAGGACGATCGCTGTTCACAATCTCACCTTCGTAGCGTCGCGCCCATTCGGACATGTAGTCCAGGTAATCAGCGGTAAAAAGCACTTCGGTTTTTGCCAGCCCCTGGGTTTTACCGCCTTCTGCCACGATAGTGGCGCTGAGTTCGGGTTCACGCTGACGAATGGCTGTGGCAATTTTACGCAGCCAGCTGCCGCGCTCCACGGCCGGTAAGGCTTCCCAGCCCGGCTGCGCGGCATCGGCAGCGGCGATAGCGTCTGCGGCGTCCTGACGCGTGCCTTGAGGAATGCGTGACAGTAGCGCTTCGGTAGCAGGATTAATCACTTCAATCCACTTTTCGTTGTGATTAGGCACAAAAATACCATTAATGAAATGTTGATGATGTGTTGTCATATGCAGGGCTCCGCGTTTAACTCGTTAACGTTATGTGAAAACAGAGTGAAACAGATCACGACGATACACCTTTTTATCTTTGCCAAAGCCGCACTGCAGATGGCAGGGAAGGGAAGAAAGACACGACGAAGCCAGCATTTCCACAGCGTGTTTTGTTATCTGAGCGGTCAGCGTCTTATAAGAAGGGGCGACGGGCTGAAACCCTGTATTCGCCAGCAAATGCCGGAACGCCTGGGATGGCGATAAGCCCGTGCCTGCCCGCGCAGTCAATGACGAAGCGGTAGGCTTTTGACGGTAGGCATCCCTGGCCGATTGTCCTTTCGGTTTGCCCTGCCACGCAAACGTCTCATTGCGTGACTGCAGTTAATAACACGCGCAGCGACTACTGCGCTGAATCGTAGAGTGCTTATCCAACATCATGCGATCTCCCGCTGATCACAGTATCCCCACTAGCCTTGAGTCATATCACAAACCTTTTCTGCCGACCGTTTTCCCTCTTCGTCCGCCAAACCATCTTTGCAGCGAACCCGCAGCTCAACTTTATGTCATTGCCACGTTAATAAGCGTGCTGGCAGTAAGATTAAAACTGTGCCGATCAACACAACAAACAACAAAAATATCTCGAATAATAAGCGGTTTAGGTAAAACGTCCGGTTACTGTCCTTAAATGTGAATTTGTGATCTTTATGTTGAAAATTCACCGGATTTTGCCAGCGGCCTGTGTTTTCCGGCAGCCATTCAAAGGCTGAGTGAAAGCAGCTCCCTCTAGACTGCTGCTTATCAGGAAACGTCGGTTTCCTGTTTGGCCTCAACCTTGCGAAGGAATAACAATGAACAGTGCCATTATTGCCGGTATTTTCTGGCATCTAGTGGGTGCCGCCAGTGCCGCATGTTTTTATGCGCCGTTTAAACAGGTCAAAAAATGGTCATGGGAAACCATGTGGGCAGTAGGTGGCTTGATGTCGTGGCTGATTTTGCCATGGGCAGTCAGTGCCGTACTGCTGCCGAATTTCTGGGCGTACTACAGTAGTTTCAGTCTGTCACAGCTGCTACCTGTGTTTTTGTTTGGTGCAATGTGGGGCATCGGCAATATTAACTACGGCCTGACCATGCGCTATCTCGGCATGTCGTTAGGCATCGGTATTGCTATCGGCATTACGTTAGTCGTCGGGACACTCATGACGCCGTTGCTGCAGGGCCGTTTTGTCGCGCTCTTTAGCTCGGCTGGTGGCCGTATGACGCTGCTTGGCGTTCTGGTCGCGCTGATTGGCGTGGCAATTGTATCGCGAGCAGGTTTGCTGAAAGAGCGCGCGCTGGGCATTAACGCCGAAGAATTCAATCTGAAGAAAGGCCTGATACTGGCGGTTATCTGCGGTATTTTCTCGGCCGGCATGTCCTTCGCTATGGATGCCGCAAAGCCGATGCATGTTGCGGCAGCTAATCTGGGTATTAATCCGCTGTACGTGGCGCTACCCAGCTATGTGGTGATTATGGGCGGTGGTGCGCTGATTAACCTGGCGTACTGCTTTATCCGCCTGGCGGTTAAGCCGGAGCTCTCCCTCCGCCGGGACTTCTCCGTGGCAAAACCGCTGTTAATTGCCAATATCGCTTTCGCTATTCTTGGCGGCACCATGTGGTATCTGCAGTTCTTTTTCTATGCATGGGGCCATGCCAAAATTCCACCGCAATATGACTTTGTCAGTTGGATGCTGCACATGAGTCTGTATGTGCTGTGTGGTGGTCTGGTCGGACTGATGCTGAAAGAGTGGAAATCTGTCGGGCGTCGTCCGGTTAGCGTCCTGTCGATTGGCTGCATAGTCATTATCATCGCTGCCAATATTGTCGGGCTTGGCATGGCTGCCTGACTCCGCAGAGATAAAAGCCTGATGCGTTAACGCGTATCAGGCTTTTGCGTTATCAGTTAGCGTGGCGCATTGCGGTACAAAACGTTGCCGCCAGGCACTGGGCGTCATGCCGGTTTCACGCGTAAACACCACCGAAAAATAGTTACTGTCATCAAAGCCGCAGCGTGAAGCAATCTCGCTGATTAAACTTTCCTGGGTGCGCAGTAAGTATTTTGCCTGACAGAGTTGAAGCTGACGCAAATAGTGGCCAATTGTCATGCCGGTTTGCTGGCGAAACAGCTGTTTAAGCGCTCGCTCGCTGAGTTGGTGCTGCTCGCAAAAGTGGGCGAGGTCAAACGGACGGCTGATATCGGCCAGCAGCGACGACATCAGCAGATCAAGCTGTTCGCCTTCCGGTAGCGCCCAGGAACGATCGGCCGCGTAACCGTGGCGGCGCAGAATCAGCGCCAGCTGTAAAAACAAGGCTTCAGAAAGCTGAATGGACAAGGGATCGTTTTTGCGGCTTTCCCGCTCCAGTTGGCTGATGACGCCACGCGCCAGCGCCATACCGTGGGTGGTTAATCGCCAACCGGACTGAGCATTCTCTTCCTGAGGCGGTATAAGCTGGCTCCAGTCAAGATCGAGCCGAAAGCGATCGCGGCAATAAAGAATGTTGTCGAGCGCCAGGTCATGGACGCTGTCATAGCTATGGCAGTCGCTGTCGCGAATATAAAACACATCGCCGCAGGTAATCAGCCAGGGGCGATCGTTGAGGATGTGCAGCCCGTTGCCGCGCCAGACAATTACAATCTCGCTAAACCTGTGTTGATGAGGCGGGAAAGAGGGTTGTGGCATACGTTCGGCCACTGCGATGGGCAGGTTTATGGCTGGAAAGTAGTCTTCGCGCGACAGAATTAGCGACATATTAAAAGCTCCAGTTACCACATCTGTTGACGCTCCATGCGGGGCGCGTAGCCAAATTCATGCCGGAACAGCGTGGAGAAGTGGTTGCTGTCACCAAATCCACACTGATAGGCGATGTCCGTTATACGCATATCGCTGTGGCGTAGCAGATGACGCGCCTGCAATAAACGCAGCCGATTCAAATAACGCTGTGGCGTACTGCCTGTCTGCTGCTTCATCTGGCGGTGCAGCGTACGCAGCGACAGTGAGAAGCTGTCGGCCAGCGCCTCCCATACGATCTCTTCACTGTAATGCTCATTCAGCCAGTCAAGCAATCGGTGCAGTCTGGCTTCCTGGTCCTGCGCGTTGTCATTGCGAGCGGCCTCACGTAGCAATACCAGCATTTGCAGAAAGAGTTGCTCCTGATGTGCCTGACGTTCCAGTGACCACAGAGGTTGCTGCTTCATCTGTGTCACCAACTGCAAAGCATGGCCCATCACTTTTTGATTAATGCGCCAGTGCGACGCGTACCGGCCGTCCTCTTCACGCGGCAATAGTGCCTGCAGCCCGGAAAGAAAGCGGAACGCCCCCGGGCTTCGGTACAGCACATTGGTCAGGCACAGGTTGTCGGTTTTTTCATACAGATGACGATCGTGGTCGCGTACAAAGCACACGCAACCGGCACTTAACGCCTGCGGCTGACCATTAAACACATGAATACCTGATCCCTGTTCAATCAGCACAATTTCATGGAAATCATGGTGATGCTCTGGAAAAGCCTGCTGTGGCACGCGTGGCTCGATGGCAATGGCGTAATTTCCGGCGGGAAAGAAATCCGCGCTATGCAGAACGGTCATGGCTTGCTCTCCGTTAACAATGTTGCAACTGAGTCTACGCAGGCGCTGCGGACATCACCTTGAATTTTGAACGGGGCGGCGCAAGAAAATGGCGAATTATTTAAGATCGCCTAAGTGATTGATAGAAATGCGGCAAAGCTCACAACTCTATCGTCACGCGGTTCTGTGAGCTATCTCACGAACACCTTTGCAAACCTGCCAGCGAAGATCCTCTGCTGGCACTGCGCCTAAGGTGGCAGGCCTGCAGGCTTTTTATTCTGTAGCCATGTCATTTCAGGAAAACATGCCATGAATATGCGTAACATCGTTGCCATTGATTTAGGCGCATCCAGTGGGCGCGTCATGCTTGCGCAGTGGACGTCGGACAGCCAGAAAATCGCCCTGCGTGAAGTCCGTCGTTTCGCGAATCAGCGGGTTCAGCGCGGCGGCTATGACTGCTGGGATCTGGATCGTCTGGAGCAGGACATTCGCGCCGGACTGCAGCAACTGGATGATGAAGGCATCGTGCCGGACAGCATGGGTATTGATACCTGGGGCGTTGATTTGGTACTGCTGGATGCAGACGGACATCGCGTTGGCGAAGCCGTGAGCTACCGTGACAAACGCACCGAGGGCCTGATGGCCCGGGCGATTGACGATCTTGGCCAGCAGGCGATATACCAGCGCACCGGCATTCAGTTTCTGCCATTTAACACTCTATATCAACTGCGCGCACTGCATCTGCAGCAGCCGGACTGGCAGGCGCGGGTGAAATATGCGCTGATGATTCCAGACTATCTGCACTATCGCCTCACCGGCGAAATGAACTGGGAATACACCAACGCCACCACCACGCAGTTACTGAATATTCAAAGTGGTGAGTGGGATCGTGACTTGCTGGACTGGGCTGGCGTCGACTCCGCCTGGTTCGGCACACCGCATGCACCGGGCAATAACGTGGGTTATTGGGCCAGCGCCAGCGGCAAGCGGATCCCGGTGATTGCCGTAGCCACGCACGATACGGCCAGCGCGGTGCTGGCCACGCCACTGATGCACAACGATGCAGCCTATCTCAGTTCCGGTACCTGGTCGCTAATGGGGATTGAAAGTCTCCAACCCTATGTGAATGCGACTGCTTTACAGGCCAACATAACCAATGAAGGCGGCGCGGAAGGTTACCGGGTGCTGAAAAACATTATGGGGCTATGGCTTTTACAGCGCGTCTGTAGCGAACTGAACATCCGCGACTTGCCCCTGCTTATTGCGGATGCCGCAAAGCAGCCAGCCTGCCGCTCGCTCATTGATCCTAACCACCCTCGCTTTATTAACCCAGACAACATGGTGCAGGCAATCCAACATGCCTGTGCTGAACAGGCGATGCCGATACCGCACACTGCGGCCGCACTGGCACGCACCCTCTTTGACAGTCTGGCGCTTTCATATCGCCAGACAATGCTGGAACTCGGCCAGCTACGCGGCACACCGCTACGGCAGCTGCATATCGTGGGCGGCGGCAGCCAGAATCCTTTACTCAACCAGCTGTGTGCCGATGCCTGTCAACTGCCGGTGATTGCCGGTCCGGTAGAAGCCTCCACGCTGGGAAATGTGGGTTGCCAGCTCATCGCGCTAGGTGAACTGCGTGACGTCGCGGATTTGCGCCGCTGCATCAGCCGTAATTTCCCGTCAGACATCTTTGAACCGCTCGACAACAGCGCGTTTGCGGCCCATCAGGCGCGCTTCACCGCGCTGCTCCAACCTGCTAAGGAACTTGCATATGACAAAGCTGATTGAACAGGCCTTTGACCTGGCGAAACAACGTTATGCTGAGAATGGCGTTGATGTGGACCTTGTGATGGCGCAACTGGATGAGATCCCGGTCTCGATGCACTGTTGGCAGGGTGATGACGTGCGCGGTTTTGAAAATCCCAACGGGCAACTCACCGGCGGTATTCAGGCCACCGGCAACTATCCGGGACGGGCACGCAACGCCGACGAATTGCGCGCCGACATTGAAAAAGCCATATCGCTGATTCCGGGCGCCTTACGTCTGAATCTGCACGCGATCTATCTTGAAAGCAGCCAACCCGTTGAGCGCGATGCCATCGAGCCGAAACACTTCAGCAACTGGGTAGCGTGGGCAAAAAGCAACAGGCTGGGGCTGGATTTCAATCCCACCTGCTTTTCACATGCAAAGAGTGCCGATGGCTTTACGCTGTCGCACGCCGATTCAGGTATTCGCCAGTTTTGGATCGACCACTGTAAAGCCAGTCGCCATATTTCGGCTTACTTTGGTGAACAGCTCGGTACGCCTTCCGTGATGAACATTTGGGTGCCGGACGGCATGAAAGATCTCACCATCGACCGCTTTGCGCCGCGCCAGCGCCTTGCCAGCGCGCTTGACGCGATCATCAGTGAGCAACTCAGCCCGCAACACCATATTGATGCTGTGGAAAGCAAACTATTCGGGATTGGTGCGGAAAGCTACACCGTGGGTTCCAACGAATTCTGCCTTGGCTACGCCAGCAGCCGGCAGATTGCGTTGACGCTGGACGCCGGGCATTTCCACCCGACTGAAGTGATCTCCGACAAAATCTCTACCGCGATGCTGTACGTGCCGCGCCTGCTGCTGCATGTGAGCCGTCCGGTGCGTTGGGACAGCGATCATGTGGTGCTGCTCGATGATGAAACCCAGGCGATTGCGCATGAGATCGCCCGCCAGAAACTCTTCGATAAGGTGCATATCGGCCTCGACTTTTTTGATGCCTCAATCAACCGCATTGCCGCCTGGGTCATTGGTACGCGTAACGCCAAAAAAGCGTTGCTGCGGGCGCTGCTGGAGCCCAGCGATCGGCTGCGTAGGCTGGAGAGTGAAGGAGATTTCACCGCACGGTTGGCCCTGCTGGAAGAGCAAAAGTCGCTGCCGTGGCAGGCGGTGTGGGAAGCATGGTGCCTGCGCCATGACGTTCCTGCCGATGCCAGCTGGCTGAGCGACGTCCGTCATTACGAACAACATACTTTGCGTCAACGTTAAGGGATAAACCATGCAAAACATTCTGACATCCTGGTTCGTACAGGGGATGGTAAAAGCCACCAGCGATATGTGGTTGAAAGGCTGGGATGAGCGTAACGGCGGTAACGTTAGCCTGCGCCTGCTTCCCGAAGAAGTGCAGGACTTTGCCAGCGACTTTTATGCCGAACCGCGCTGCATTGAACTGAGTAAACCGGCTCCGGCGTTAGCTAACGACTGGTTTTTAGTGACCGGGTCCGGCAAGTTTTTTCGTAACGTGCAGCTCGACCCGGCAGACAGTCTGGTGCTGCTGCAGGTGGATGACCAGGGGTTGTCGTATAAAATTCACTGGGGATTAAGCAACGGTGGGCTGCCGACCTCTGAACTGGCGGCGCATTTCCAGTCGCACAGCGTACGCAAGCAGGTGACTCAGGGAAGCGATCGGGTGATTATGCACTGCCATGCTACCCACTTTATGGCGCTGAGCTACGTTGTAAATCTGGATTCGGCACGCTTTACGCGCCTGTTGTGGGAAGGCAGCACAGAGTGTCTGGTGGTGTTCCCGGACGGGGTGGGCATTTTGCCATGGATGGTGCCGGGCACTGACGGTATTGGTCAGGCAACGGCCGATGAGATGGCGATCCACAGCCTGGTCATGTGGCCCTTCCACGGCATCTTTGGCGCGGGTCCTAATCTTGATGAGACCTTTGGTCTGATCGACACCGCTGAAAAATCATCGGAGGTTGTCGTAAAAGCCCTATCTATGGGCGGTATTCGTCAGAGCATCACCACCGCGCAGCTGATCGCGCTGGGTGAACGCTTTAACGTTAAACCCTGGCAGGCAGCACTGGATGCGGAGCGCAGCGATGTTACGTAAAGCTTTTGTCATGCAGGTGCATGCTCACTGCCACGATGAATACCTGCGTCGCCATTCACCCATCTGGCCGGAACTGGAACAGACGCTAAAAGCGCATGGTGCCCATCACTATGCTATCTGGCTGGATGCCGATCGTAACCTGCTGTTCGCCAGCGTTGAGATTGAATCAGAAGCCCGCTGGCTCGCTGTGGCGCAAACCGAGGTTTGCCAGCGCTGGTGGGCATCGATGAAAGATTTAATGCCGTCTAATGCGGATAACAGCCCGATAAGTGCAGAGCTTAAACCGATGTTTTTTCTGCCTTAGGGAGCTGATGAACAGAACGACACAATCCCGAACCGCGCATAACCAAACCCGCTAGCCATGGCGCGCTAGCCAAATGGCAAAAAACATAAAGCCCGCTCGGGTTTCCCTGAGCGGGTTTATTGATACAGATCGTAAAACGCTGAATGTCCTCGTAGCCATTCACTGAAACAACCGAATGCGCTTTCAGCTTTGCAGCAATACCGCATGAACCCCTCATTCCTTCGCGCCATACTTCTCTTTATCGCTTTACACCTATATAGCATTTAACCTATATCCCGGGGTTGTGTGGCCGATTAAAACAACGGATACGTTTGACTGCTGGTTTACCTCGCTTAGCGATATCGACAGGGCTGACATGCTTGCAGCATTGTTGGTCCTGCGGGAGAAGGGGCCGGGTTTGTCCAGACCTTATGCCGATACGCTCAAAGGCTCCCGCTATAGCAACATGAAAGAACGACGTATCCAGAGCCGGGGCGATCCTTTACGGGCATTTTTGCCTTTGAGCCGGCCCGAACCGGCATTGTGCTTTGTGCTGGAAATAAGGTCGGCAATGAAAAACGTTTTTACGACGCGATGCTCCCGCTTGCTGACCGGGAATTTACGAACTGGCTTAACGCATTAAAAATAAGGAGTAACGCGATGGGCAGAACGCTGGAACAGCTTATTGCGGATGAAAAAAATGACGTCGTGGATGAAGCTCAGGCGATGGCGACGGACATCCTGCTCAATATTCACCTTGCCGAACTGCGTGAGAAAGTACAAAAACGCAGGTAGAAATGGCGCAGGTGCTGGGCATCAAACAACCTACCGTTGCAGGAATGGAAAAACCGGGGCGCGACCTGAAGCTGTCTACGCTCAAACGCTATGTTGAAGCGACTGGCGGCAAGCTTCGCCTTGATGTTGAACTGCCGGATGGTTCTCACTACGGTTTTGTGCTTTAAACCCGCAGGGCCGTTCAACGTAGCCAGCCGATCGTTTATTAGGGTTTTGCACGATGCCTGCGCGACGGCCTCAACGCATTTACCGCTCGCGCGGCGACGCTTTCAGCCAGGTGTTGCTGCGCGAGACAGCTGTTCTTTGTCAGTCGTTAACGGATAAACTCGCGCTGCTGGCGGGCATCGGAAACAAAGTAAAACCTGCGGACGGGTACTCGCACAATATAGGGCTCTTTTCGGATGAGGCGATAGTTGAATACCAAAGACGTGAATCACCTGAATGAACAAGCAGAGACGGACCATAAGAATCGGTCAGTTCAGGGGTTTTGCAAGACGTGATACGACGGATTTTCAGGGCTGACAGGGTGCAGGTTTGTCATGCCATTATCGAAATGAAATAAAAGGAATCGTACAACGCATTTCGCCGGACGCGTAGGGTAGGTCGATACGCGTCGGGGAAGATTTTCACGCTAACTTACGGCAACCTGGCTGAGCAGGTACGTTTCAGTAGGCCTGAAAACAGGAAGATGGCTCCTCTGACTGGACTCGAACCAGTGACATACGGATTAACAGTCCGCCGTTCTACCGACTGAACTACAGAGGAATCGTTTGAACGGGGCGCATATTATCGACGTCCCGCAGGCTTGTCAAAGCTCTTTTTCACAAAACTGTCTAATTGCTGAAATACTCGCCAACTCCCGCGTTTTAACCGTTTCGCTTAGCGTACTGACGCAATCGAATAGCTGTAATTTTGCACCTTTTATTCAGTAAACAGAATCTCCGTTTCATTTTATAAAGCTTTGCACGACATTCCCTCACGAATGTTCTTTATGTTCGTCACATTTATTTCATTTTTAATTTGAAATACTCATAAATGGAATTTAAATTTCATTTAATCCTTTCTCTGTCAGCCCGGAGTTAAAATGAACAAAGTCAGAATCGGCATGATCGGTAGCGGCTATATCGGTCGTTGCCACGCGATTGCCTATGCCCAGGCACCCGCGGTGTTTGCGTTAAAAGGGGAGATCGTGCGTGAAATGCTGGCAGAGGTTAATCCCGAACTGGCCGCAAAGCAGGCTGCCACCTTTGGTTTTTCCCGCTCTACGGGCAACTGGCGCGAGCTGGTGAGCGACCCGAATATTGATGTTGTGGACATCTGCGCGCCCAATTTCCTGCATAAAGAGATGGCGCTGGCCGCCATTGCTAACGGCAAACACGTGTATTCCGAAAAGCCGTTATCCCTGACGGTGGCCGATGCGCGGGAAATGGTTGAAGCGGCCAATACAGCAGGGGTTAAAACCCTGGTGGGCTTCAACTATATGAAGAATCCGACCAGTCAACTGGCAAAAGAGATCATCGCGCGCGGTGAAATCGGCGAGGTGGTGCACTTTTACGGCACGCACAACGAAGACTATCTGGCGAAACCGGAAACGCCACTCGACTGGCACTGCCAGAAAGCGCTGGCCGGGTTAGGTGCGCTGGGCGATCTGGCGGCGCACATCGTCAATATGGCGCACTACCTGGTGGGCAATATTGCGGAAGTCAGTGGGGATATGATGACGGTGATTAAAACTCGTCCTGACCCAAAGGATCTCAGCCGTCAGTTGCCGGTGGAAAATGAAGATCAGGCCAGCGCCTTGCTGCGCTTTCACAACGGTGCGCACGGTGTGATTGAAACCTCGCGTATCGCCTGTGGGGCTAAAATGGGGTTGACCTATGTCGTGACCGGCACCAAAGGTACTCTGCGTTACACTCAGGAGCGCATGGCCGAGCTGGAACTGTATATCCATGATGAACCGACGGGGCGGCAGGGCTTTAAAACCCTGCTGACCGGCCCTGCGCATCCAGACTATGCTAACTTCTGCGTCTCTGCAGGTCATGGTATTGGCTTTAACGATCAGAAAACGGTAGAAATTCGCGATCTCATTAATGGCATTGCCGCTGGCGACCCTATGTGGCCTGATTTTGCAGAAGGATTGCAGGTGCAGAAGGTGCTTGAGGCCATCGCGCTGTCGGCGGCAGAAAGGCGCTGGATGGCGGTATAGCCTTTTAGTGACATTATACAAAACCAGTCCATGATCCGGATGTGGCCCCGGGCTTAATGCCGGGGCCGGTTGATGCTGATCAGGCAGAGACTTTATCCCACCACAGTTTATCCATCGCATAATAGCGATCACGCTGACTAACCGGCTGAGACAAATCGCGCTGCCACGGCTTATCCAGAATGTAATGCAGGTTCTTCACCTCTTCACATTCCCACAGCTTATCGTGCTGGAAACGCAGCGTTTTTAGGGCATTGTAGACATAGGAGAGCGGCAGCCACTGACCTTTAAAAGCCTCGTTCAGCAAATCCTGCTCTGAAAAGGCGTACTGGCTCAGGTCCTCTATAGCGGCAATGCGCGCTTCAAGTTTTTCAAAAACGGCGTTATCAGGCTCCAGCACCAGAAAGCCGCCGTTGAGGTAATAATCCACATGTGCGGGCGGCGACTCCTCACGTTCCTGCCAGGTGTAGTGGCAGAACTCGGGCTGCCAGCTGTCTGGATAGGCCTCGATCTGATTCGGATTGCAGCGGCAGGCGTGGCAGGCGGCAAGTGCATGACCGCCCAGATCCAGCGAGAACAGCTCATCCATATTCTGTAATACCAGCATATCGGCATCCAGAAAGACCACCCGCTGATAGTCGGTTAACTGCCAGGCGCGCAGTTTGGTCCAGACTTCACCAAAACGTTCAGATGCATACTGCGGGTTCAAATCGCTGTGCGGATAAAGCCCCTCCACACGGTGGATTACGCAGCCTTCCTCTTCCAGGATCGCGCAGTTTTGCTCATCAATGGCAGCGGTTGTCATCACGACCAGGGGCCAACGCGTTTGGCTTTGAGTGAGTGAACGGTGCAGCGCTTTTACGCCGACCAGATAATCCGGTTGCGTCAGTAAGGTTACCCAGGCAAACATATCATCCCTTATCGAATTGATTAAACAGTGCAGCGGTGTAGTCGTTGCTCAGACGGCCTTGCGGATCGAACTGCTCACGCAGAGCACGGAAGGACGCCCAGTGCGGGTAGAGATCCTGCCAGCGGTACAGCGAGGCGTCGTAATACTTACCCCAGTGAGGGCGACCGCCTTCTTCTGCCAGCAGCTTCTCCACCTCACTTAAAAAGTGCAGGCCCGCTTCAGAAAGGGAGCCGTCGTCGGCGTAATACACCACAAAGCCAAAGAAGCAGGTGGGCTGGTCAAAGGCCGGGCTGAGCCATGCCGATGACGCACCTGTACAACGCAGGATGATGGGATAGTGCATATGCGGGCGATTGTCGGCGTACCAGCGTTTAATCTTGCTAATGACTGCTGGCGTTTTTTCCAGCGGCACACCAATTTCGACGTTGATCTGCGGCACGGCGATACCGCGACAGAACAGCTGATAGATGTCGCCTGTCACATCGGTAAAATCCCGAAACCGCGTTACGGTACGGAACTGTTTGCCGCCCTTGCCGTGAATTTGGGTGTCGCGATGCATGTGTTCCAGCGTCTGATCGATCGTGTCGTTGAGGCTGTCGTCGCCTTCATCGGCGTGTTCCACCACCTCACGATCGTTCTGCGCATAATGGTGGATCTCCTCCTCGCTGGCCTGATGTGCATTCCAGACGTGGATAAAATTGTCATCCACGAACCACCAGGCTTTGCTGAGTTCGTATTCATCATTCCAGCGCAGCAAATCACTTTCCAGGCTGTCCGCCGACACCGCATTTTTATGGCAGGTGAAAATACGAAACGGCTGCGTGCGCAGGGTCACTTCGGTCACAATGCCCAGCACGCCCAGCGACACCAGTACGGCAGGAAAATCTGCATCGCCACGTGACAGCTCACGGACCGAGCCGTCGCTCAGCACCATGCGAATGTGCTCAGCCTCATCGGCAATGGAACTCTGGTGCAGGCCCTGACCGTGAGTGCCGGTAGCCATCGCGCCAGCCAGCGTCTGAACCGAAATCACGCCGGGTGAGGAGGCGAGCATACGATCCATTTCCGTTAAGGTACTGTAGATTTGTTCCAGCGGGGTCGCGCCGGCGAACGTGACGCTGTGTGCATCACTGCGGATCAGGCCGGACAGTGCACTCAGATCCACCAGCAAATCATCGGGGTGCACGGCCAGCATTCTGCCTGGAGAGTAAGTTTTACCGGTTACGCGCACTTTGCCGCTTGACTCACGCAGTAACTGCCGGAGTGCGGCCTCGTCAGCAGGGCGTTTAACCTGCTGCTGCGTACCAATCTGTGCGTTTTGCGCCCAGTTCCAGACTGCATCATCTTGTGGATCAAGGTAGGTCTGGCGAAGCGGATAAAGGTTGGCGTCTTTGCTCAAACTACTTTCCTTACTTAAGTGATATTAAGAATACCCCTTAAGCATAGACTATCGCTTTCAACGCCCTGTGAGCCTACTGATGCCGACAGATATAACGCAGCGTGGCCGTCACCGCTAACTGGCGATTGCGGCTGATAATATCCTCTTCACTTTTGTCCGGACTGAACAGCGTATTAAACGTGAACCGGTTAGAAACCTGATGTACGCAGATACTACTGATAAGGCGATGTACATCCAGCGTGTCCAGCGGCTGAATAAACAGCCCCTGCTGCTGACCGCGCGTCAGGATGTCATCCAGCAGATCCAGCGCGCTGCGGTTAAGCTGGCTCAGCCGCACGGATTGTGAGATGTAGCGTCCGCGAGAGAGGTTCTCCATGCAGATCAGCCGAATAAAATCAGGATGCGAAACGTGATAATCGAAGCTGGCCTCAACCAGTTTCGTAATGGCCTGTCCGGGTTCCATTGCCGCCAGATTCAGGCCGGTTTCATGTTCCCTGATCTGCTGATAAACCTGCTCCAGCACATCAATATAGAGCTGCTCTTTATTGCCAAAGTGGTAGACCACCATGCGTTTCGTCGTCTGAGCACTCTCGGCGATCTGCTCCAGCCGGGCGCCCTGCATGCCGAACTCAGCAAAGATTTTGAGTGCGCCAGCCAGAATGCGTTTTTTAAGCCCTTCAGGATCGTTTTTGCGTTTTGTCGTGTCCGTCATAGTGCTCAGTGGGTTGCCAGGTAACGAGAAGGTAAGGGGGCGATATTACCACAGCGTAACCATGCGGGTGGGGATACAGCAGTAAAATCCCCTTTAAGCAGGATGAATCAGCCTGTTCTGAAGCCCCGTTATCCACAAGGCAGCCGTCACCTACCTGTTATTTCGCCGAGTTACAGCGTTTTAACAATCATACCCATGGCGGCCAGCAGCAGCATCACGCCCACGACCCGGTACATGATCCGCAGCGAGCGCGGGCGGGTCAGAAACACGCGGACTTTCACCGCCGCCAAAATAAACATCGCGCCCACGGCCAGTAATACGGCAGCGGTAACGGGAACCAGTACGGCACCCCAGAATTTCAGTGAAATTGCCTCCAGGGAAATAACGAGCGGCAGTATTGCCAGATAAAAGGCAATCGTTTTGGGGTTGCCCAGCGTAATACTCAGCCCCGACAGCCAGGCGGAGACCAGTTGCTGACGGGTAACCTTCTGGTCAATGCTGATAGCATGGGGTTGATAAGACCAGAACTGCCAGGCCAGATAGCCCAAATAAAGCGCCGCCGCCCAGTTAATCAACGTAAAGAGCGCGGTATAGGTCTTGGCCACAATGCCCAGACCAAATACGGCCAGGGTTAAATAAAACACATCGCCCATTATCACGCCGATAAGCGCAGCAAAGCCTGCCAGTGAGCCCCCATTGATGCTACGCGCAACGATCGTCGTCATCCCAGGGCCCGGAATCGCGGCGGCCAGTCCCAGCGCCAAAATATAAGGCAGTAATTCAGTTTGAAGCGACATGATGTTTCCTTCATTCAATAGGGATAAGAACGTTGTTTACAGGCGTGATTGCGTTAACAGAGCGTGCATTCTGGAAAGAATGCGATGCCGCTTGCTCATCCCGCTTCTGAGCATAAGAACCTGCTCTGTGCCGTTTAATGCCATTCCTCTGCTGCGCAATACAGCCTGATTAAAGTATGCCTGAGCTGGGCAGAAATACGTTGTCTGAATATCGCTTCTGTGCCGTAATTATGGCAATAATTTGCCTGTAAAATAGGTTAAACAGAAAGGATATGACTGATATGCCGCTTGATAAGACAGAGGTGAAAATTTTAAGCCTCTTGCAGGATGATGCCCGGATGACCAATCAGGAGCTTGCCGATAAGATCGGTATGTCTGCCTCGCCCTGCTGGCGCAAAGTCCGCAAACTGGAAGAGCAGGGCGTGATAAAGGGCTATCGGGCAGTGCTGGACCGTAAGAAAACCGGCTCGGGCGTTATGGTTTTTATTCGGGTGGTCATTGACTGCCACAGCGAAGCTGAAGCGGAAAAGTTTGAGCAGCAGGTGACCGCGCTGGAGGATGTTGTGGCCTGCTACAGTATCGGCGGCGATGCCGATTTTTTGTTACAGGTGGTGGCAACCGACCTCGACTCTTACGCCGAGTTTGCCATGTCGGTGGTGCGCAGGCTGCCGCGCATTAAAGAGATGCAAAGTATGTTTGTTTTGAAAGAGATTAAACCGCTGACGGCCTATCCGGTTAAAAACCCCCGATGAGATGATTGGCTCACGCTTATGCCGTGTTTGTCAGAAGGCCTTTGTTATTTTAATGCGATATTGCGACACGGCGCTTAACGTGCAGGTCTGTTTTAGCCGGTGAGTTATAATGTCCGGTTTTTGCACCCTAAAGGCCGGTAAAAGACGTTCGCCCTTTAGGGATTTGAATACGGCTAGCGCGTTTCTACGACAGGCAGGCGAATATCATCATTGCAAACTCACAACGCGATATCACCTGCCTTTGTCATTTAAATACGCCATTGACGATGACGTGTTAAAGGCTCGGAAAATCGCGGGCTGTTTTAAATGGCCCGCCCGATTTTTTTCGTGCCTTTCATGTAGTAAAGATTGTGATAGTGACCATTTGAATAAATCACCACGAATCTGCGCGCGCCAACATAGGCGCCAAAACTGTTTTTTGCGTTAATCACGCCCGGGATGACCCAGCCAAACATCAGTTCTTCTTTATCCTCGGGCACATTCATTACCCAGGTATACCCTTTAAAAGGTTTAAAAAAGCGATAATGCGCGCTGTAAGGATCTTTCAGGTGATAATAAAACGTATTTCTGACATCCGTTTTATAAGTGTCTGGCAGCGTACCGTAGTTGGCGAGCTGCACCTGGAGGGGATCGGGTTCATGGGAGCGTGCTACACATCCTGTCAACATCATGGTTAAAGCAAAATACAGAATGGGATTTCTCATCCATAGCCTCTTAGGGGGACGTTTTTTATTATAGAGCGAAACACTAGCACCCGGTTTATATTTCGGTCTATAAACCGTTGATGAACGGATAATTTATATTCAGTAATCAGTTGGTCATGTGCATGGATCAAATGGGAAAAAGCGAAGGGTGTACTGGCTTGTTCTGGGAACCTGATGTTGGCAGCAATCGTCGTTCAGAGGCGACTGGAGAGTATAAAGATCAACAAAAAGCCCGCTCAGGTTTCCCTGAGCGGGCTTCTTTAATCTGGCTCCTCTGACTGGACTCGAACCAGTGACATACGGATTAACAGTCCGCCGTTCTACCGACTGAACTACAGAGGAATCGTGCTACAGGGCGCATAGTAATGGAGTCGGCATGCTGAGTCAAAGCGGTTTTACCCGCTTTCGGATCGTTTGCTGAAGGATTCAGCAGCCTGGTTGTTTCATCCACAGTTTACCGCATGGCAGGGCCGTTCAAATCGTCAGGAAAGGCCAGTTTAAGACGCTCAAACGGTCTTATACGATGTTTTCTGCAGGTTAGCCACTGTGTCGCAGCGCCGCAATGTGCCGCCTGTTTCGTGATAAACGGCTATGGTTAAAGAGAGCAAACCCAACCATGGAGATGCGAATGAACGAGCAACTGAAAGCGCAGATAGCCTCAAGGCTGGCGATTACGGCCGGGCAACGGCAGCAGACGCGCACTGCGCTCAGCCAGGGCCAGCAGGCGGAACCGGACTCACGACGAGCGCAGCGCTATGCGTTTCAACAGCGGGCACGCCAGAGCGTCATTATGGGCGCTAACGACTTGCTGCCGGTGTCATTTTTACAGCAGGGGTTACGCGCAGCACGCGCCGTCGCGCTGGTCAGAGAAGATGGCATACCTAAGGGAAGTGGATTTCTGACCTATGGCAACCTCTTCGTCACGAATCATCACGTGCTGCCTGAAGCCCCCATTTCGGGGCGCATCACGCTGCAGTTCGGTTATCGCCAGGGCGAATCCGGCGAAATTCTTCCGGGACGTCTCTATGCGGTGGATGCCGACAGCTTCTGGCTTTCCAGCCCGACGGAGGCGTTCGACTGTACGTTAATAGCGCTTGGCGAGGCGCTTACCGACAGCGGTGAGCAACCGCTGCCGCTGGCACTTAACGATCGTAATGATAAACATGCGCTGGGCATCAGCCTCAATCTCATCCATCATCCGGGCGGTGCGCCACAGCAAATCACGCTGCGCAACAATGCCCTGTTAGCACGTCACGAACAGTTTCTGCACTATGAGGCCGACAGTGAAGGCGGCTCGTCAGGTGCACCGGTCTTCAACGACGGCTGGCAGCTGGTGGCCCTTCATCATGGCGCCACAGAAGACAGCGGAAAATGGGTTAACGAAGGCATTCGCATGAGTGCGCTCACCGACTGGCTGAAGGGCGAGTTGCCAGCGCTGTCCCCGCATGGGCAGGCAATCCTGATGCAGGCGCTCACGGCCGATAATGCACCGCTACTGCCTGAGTCCAGTGCCGCCGCGCCAGATGAAAACTACGCTAATCGCGACGGTTTTCAGACAGACTTTCTGGCGGACAATCCTGTCGATCTGGCACAGATTATCGCGCCGCGTGCAGGGGAAGTCGCCCCTCTGCGTGACGGGCGCAACGGCGCTGATGCCAGGCTGAATTACGAGCACTTTTCTCTACTGATGAATGCCGAACGACGGCTGGCTTTTTTTACCGCCACCAATATCGATGGGGCACGCTATATCAACATTGACCGCGGCAGTGGGCAACCTTCGCTGTTGCCCGAAGGTGACCGCTGGTATGAAGACAGCCGCATCGACAGCCGCTATGTTACTGGTCAGTCGTTTTATAGCGCGTTCAGTCGCTGGTTCGATCGCGGTCATCTCACCCGCCGCAGCGATCCCACCTGGGGCACGGCGGCCGAGGCGGTGCGCGCCAATAAAGACACGTTCCACTTCACTAATTGTTCCCCGCAGCATTTTCGCTTTAACCAGAGCGTGCAGTATTGGCAAGGGGTTGAGCGCTATATCCTGGAATACGGCGTGTTAAAAACCAAACAGCAAATTAGTGTACTGACCGGCCCGGTACTGAACGATCAACATCGGCAGTACGGGGATTTGCAGGTCCCGCTGCTGTTCTGGAAGGTCGTTCTGCGCATCGGTCCACAGGGCACGCCGCAGGCCACCGCACTGCTGGTCAGTCAGGATAAGCTGCTGGATGAGCCTCGCCGCGTATTGCCGCTTTTACAACCGGAAGCGGTGCCGCAGGTGGATGAATATCGCGTGGCGGTTCGTTCACTGGAAACCCTGACCGGGCTTGATTTCAGCGCATTTCGCGACTGGGACAGCTGGCAGCCCGATCCCAGCCTGCTGGCCGAGCCTGTGCAGGCAAAGCTGATTATGACGTGGCCGGAGCTATTGTAAACGCGAAGAAAACGTCACTGGCTGACGCCTCAAGCTGGGGCTGCATATTCCCAAGGCGTGCGGTATGGGGATCTGCGGCACCTGCAAGGTGAAATGCCTGAAAGGGGAAGTGGAGATGAACCACAACGGCGGCATCACCGATGAGGACGTGGAAGAGGGCTATATTTTGTCGTGCTGTAGTATTCCCAAAGGCAATATTGTCGTCGAGTTTTAAACCCATGCAGACGAAGGCTTGCGGGGAGCATCCTCTTTTTTCCGACGTTGAGGCGTCAGTGAACAGCGAACCTCATCGAGATTCGCTGTGTAATGCCATTGTAAAAAGCAGGCGGGAGCGCGTGAAAGGGGGCTACTCCGGGTGTGGCGATTGTTGTCATACGTGCGCAACAACGGCAGCAATGCCAGCCTGAACCCTGTGATTTTCTGTGCTGTGGATCAGGGCTTTATTCCTGTGCCGGCACCCGTTGAACCGGGATGCTCTACGAAAACAGAAAATATGCTTCACCATGAACCCACAACCCGTTTTCAGACATGAAACGCCGCTACCATACCGCGCAGCGCCTGCGCCTGTTCAGACAGCGAACGCGAGGCTGAAGACGACTCCTCGACCAGCGCCGCATTGTTCTGCGTCACGCCGTCCATCTGACTCACCGCCACGCTGACCTGTGAAATCCCCTGCATCTGCTCGGAGGACGCCAGAGAGAGGGTGTCCATGGCCTCCGCCAGCTCGCCGACCATACCGACAATCTTGATGATGCTCTGCCCGGTCGAGGAGGCCACGGCAACGCCGCTTTCCACTTGCTCAACGGCCTGTTCAATCAGGATCTTGATATCGCGGGCCGCCGTGGCGCTGCGCTGCGCCAGCGTGCGCACCTCACCGGCCACCACGGCAAAACCGCGGCCTTCCTCGCCGGCGCGCGCCGCCTCCACCGCGGCGTTCAGGGCCAGGATGTTGGTCTGAAACGCGATGCTTTCAATGACCGATGTAATGTCCCGGACTTTAGCGGCACTGACGGAAATATCCTGCATCGTGCCAGACATCCGCTGCACGTCGGCCTCACCCGAACGGGCCAGGCGGGCCGTATCTCGGGCCGATTCAGCGGTTTGCTGCGCGCCAGCGGTGTTGCTCTTCACCGTGGCGGTCAGCTGCTCCATGCTGGCAGCGGTTTCCTGCAGGGCGGCGGCCTGCTGCTCGGTTCGTGACGACAGCTCGGTGTTGCCCTGGGCTATTTCATCGGCCGCCAGCGCCACGGAAGTGGAAGCATCCTTTATCTGCGATACCAGGCCGCGCAGCCTGGCCTGCATGCTGTCCAGTTAGGCGAGCAGGCTGCTGGTGTCGTTGCGACGCAGCAGCACGGTGGAGGTGAGGTCTCCGGAAGCGATGGTCGCGGCCAGCGCCTGAGCCTGTGCAGGTTCACCGCCCAGTTGGCGCATCAGCTTCCTGCTGATGACGAGACAAATCAGTGCGCCGGAAATGACGGTTGCAATGATGAGAACAATAAAGGTTTTGATAACGCGGCTGGCGGATGCGTTACTTTCCACGGCGGTGTTTTCAGCAAAGGCACGCTGCATGTCCGTGAGTTCGTTGAGACTGGAGATAAGGATTTGCTGAGGGGGACGAACAACGTTGGTCAGATAATCTGCGAGGCCATTCAGTTGTCTCTGCCTGCCCATGTTTGCCGCCGTCGCGAGTGTCGTGAGCGCGGCCTGTTCATTCTGCTGTACTTTCCTGAGTAGGCCAATTTCCTGCTGGTTATGGTCGCGTTCGATCATGGATGCAAGCTCAGTGCGTTTCTGGGTATAAACCCCTTTCTGAGTTTCAAAGCGGCCCCACTCATTCTCAATTGCTTTTTGATCAGAGAAGAGCGCCATGTTTCTCACCTCAACAAGCATGTTTCTCAGCGCCGTACCTGCATCATTAGACAAAGTCACTTTTTTAAGGTTGGTGTTGACGATCTCATCAATATTCTGACGCGTCTCAAGCAGATTGCTGATTGCAACCGCTGAACTGATGACGAAAAGCAGTATCAAAAAAGCAAAGCCAGCAGACAGTCGTGTCGATACCTTCATCATTCTCTCCGGTTATGGTGTTGTCGTACCCATGTTGTTTTCGGCAAAGAACGAGTGAACCTAAGTGTCCTTTTCAGAAACCGCAGAACGACGCTTTTTTAAGACGGAGGGGATATCGGTAGGGGCTGACGCCATAAAAGCCATTATTTTTATATCAACACATGACTCAAGACTTCTGTTGCCTGTAAACATACCTGACCACGCCAGCGCTATGGGTAGCGCTTCCTTGCCCAAAGCTGTCGCGGACAGCGCCACGCTTCACAAACAGAAAGCCTTGGCCGTGTAGACGTTAGCCAAACCGGGCGCAGAACAGCGCGGAAGAGCCCAGCTTTCAACAGGATACCTCCTTTTACTGCGCCAGCCTGCAGGTCGGAATCTGAACCAACTTTTGCAGTTCAGTGCGGTTATGCGGGATTGATCTTCTTTTTCAGCCAGTTACGCATAGCGTCGCGCGGATGGCAGACGGAGTCAGTGACGGGCACCTGATGCAATGCGAGATTCTTTTTGGTCGAGGCGCTCTCGGAGAGGACAGCGGCGTGAACCGTTCGGATGGACAAGCAGAGAAAGACGCTGTGAATCAGTCAGTATAAAAGGCGATCACAAGGGGGATGCTGGGGCTTTTCACGTAGGGCAGGGGAACAGATTTATGACGCTATTATCGAGCGGGAATGATGCAAATCAGACTTGCTGTTTCGCCGAATGCGCAGGTAACCCCACTACGCATCGGAAAAATTTCTCACGCAGACGTAATAAAACCGGGTTGAAAGGCTTTAAAGCATGCCTGAAAACAAGAATTTGGCTCCTCTGACTGGACTCGAACCAGTGACATACGGATTAACAGTCCGCCGTTCTACCGACTGAACTACAGAGGAATTGTCAGAACGGGGCGAATAGTAGCGGCGCCGGTTAGGGATGTCAAAGCCCTCTTTCATGGTTTGCGTTTAAGTGCTCGTAAAAGCAGCGCATTGGTGAATATCAGACACATTCGCTTGCTTTTCAAACTGCTAACAGGATCTCACTTTAACGCCATTTCTCAGTAGATGTTAGACGCATGTCAAAGTTTTGTTATTTGACGATATCAAAACGCTTGTTTCAGTGCTTTTATGATAAAAATTTCAAAAAAGAAATATATGGAATAAACAAACTGCTTGGCACCTGAAAGTGGGATGGATGTACCAGCGCCAGGACGATACCGTCAGCATGTTAAGTAAAATCATGCGGATAAGAAAAGCAGTGGTGATTTTAGCAAAAGCATCAACGTAGTCGTCTTACCTCAAATTTTCCATAAAAACGCCGGCGAGGCGGTGTGAATGTAAAAGATATTTTTCATTCAAAACGTAAATCGCTAGCAAGTTAACAAATAAGAAGGGTCCCTATGAACATCAAAAAAACGATTGTTGCCTCACTGTTAGCCTGCATGTTGCCCGCCGCTGCGATGGCGAAAGATATTTCCGTGGGTGTTTCTATGGCGGTGTTTGATGACAACTTTCTGACGATTGTGCGTAACGCTGTACAAAATGAGATGAAAAAAGATGGCGTCAAAGGCCAGATCGAAGATGCCAAAGGCGATGTGGCCCAGCAGCTCCAGCAGGTACAGAACTTTATTGGACAGGGCGTTGACGCCATCATTGTTAACCCCGTCGACACTGACGCTGTAAAACCCATTATCGATCAGGCGTCCAAGGCCGGTGTGGCGTTGGTATTTGTTAACCGTAAACCCCAGGCCCAGCTAGGCGACAAAATGGCGTTTGTGGGCTCTGACTCTGAACTGGCGGGCCGTCTGCAGATGGAAGCCCTGGCGAAGGCGATGAACGGCAAGGGCAACGTTGCCATTTTATTAGGTGATCTGGCTAACGAATCGACCCGCGAACGCACCAAAGGCGTGGAAGCCGTAGTGGCGAAATACCCGAATATTAAAGTGGTGCAAAAGCAGACGGCGAAATTCAGCCGCAACGATGCGGTAGATGTCGTGAGCAACTGGATGACCGCTGGCGATGATATCAATGCCATCGCGTCAAACAATGATGAAATGGCGATTGGTGCCATTCAGGCATTAGGCAAGAACGATAAACACATTCTGGTGGCAGGCGTGGATGGCACACCGGATGCGTTGCAGATGATCAAGAACGGCAAGATGGTGGCCAGCGTATTCCAGGATGCAAAAGGGCAGGGTGAAGGCGCTGTTCAGACCGCAATCAAACTGGCAAACGGTGAAAAAGTGCAGAAGATTGTTGATATCCCATTCCAGCTGATCACCAAAGACAACTACACCAAATATACCAGCATGAACCAAAAATAAACGTCTGAACCCGTAGTACGGAGGTGATGTATGACCGCTTTTGCGCTTGAAGCCGAAGGCATCAGCAAGTTCTTTCCGGGTGTGAAGGCACTGGACAATGTGTCGCTGCGCGTCCGCTCTGGAACGGTACATGCTTTGATGGGTGAAAATGGCGCGGGCAAATCCACTTTAATGAAGTGCCTGATCGGGATTTACCGTCCCGATCAGGGCACCATCAAGATTAAAGGGGAGCCAGTGCAGTTCAGGGACACCATGGATGCGTTACGTTCGGGTGTGTCAATGATCCACCAGGAGCTGAATCTGGTGCCGCACATGACCGTGGCCGAGAATATCTGGCTGGGGCGGGAGCCGATGAAATTTGGTTTTGTCGATCATGCCCGGCTAAATAAAGACACGCAGGCGCTGCTTAACCGGCTCAATATCAAACTGAAAGCCGACCGCATGGTAGGCGAACTGAGCATCGCCTCACAGCAGATGGTGGAAATCGCCAAAGCGGTGTCCTGGGATGCCGACATTGTCATTATGGATGAGCCCACCTCCGCGTTGACGGAAACCGAAGTCGCACATTTATTTACCATCATTCGCGATCTGCGCGAACAGGGTAAAGCCATCGTTTATATCAGTCACAAAATGGATGAGATCTTTTCCATCACGGATGAGATCAGCGTGTTTCGTGACGGCAGTTGGGTGGGCAGCGACAGCACTAGTGCATTCACGCGCCAGTCTCTGATCACTAAAATGGTCGGGCGTGAGCTGACACAGCTTTTCCCTAAATTCAACAATGCCATCGGGGAAGAGGTGCTGACCGTTCGTCATCTGAGCTGCAAAGACCGCTTCACCGACGTCAGTTTCGGTGTGCGCCGGGGAGAAATTCTCGGTGTGGCAGGCCTGGTCGGAGCCGGGCGCAGCGAAGTGATGGAAAGCCTGTTTGGCATGACGCATTTTGACAGCGGCGAAATTCTGATTGACGGCATCCCGGCGAATATTGACTCACCGTCGGTCGCCATCGAAAAGGGCATGGCATTTTTGACTGAAGATCGTAAAAAGTCAGGATTGTTTTTGGTGTTGTCGGTGCTGGAGAACATGAGCATTGTCAACATGCCGGAATACAGCGGCAAAAGCGGCTTTGTCAGCCATGTCAAAATGGCTCAGGACTGCATGGATCAAATTCGCCGTCTGAATATTAAAACCCCTACCATGGATCAAATCATCAATAACCTGAGCGGCGGCAATCAGCAGAAAGTGCTTATCGCCCGCTGGCTATTGGCTCAACCGAAAATCCTGATCCTGGATGAGCCGACGCGCGGCATTGATGTTGGGGCAAAAGCAGAAATTTATCGTTTGATTAGTGAGCTTGCCAACCGTGGCGTTGCCATCATTATGGTGTCCTCAGAGCTGCCTGAAATTCTGGGCATGAGTGACCGCATCATGGTGATGCATGGTGGGCGCATTACCGGCATCCTCGATAAAGAAGAGGCCGATCAGGAAACTATTTTGTCGTTAGCATCCGAATGAGGCGCGAAACCACGATGAGTAATATGAAAGCCACGGCCGCTCAGGCTTCTGAGCAACAACCCTCTTTCCTGGCAAGCCTGCGTCACCGGGTTCCAAAGGATACCGGCATCTTTGTGGTAATGGTGGGGATTGCCTTAATTTTTGAAATTTTTGGCTGGTATGTTCGCGATCAGTCGTTCCTGATGAACACGAACCGCCTGATTTTAATCGTATTGCAGGTCGCTATCATCGGTATCATCGCCGTCGGTGTAACCCAGGTGATCATTACGACCGGTATCGATCTCTCCTCCGGTTCGGTGATTGCGTTGACTGCGGTGGTGGCTGCCAGCCTGGCGCAAACCTCAGATACGCTGACGCCGATGTTTCCATCCCTGGTGAATATGCCTGCGGCCGTGCCGATTGCTGCCGGCATTGGCGTCGGTTTACTGTGCGGGTTGATCAATGGCGTATTGATTACCCGCACCGGCATCCCACCTTTTATTGCCACACTGGGCATGATGGTTTCTGCGCGCGGTCTGGCGCAGTATTACACCCAAGGTAACCCCATCAGTTTTCTGTCCGATGGATTCACCTCTATTGGTCAGGGTGCCATGCCGGTGGTGATTTTTCTGGTTGTGGCGCTGGTGTTTCACGTTGCGCTGAAACATACCCGTTATGGCAAATATGTTTATGCCATCGGCGGCAATATGACGTCGGCCAAAGTGTCCGGCATTAACGTCAACAAATACCTGATCATCGTTTACACCATTGCGGGTGCGCTGTCAGGCCTGGCAGGCGTAGTGCTGGCGGCACGCGTCAGCAGCGGCCAGTCAAGCATGGGCGTGGGCTATGAACTGGATGCGATTGCCGCAGCTGTGATCGGCGGCAGCAGCCTGATGGGTGGTGTGGGCCGTATTACCGGCACGCTGATTGGTGCGGTAATTCTTGGTCTGATTAAAAGCGGATTCACCTTTGTTGGGGTGGATGCCTATATCCAGGACATCATCAAAGGCATCATCATCGTCGCCGCAGTTACCATCGATATGCGACGCAATCGCGCTAAACGCTAAAATACGCTGCCGCCTTTGCGCCGTAGCGGCGTTGGCACCAGGCGCTTATCCCAGTCACATAGTTTACTATGCTCCTGGGCCTAAGCGCCCGGCGCCGCCTTGCTACAACACAAATGCGTTTGCGTATTCGCACTTCGCTGGCTGGGGTGAACAAAAGACAGCAAAACCAAAAAGCGTTTAAACGGAATCCCGTGGGGGTTTTCTCTGGTGCCAGAGAATCGCCGCCTTGCTACAACACACATGCGTTTGCGTATTCGCGCTTTGCTGGCTGGGGTGAACAAAAAAAGACAGCAAAACCAAAAAGCGTTTAAACGGAATCCCGTGGGGGTTTTCTCTGGTGCGGGAGAATCGCTGCCTTGCTACAACACAAATGTGTTTGCGTATTCGCCTTTCTGACGTTTTAAAAAAACATGAGCGTATTGAGCGTTACAGGTGGGAAGACGTTTCGAATCGATCAACCGCTCAGGCAATAAACCTGTTTCTCCTCAGCCAACAGTCTTAGACTTTTACGCAGCCACGCAGCCACGCAGCCACGCAGCCACGCAGCCACGCAGCCACGCAGCCACGCAGCCACGC